>Ga0209123_1000260_pt1 | contig 76344 bp, 76 predicted proteins | sample BarGraIncu00431A_FD_184500 | JGI IMG/M metagenome (GOLD analysis project Ga0209123, IMG submission 184500) | Arctic peat soil microbial communities from Barrow, Alaska, USA - Barrow Graham LP Incubations 004-31A (SPAdes) (version 2) | ecosystem: Environmental > Terrestrial > Soil > Wetlands >... | reverse complement strand
TGGTCTATGAGAACATATAAGCACACTTTAAAAATCAGCAAAAACCTGCGAGAGCCCGCCAATACTGGCTATTTACGTTCTATCAATGCCACGGACTCCACATGGTTGGTCTGTGTGAACATATCCATGATGTACATTTCAACCGTCCAAAAATCATACTCTTTTAGAATGACTAAGTCATGGGCGAGATATATCATGCAATCCCTTCAGTTCTTCCTGCCTAATATTGGGCCCATATTCCAATATTTCTGTACTTAAATGATTACTTAATATATTAATACATAACCTAGATTCTTCACCAATTTCTTGAAAATCACACTTAAAGGATTGTTCTTTTAACTTTTCGGCAATATATTTACCGTTATCCCCCCCGATAAAGCCAGTGGCTACTACGTCCTCACCAAGAGCACTCGCTATCCTATCCTAGCTTAATATTCTAGTGAAATAGGTCTATTTGACTTTTTTCATAATTTTATTATAGTTACAAATCTAGCATCTACGCACATTCATAGCCACTACAAAAGGAAAGACCAGAAAACGTAAAAAGTCTTCTGGTCACTTTAATGTCATTTTTAGGAATGGCGCCTGTTTCCATCAGCATCCAATCGATGAAGCAGCCGTATCCTCGCGTTGGATCGTGGACAAAGACATGTGTAACGGCGCCGATTAGCTTACCATTTTGAATGATGGGACTGCCACTCATACCTTGTACGATACCACCTGTTTTTTCTAGTAACAGTGGATCTGTCACTTTTATGACCAGGCCTTTACCTTCAGGATATTCTTGTAAATTTATTTTTTGGATTTCTATACTAAACCGCTCAATGGTCTGTCCATCTACCACTGTTAACATCTCCGCATTACCGATTTGGATCTGGTTCATAGAAGCCACTGGTATGGCTTCAGGATAGAGTTCATTAGGGATATTGCCAGTCAATTTTCCATAGATGCCAAATCGAGTGTTTTTTTGTATTGTACCTAACAATTGATCTTCGTCAATGAATACACCAATTTTTTCACCAGGTTGACCTCTGAGGCCATGTTGTATACCTGATACTTTAGCGGCTACAATTTTCCCATCTTCACAATCAATGGGCTGATTGGTATCACTATCTGTAATGATATGTCCTAAGGCACCATAGGTATGAGAGTTGGGATCATAAAAGGTTAATGTTCCTACACCAGCCGCACTATCGCGGACAAAGAGTCCAATTCGATAGCGTTTAGTATCATCGCATAACACTGGTTTTATATTCATATTAAGTTCTTTATCACCACGTTTTAAAAGTATATCTAACATCCCATCTTCTCTGCCAATACGATCAATAACCTCGGCGACTTGGCTATCACTTTGTACGGGCGTACCATTAATGCTTAAAATAACGTCACCAATCGTAATACCGCCATCTTTCGCTGGATCTACCTGCCCTTCATTAGCAATCGTGATGGGTGAAATACCAACGACAATAACACCACGAGAGTGTAATACGACACCAATTGAATTGCCGCCAGGAACGAGTTTCATGGAGGGGAGCACATCGACTTGCACCGTTCTGATGGGCACCAGACCGAGGAGCTTAAATTGTACCGTAGCATTTCCCAGTTTTAGCGTTTCTAAAAATACGGGTCTGGATAAAGCATACATTGGCATGGGTGATTGGGCTTTAATATTTTGTTCAAATTCCGGATTAATGGTGAGTGTTAAAGGAAAATTTACATTAAATGATGCGATTTCGCCTTCAATAATGCGAATATGAGGGGGAAGGCCATAAATAGTACGAAACTGTGGTGAAAAACAGAATGTGATAATCAATACAGTCATACACACTCCTAAGATGGAACGACACTTACTATTTGTCATTTTTTTGTCATCACCCCTTTTCACATTATTTTGAATTAAATAATGTGTCACTATTTAATTCTCTAATTTAAAGATTCCCGAATCTGCAAGTGATTATTCTGGGGTTTTGCGCGTATATTAATTGACAGTTTGATTTTTAGGCATTTAAGCGAAAAAAAAGAAGCAAGCTCACGCTTGCATTTTATTTTTCCATTTTTCTTTTTTTAACGATGCGGATTCAAACATTTGGGTGGCATTATCCACAGCGATCTGGGTGATATCATTACCAGAGATCATTCTGGTAAGTTCGATTAATTGTTCAGCTTTGGACAGGACTGAAATGATGGTATTGGTCCGTTCTCCATCCACTTGTTTCTTTAAATAAATATGTCGATCAGCCATACAAGCAATTTGAGGCAAATGAGTAATGCACAGTACCTGGCGGGCGCAAGCTAACTTCGCCACTTTCCCAGCGACCATATGCCCCGCTTGACCACCAATACCAGCATCAATTTCATCAAAAACCATAATGTGGGCAGCATCACGATCAGCGCATACGGTTTTAATAGCCAAGGCAATCCGCGAAAGTTCACCACCGGACGCAATCTTATGTAACAATCTTGGTTGTTCCCCCGGATTGGCTGAAAATAAAAACAGAACCTCATTACGGCCATTGGGAGTAAACTGGGATGTCGGCAAAACTTCAATGTTAAAAATGGCATTGGTCATCCCCAAATCAGCTAAATGTCCACATACCTGCTGGGCCAGTTCCCCGGAAGAGTGTCGCCGTAACGAATCAAGCTCATTGGCCAATTTTGTTAACTTATCTTCCAATCCAGCTTGTTGTTTACTCAATTTAGCAACCTTTTGATCATAATTATTAATATCTGCTAATTCAAGGGTAGCCTGATCATAATAGGCCAAGATTTCACTAATGGTTGCCCCGTATTTTTTCTTTAACTTATAAATAATATCCATACGTTCTTGTATCTCTGACAATTGCAAAGGGTTAAACTCTATATCGTCACCATATACACGCAAATCCATACAACTTTCTTCAAGTTGATATAAAGCATTACTAACGCCAGCGAGTTGCGCTTCGATTCGCTGATCATAACGGGCGGCCAGTTCTAGTTCACGCTTCACCTCCGATAAGGCTGGTATTACGCCACTAACCCCATCGCCGCCTTGATCTAATAACATATAGGCATGGCTTACTGCGTTGGCAATTTTTTCAGCGTTGGCTAACACCAATATTTGTTGTTCTAACTCTTCGTCTTCATTCAGTAGTAATGCCGCTGCCGCTATTTCCTTTGTTTGCCAAGTCAACATATCAATCCGTTGGGCCCGTTCCCTGGAACTACGCTCTAATACGGATAGTTCTTTGATTAAATCCAGCCACGTGTCATAACTTTTGCGATACTGTTCCAATGTTGCTCGTGTCTTACCATTCAAAGCATCCAGCATGGATAAAGATGACTCAGGGCGCAGCAACGCCTGATTTTCATGTTGCCCATGCATATCAACAAGTTGTTCGCCAATTTGTCGTAAGATACTAACCGTTATATGGCAACCATTCATCAAAATAGTGTTTTTACCCTGACGGGAGAAACGGCGACTAATAATCAGCGTTGCCTCATCATCAACAATTATGCCTTGATTTTCCATTATTTTATAAATTGAAATTAACTTAGAAATATCAAATACGGCCTCAACACGAAAGAAATCACAACCCGTGCGAATTGAATCAACAGAAGCTCGGTTGCCTAAAATAACACTTAACGCATCGATTAAGATTGATTTACCGGCCCCGGTTTCCCCTGTTAAGATATTTAGGCCCTCATCAAACTCCACCATCGCCTGTTCAATTAATGCAAAATTAGTAACAGTTAATGATTTCAGCAAATTTCTACACTCCTAACAACCTCTAATGTGTTAACGCTAGCAATTTTGCTAGTACTCTGGATACAGCATCAATGGGTTTTACCACGACTAGGATATTATCATCACCTGCGACTGTGCCAATAATATCGGGCCATTTAGTATTATCAATGGCTGCTGCAACGGCTTGCGCAGTGCCTGGCAATGTTTTGATGACCACAATGGTTCCACTGTAATCCATACCCACAACAGAATCTTGAAAAATACGTTCCATCCGTGGTTGCAAAAAAGCAGTATTATTTTCTACGGGAAAAGCATAGCGGTAACGCCCTTCACCTGCTGGTACTTTGATGAGCATTAATTCTTTAATATCCCGGGATACCGTAGCTTGAGTCACTCGAATTGATTGTTTACTCAATGCCTCAGCTAACTCTTCTTGAGTTTCTATTACGTTATTTTCAATAATTTCTTTTATAGTAGCGTGGCGTAATGCCTTCACGCACTTTCCTCCTCGCTGTTACTACGTTAAAAATTCCCATCAACTTCGCCCCGCCATAGTTTAGTCCGCAATGTTTCATAATAACTTTTGCCACCTAATTTAATAAACCGAGCCCGAAAGGGTGCACTCTTAACAAGGACAACATCATCTGGCAATAAATTATAAACATTCTGACCATCAATGGTTAAAGCAGCATCCTCTTGGTTAGATACCATGACCACTTTCATTTCTTCTTTCTCTGACACCACTAAGGATTTAGCATGAAGGGTATGGGGACAAATGGGGGTCAAAACCATTACTTTTAAATTAGGGTTAATAATGGGCCCACCCGCCGACAGGGAATATCCAGTCGAGCCTGTCGCCGAGGCAATAATAAGTCCATCGGCCGCATAGTTAGCTGTTAGGTCACCATCAACATATAATTTCAGTTTAATCATACGGGAAACCCCACTTTTACTAATGACCACATCATTCAGAGCAAATGAAAGATGAATGGGAGTTCCCTGCCGTACAATACTGGCATCTAGCATCAAGCGATCTTCTATTTGATAATTTCCAGTGATAATTTCATCTAGGGCTAGGGCCAAATCAGGTAATTCTACTTCGGTCAAAAAGCCCAATTGCCCCATATTAATACCACAAATTGGTATACCCGCCGAAGCGATTTCTCTCGCCGTATTCAATAAAGTTCCGTCCCCGCCGATTGTGATACCCAGTTTAATTTCCTTTATCATGGTCTGCTGACTGGAGGCCAACTGCAAATAGCCCATTTTTTGTGCCGTATCTTGGGATAACAATATCCGTACACCATGGTCCTTAAAGTATTGTACCATCCAACCAAATACGCTACCGACACTTTGCTTAGTAGTATTAGGGAACAAGCCGATTGTTAACACGCGAAATCCTCCATTATCTAAACTGCATTAGCATGGGCCTCTTTGACGATTTGCTCAATAGTCTCCTCATTAATAACCATCTCATTTGCATAATTAGCCAAATAAATGAGGTATTCGATATTGCCTTCTGGCCCTTTTACTGGTGAATAAGTGAGACCTATGGGCACAAAACCTAATGCACAGCTAGCATTTACGATATTCGTAATGACTTCAATATGTACTACAGGGTCTTTGACTACCCCTTTTTTGCCAACTTTGGCCCGTCCTGCTTCAAACTGAGGCTTAATTAAAGCCACGACTGTACCACTGTCGCATAACAGGGTCTTAACAACAGGCAATACCTTGGTCAAGGAGATAAATGCTACATCAATCGAAGCAAAATCTAAGGGCTTGCCTAAATCTTCCTGGGTAACATTACGGATATTCGTACGTTCCATATTGACTACCCGTTCATCAGTCCGCAGGGACCAAGCTAATTGACCATAACCAACATCAATGGCATATACCTGTACGGCACCGTTTTTTAAGGCACAATCAGTAAAGCCACCTGTGGAAGCGCCAATATCAGCCATGACTTTGTTAGTCAGATCGATTGCAAAATGCTCTAAAGCCTTCGCGAGTTTTAAGCCACCCCGACTCACGTAACCAATACTATCGCCAGTAACAAGAATGGTACCCTCAACAGGGACCATTGTACCAGCTTTATCAATCCGTTGGCCATTCACAAAAACTAAACCTGCCATAATGGAAGATTTAGCACGTTCACGGCTAGGAACCAGTCCTTTTTCTACCAATAAAACATCTAAACGTTCTTTTTTCACTTTACTCACCGTATTCCAAATCTCTTGATAAATGAGCTAACTTCAGTGGCAATGCCTTCTGCCGTTAGTCCATACTTTGCTAATAACCGTTCCCGCGCACCATGTTCAATAAAGTGATCGGGAAATCCTAACCGTAGCACTTTGACCCAATTTAAGTTTTGCTCATTAATGGATTCAAGCACCGCCGAGCCAAAACCACCAGCTAACACATTATCTTCTACCGTAACAATAATCCCCACATCCCGAGATAAACGCCGTATCATCCCTTCATCCAATGGTTTTATAAACCTGGCATTCACGACGCCTGCCTGTATGCCTTGAACGGCTAATAGTTCCCTTGCTCTTTGGCATGGTTCAACCATCGTGCCCGTCGCTAGAAATACAATATCAATGCCAGCATTCAACTCTTCAGAAGTGCCAATGGCAAGTTTCTGTAAAGGCTGATCTATGGATATTCCTAGACCACTCCCCCGTGGATAACGAATCACCACTGGCCCATTCATTTGAACCGCAGTATATAACATATGCCGCAACTCATTTTCATCTTTTGGCGCCATGATGACTAAATTAGGAATATGTCGCAGAAAACTATAATCAAAAACGCCATGATGGGTAGGCCCATCCTCGCCGACAATTCCAGCACGGTCTAAAGCAAAGATAACATGTAATTTTTGCAAACAGACATCATGTAAAATTTGGTCGTAAGCCCGTTGGGCAAAGGTTGAATATAGGGCTACCACTGGTTTTATACCTCGGGTAGCCATCCCAGCTGCCATGGTAACAGCATTTTGCTCGGCAATCCCTACATCAAAAAATCTCTTAGGAAACTGGGCCGCAAATTTTCTAAGCCCTGTACCTTCTGGCATAGCTGCCGTTATGGCTACAATACGCAAATCTTTCTTGGCAAGTTCAACTAATGTATCACCAAAAACTCCCGTATAGGTGGGCGTATTTCCATGTTTAATGACCTCACCTGATTCAATACAATAAGGCCCCACACCATGGAATTTACCTGGATTACATTCCGCAGGTTTATAACCTTTGCCTTTACAGGTAAGAACATGAATCAATATGGGTCCGGACAGGTTTTTAGCTTTTTCCAGCACCTCAGTAAGTGTCTCTAAATTATGCCCATCAATGGGACCGATATACGTAAAGCCTAATTCTTCAAATAGCTCGCCTGGGACTAATAAGTAACGTAAACTATCTTTCAGTCGCTCAACAGTTTTAGCCACGCGTTCACCAATAGCCGGAATACGTCGTAATATAAAATCGATATCTTTCTTAACTTTTGTATATTTAGGTTCTATCCGCATTTTAGACAAGTATTCGGACATAGCACCTACATTTTTGGCAATGGACATTTCATTATCATTGAGGATAACAATCATATTCGTCCCTGCATTGCCAGCATGATTGAGCGCTTCATAAGCTTGTCCACCTGTAAGTGACCCATCGCCAATGACAGCAATGATATTACTCTTTTCGCTTTGAATATCCCGTGCTAGGGCCATTCCTAGGGCTGCCGAGATGGAAGTGCTAGAATGACCTGTACCAAAGGAATCATGCTCACTTTCACTTCTTTTAGGGAAACCACTCATGCCACCAAACTGCCGCAAGGTGCCAAAATCATTACGCCTACCTGTTAAGATTTTATGCACATAAGCTTGGTGACCAACATCCCACACTATTTTATCAACTGGACTATTAAAAATTTTATGTATGGCAATGGTCAGTTCAACGACACCTAAACTAGGCGCTAGATGACCGCCTGTTTTGGATACAGAACATATGAGAAGCTGACGAATTTCGTCAGCGAGGAATTTCAACTGGACAAATGAAAGTTTTTTTAACTGTTGAGGCTCCGTGATAGTCTCAAGAATTTTTTCCAAATGTAACGACCTTCTTTCGGTGCAACCTATAATCCATAAAACTATCTTAATTATATCACAGTCTACTTCCATTAAGGTTTCATCTTTCTAAAAAAATATAAAACCATATGCGACTGCAATACCTAAACAGGCTCCGGCAAACACTTCAATAGGCGAATGTCCCAATAATTCTTTCAGGGTAATATCATGCACAGTATGTTCAACCCGTAGCTGACGCACTAATTTATTAATGACTTTGGCCTGTTTACCAGCGGCGCGACGAACGCCAGCCGCATCATACATGACAATGCCTGCGAGAACGATGGTTACTGCAAATAAGGACGAACCAAAGCCGTCATGTAGTCCTACAGCCCACGCTAAACTTACTACTAGGGCCGTATGAGAACTAGGCATGCCCCCTGCCCCCACTAAACGTTCAAATTTTACGGTACCATGTATCCAGTAAGAAGTAAAAGTCTTAAGGATTTGCGCAATGAACCATGCCGTAAAAGCTGTTGTTAGTATCATATTTTGCCCCATCAAAGCCATCAATGTTGCCATCATACACCTCAACTATCTCGTAAAACGAGTGACCTCACCATTTCTCGTAAAATATCTGCCTCAGTCCCAAAACGACTTAAAGCACCTAATGCATCATCCACCGTCTGACCGGCCATACGCCTTGCTTCTACAAGAGAATACAGGCTTACGTAGGTAGCTTTGTGATTTTTTTCATCACTACCGACTGGTTTACCGATTTTTTCTTGAGAGCCTGTCACATCCAGGATATCATCGGTGATCTGAAAAGCCAAACCAAAATGTTGTGCATACTTGGTAAGGGCCTCTACTTGCCAGACTTCTGCGCCGGCTAATTGCGCTCCTGATCGTAATGCAGCCTCGAATAAAGCACCAGTTTTCCCTTGATGCATTAATTTAAGCGTTGCAAGATCAATGGTTTTCCCCTCCGACGACAAATCGATTACCTGCCCACCAATCATGCCACGCGGACCGGCTGCAGTACTAATTTCTCCCAGAACTTTCACAACAGTGGCTGGTTCGACAGCAGGCTGAGACAACATGGTTGTAAAAGCAGCCGTTAACAGTGCATCACCAGCCAAAATTGCCATTCCTTCACCAAAAACCTTATGGCTTGTCAATTTTCCCCGGCGGTAATCATCATCATCCATTCCTGGTAAATCATCATGAATGAGGGAGTAGGTGTGAATCATTTCCAGTCCACAGGCCATATTCAGATAACGACTACCTATTCCGCCGACAGAATCGGCAGCCGCCATTAACAGGATGGGTCTAAGCCTCTTCCCCCCAGCAAACAAACTATACCGCATGGCTTCGAAAATAATCGGGGGATACACATTTTCATTGGGAATGAATGCTGCTAATGCCTGATCAATCAGCTCTCTTTTTTCACGGTAATATTGTTTTAGCATTATTCTTCCTCCTGCACTATGAGTGGTTTTTCAACTATTTTCCCCTGTACTTCGACTAAAATTTTATCAATCTGCTGCTGAGCATAATCCAATTTATCTAAACAAACTTTTGATAGATTGACGCCCTCAGCAAAATTACCTAAGGACTCATCTAAGGACAGTTCACCTTTTTCCAATTGTTTCACAATAACCTCTAACTTTTCTAACGCTTCTTCAAAACAAATGTCATCTAGATTATCTTTTTTCTTGGCCCTTGCCATAATATCCCTCCTGTACACTTTTTACTTCCACATTAATAACCCCTTGATTGAGAACAATTTCTAATTGTTCTCCGGGCTGTACCTTACTGATAGTATTAACCGATTGCCCATGGGTATTACGCACAATGCTATAACCCCGGCCTAATACAGCTAAGGGATTCAGCATGGCCAGTTTTTCTGCAGAAATTGCAAATTGATGTTGTTTCACCATAATGATCTGCTTTACACTTTTATCAAGGCGATCCATATAGGTATCTAACATTTGTTGCCGATTGGTTATGAATTCATGTGGATATTGTAACACTCGGCTCGTGGTAGACTGTTCCACCCGTAGGCGCTTATTTTTCACTACATTATAAACATTATTACATAACATGTTTTTTAAGGTAGTAACATATTTAATTAGTTCCCGGACATCAGGTACAACAATTTCTGCGGCTTGGGATGGGGTGGCTGCTCTCCGGTCAGCAGCAAAATCTGTCAAGGTATAATCAGTCTGATGCCCTACTGCTGAAACAATAGGAATCACAGAAGCAGCAATGGCCCTGACCACCCTTTCATCATTAAAAGACCATAAATCTTCAATGGAACCGCCACCACGCCCTACAATGATGACATCCACAGTACCCAATTTATTCAATACTTCAAGGGCATGTACAATTTGCAGAGGTGCCTCTGGACCTTGTACCAATACTGGATATAGCAAAAGTTTTACCCCAGGATGACGCCTTTTGGATACGGTGATAATATCCCGTAGCACGGCACCCGTGGCCGAGGTAATAATGCCAACTATTTTGGGTAACATGGGCAACGTTTTTTTACGAACATCAGCAAACAAACCTTCTGCCTCAAGTTTTTCTTTAAGCTGGGCAAAGGCCAAACTTAACTCCCCAATACCATCGGGTACTAATTGCTGAACATATAATTGGTACTGCCCATCCCGCTCAAACACCGTTATTTGCCCACTGGCAATGACTTTCATGCCATCCTTCGGCTCAAATTTTAAAACCTGAGCGCGACTTTTAAACATAACGGCTCGAATGGTGGCATGATTATCTTTTAATGTAAAATAACAATGTCCTGAAAAATGATGTTTAAAATTAGAGATTTCGCCTCGGACCAAGACATTGGCAACCTTATCATCATACTCAAAAAGCCCTTTTATGTATTTTGTAATTTCACTTACACTAAATATATTCATAAATCACCTTCATTTGGTAATATAGTTTACCTATTTTTGTCATTGGAAAAAGGCATCAACAGTCAAATCACTTATCCTTTACTATAGTGAAAAACCCAGACAAAAGTCTGGATCATCTCTTTCAAAACCGACGTCGCTCTATATATCGGCTAGCTCCATAACCGCCAACCGCCCCTATGGCAAACCAGAAGAAACTTCCTGGGGGAATAAGATGACCTACGACTGCGCCGATGGACGCCCCCAGCATAATATATCCCAGCATAACAGGCACCTCCACATATCTGTTTTTATACATCATATGTGGAAATAGCTCTTACTGTGCAAAGGAATTACTTGGCGTTCTTCTTGACTAAAGCACCTAAAATGCCATTAACAAAACGACTGGATTCCTCAGTACCAAATATTTTTGCCAGCTCAACAGCCTCATTAATAACTACATTGGGTGATATTTCTTCACTACCAAAATTCATTTCATAAATAGCCATTCTGGCAATATTGCGATCAATCCCAGCCATACGATCAATCTTCCATTCACTAGACACCTTGGAAATAATAACATCAATTTCGTCTAAATGTTCTTGGGTGCCCGTAACAAGATACTCCGTATAGGCCTTGGTATTTTCACCTGGATTATTGTTTTCACTTAATACTGCCTGCAGTGCTTCATTTTTATCTGCCGTATTATAATCTAATTGGAACAATGTTTGCAATGCCATTTCTCGGGATTTTCTGCGACTCATAATTTGCCTCTTTTCTAAAAATTACTCTATTTTTTTAAAGCCTTACCGATAATATCCTGGCGGCAATAATTTTCCTAATATATCCATGAGATCTTCTTTTTCATCAATGCGCTTACCAACAATATAACCCGCTATCATGCATAACATAACAAACATTGTATGGAAAAAACCAAATAACAGAATAAATATTCCTACGAACATGCCAATAAGGATGCCTGAAATTTTACCACTATGACCTTCCCATATCTCTGCCAGTAATACATATTTCATTGTACCACCCCTTTTATTAGACCCTTATTTAGGTTTAAAGTCGTTTGAGATATTTTCTACAAAAACCTCTACATCAGTAAGTTCGACCCCAACAGTATTTTTAATATACTCATGGACCCGCTGTTGCAATTCTGCTGAAACGGTCGGCACATGGACTTCTGGACTCACAACTGATTTTAAATAGACTTTCAGTCCTTCTCCATCACGTTTAATGCTGACTTTCACGTCTCGCACGCCCCGTGTGTGGCGCGCCGTTTTCTCAACCAGATTTTTTATAGCATCAAATGAAATATGTATATCGCCCATATCATTATGATGAACAATCGTATCTTTTACCATACGAGAACGCATCCCTGCCAATAGCAAACGAATACTTATCAATAGAAACACTGCTCCTACCAAACCAGCTTCCCACTGTCCGCTGATGTGTGAAATACCTGTCCAAATCAGTTCCAAAGAAATAAGGCGTAGTGAAAGTAAAATTACGCCCACTGATAAAAATGCCAGAAATAATGTGTAAATAGATAAGATAATGCGATCAATAATTCCCATATCTGACTCCTTTCCAGAATACTATTAGAGCCGAAGTACTATAACTGTTAGCGCACCCGGATATCTTCACTTTTACTCTCCTGATTGAAACCAACACCTTGAATGTGAACATTGACTTCGACAACATCCAGCCCGGTCATGGACTCAATACCCCGCTTCACATTTTCTTGAACGCGAAGTGCAATATCGGGTATACGCACACCATATTCGACAATGATATATAAATCTACTGCAGCTTCACGCTCACCAACCTCTACTTTAACACCTTTTGCTAAATTCTTTTTGCCAAGCATTTCAGCAATACCACCAACAAGGCCTGCACTCATTCCGGCAACACCCGCAACTTCAGTAGCAGCCATACCAGCAATAATTCCAACAACTTCGTCGGCAATCCGAATGGAGCCAACATCATTATTTTCTATTTTTTCAGTACGTTCTCGCTTTTCCACTCACAAACCTCCAATCAAGATACTTTGTATAAAAAATATATTGATAGCCTTCTTATTATAGTACCTCTTATTATAGCAAAGCTTTTCCATATTTACAAATCAGCATAAAGAAAACTTGGTTTCGGCCAAGCCTCAGCGCAGGCTGAAGCCTTAGTTGCCCTTACTTGGAAGCAAGAAAGTGTTGTACTTTCTCGCTTCCGTCAGAAAAAACCTAGTGCGTCCTTTTTAAAGGCTTACTTAGGGCTTAGCGCTAATAGAAATATCTTCAACTTTAACCCCTGTTGCGCGGCTAATCACATCAGCGACCTGTACAACCTCATCTCGGGATAGAGAGTTAGCTTTAACAATAGCACTTACGGAATTTTCGCGGATAAAAACTAAAGAGTCGGCAAAACCTCGGGCACGTATCAAGTTTTCCATTTCTGCTTCTTTTTGTTTTTCCATGATCATTTTTAATACAATATCTTGGGCATGATCCCTAGACTCATCATTTTTAGCATTTTTAATACTTTCTCGTAGCAAATCAGAGCGTTCACTCCGAATTTTGTCACGTTCTAATCGATATTCCGTAAAGAAGTCTGGGATGCTTGCAGGTATTACTTGCTCGACAGTAACACTCTTCGTCACTTGCATAGCTGTTGAACGATCAACCCTCGCCTGTAACAAATAGTTTCTACCCCAAAGCCCTATGATTAATGCGGCAATCATCACCAGTCCAGTTAGTAAAACAAAATTGCTATTTATTTTACGCCAGATGACTATTTTCATATGATAACCCTCACTTTTTTTGCGCTAATACCGTAATCTTATAAGACGGAAGACCTAAGCCTGCTTCAATGGCTTTCGTCAAATTAGCCTTAACCGTAGAATCATAAGCACCTTCTGCTGTCACCAAAACCCCTTTAATCTGTGGTTTAATTTCCCGTGTTATCACCGGGCGATCAGCGCCGTTTTCCTTACCCATTATAATTTGCTCACTTTCTTTGCTTTCAGTGGTCGTGCGAATACCTCCTGAAGTATCTTTCTCTTGAACCATCTTACTTTCTTTTACCATATTTCTTGCATGTTCTTGCGTGCTACTATTTTCCCATGTAATGCTAACGGCCACAGCACCAGCACCTTTCACTGTTGTTAAGATAGTGACCAATTTTTCTTCTAATGTTTCTTCATAACTACTATTCACAGGTACAGCACTGCGACTGACTTCAGCAGGAACCTCAGGTTTTGGTTTTGTTGCTAAATTGTCCAGCACCCCACCTGTCAATAATAATATAATACCTAAGACACCTAACCAGATGATCCGGGTATTAATAACTCCTTCTTTCAGTAATTGGGCAGGCCACATTTTTTTCACCCCAGCGGCAATGGTTTCAAAGCTAGTCATTTGCTGTTTCATCCCCTTTATGAATGTAATATTTTTATTTCAATTATTTCTTTCGGTAGCTGATAAAGCTCGGTTATTAGCTTTTTAATCTTATTTTCCAGGTCCTTATTCAGCTCTGCTCCTCCTCTATCCTGCTGACCAATTGTTACTTTGGCGACTTTACCATTACTCTCGCCATTACCTGGTGTAACATACACCACAATACTGTTGATCACATGATCTGATTTATGATTATTACTTTGATGGGTATCAATGACTACTTTAGCATCCGCCACACCAGCAAGGGCCGTGATCATGACTTGCATTTGCTGCGCCAATTCTTTTTTATATATGTCTGCTGACAACTGTTCACGGTCACCAGCCACCGTTTTCGCGTGAGTAAGGATAATGTTTGAATTGGCCGCATTGGCGCTCAGAGCTGGCACCTGGCTTGCCGTTAAGCCATTTTGCACCACATCAATCACTGGATTTAAAATTACCAGCATAATAAAAAGCCCCATAATAACCCGTACAAAACGTTGCATACTGCTATTCGGCAATAACAGTTCTAAAAAAGAAGCAAATAAGACCACGAAAATAATCGTTTTGACCCAATTTGTAAATAGAACAATCATAACCAACACCTACCTTAACATCATGGCTGCGCTACCGACAGCAACAATCATAGTAATTGACAAAAAGAACATTAAGGCCACAATGACAACTGAACCAAATACTAATAATAAATTATTAGCCATGGAGTCAAGAAATTTAGCCATTTTTTCATCACCCATAGGTTGTACTAAGGCACCAGAGATTTTTATAACGACAATTAAGGATAACAACTTAATTAGTGGAAATATACAAATCAAAAAAACGACAATCACGCCAAAAATTCCCACCGCATTTTTAATTAATAAGGAGGCCCCCATCACTAGTTCCACCGTATCGGCAAGGACTTTACCAACGACAGGAACAAAGGTGGAGGTAGCAAACTTAGCCGTCCGCAGCGTTAGCCCGTCGGCGACACTGCCCGCCGCTCCTTGAATGGTAATAACGCCAATAAACAGTACCATGAGGAGCCCAAGAATCATCATACCGGCCTGTTTTAATAAATTGGCTAAATTGCTTAAACGATACTTATCGGATAAATAAGTTAAGCAATCAAGAGTGGCTGTGAGGAGCAGCAATGGCAAAACCACATCCTTAATGGTAATGCTGATACTACTGATAATAAACAACATTAAGGGGGTAAATAAGGCTGCTGATGTTAACGCCCCCACTCCCGCAAGCAAAGAAATTAGCAGGGGGAGTATCGCTTCCATAAACCCCACCATATACCCCACCGTCTGCGTGGCAAGGATTATGGCATTATGAAATGCAGTAAGGGCAATGACGGCCATAAAGATAAAGCAAACACTATATGCCAATAGGGAAATGCCTGATTGCTCAAATGAATTTTGCAAATTCTGTAACATGGCACATAAAACAGCTAAAAATAATAGCTTACCCATTAAGTGAGTATTAGCTGCCACTTCCTTAAAAAAGTTACTACTCACTGATTGCCAGATAGTTTGCCAATTTAAGCTTAGACCTTTTGTTGCGATTTCTTTAATACTGGCGCTGCTCAATAAAGGAATTTCTCCACCTAGTTCTTGATTGACTCTGCCAATAAATTGGTTAATACTTTCCGTCGATATGGTATCAAGTAATTGTTCTTCAATATCAAGATGATCAACGGAATTACCTGACACGCTCAGGGGCGTTAAAAGCAGTATCAATAGTGCTATTATCAATCTTCTCATTCCAATTCCACCTTATGGAATCAATCTTACAATGGTATCAAGTACTAAAGCGATAATGGGAATCGCCATTACCATCACCAATACTTTGCCAGCAAACTCGATCTTGCCGGCAACCGCCCCTTCCCCGGCATCGCGACAAACTTGGGCTCCAAATTCAGTCACATAGGCAATACCAATAATTTTTAGAATGGTATTGAGGTACATGGCGCTGATATTAGCTTTGGCCGCCATATCACGGAATAAATTTAATACCACATTAATTTTCCCCAGTACAATCAAAAAAATAATTGTTGCCAGGGCCAGACTCAGCTGTACAGCAATTTCTGGCCGCTGTTGTTTAATAATTAAAATTAGTAAAGTCACCACAAAACCTAGACCAATAATCTGAATCATCTCCATGCTGTGCACTCCTTAGAATAACTTAAATACATCCTGTACTGTAGTAAATAGCCGCCCCAACAATTGTACAACCCATAACAGTACGATGGTAAAGCCCGCCAGAGTACACAAATGTGCCATATCTTCCTTGCCAGCCTGTTTTAATGCTGTATGAAAAACTGACACCAATATTCCAACACCAGCAATCTTAAATAATATGTCTAGCCCCATCCCCATGTTCGACCTCCTCCGCTATACACATCTTTGGCAATACCACTCTCACAGATCATCACACCAATAAAATCACGAGGGCCAGCCCCCCACAAATACCTAAATAACGATACATTTTAGTATTAAGATCACGTAACCGCACTGCTTCCCCTTCGAACTTTTCTAATTGTTCAATCATCATGGCTAAATAATTTCCTTGCTCTTGACGGTTCATGATCCCCAAATTAGCACCTAAAATACTTATTATTTCTAATTCCGGTTGTTTAAGCATTAGCTGGCCCTGCATCTCAGCTAGCACTGTATTAAATGCTTGCTCGGGCGCGAGCCCACTATTTTGTTCTAGCATTGTGGCTGTACGCTGAAAAAAATCAGCCACGGGGCCATATGTACCATGAGTACATTGAATCAAAGCTTCATGTAGGGGTAAGTACGCATATGTTATATAAGACTTTAGAGATCCTAAGCAACTTACAATCTGCCTAATCTGCTGTGGTCGTCCACTACAACGGGCCGCTAATTGAAAACCAATCCATGAACTTACTAGTAATACCAGAACACCACCTATCAATTTCAACCACATGATGTTACTCCTTCGCCCATAAAATTTTATGTTCTTTACTATCAATGATTTTTTCAATGGTGCCCACCTGTGGCCGATCACTGAGGATAATATAACGATCAAAATACTTCTGTCGTATTAGTTCTCCCACATAAGGTCTCTGTTGTACCTCATGACTATCTCGACCATGGACGGTGGCTAGTATACTAACCCCCGCATGTAACGCCTCACGTACCGCCCATACATCTTCAGCCCGTCCTAATTCATCTGTTGCGACGACTGCTGGCGACATTGATCGAATGAGCATCAACATGCCACTAGCTTTAGGACAGCCATCCAACACATCGGTCCGCGGGCCAAGGTCCACAGTGGGTATGCCATTTTTGCAGGCCGCAATTTCTGATCGTTCATCAACGACCCCCACTTGCAATCCTCTAAACTCCTGATTACCACTACTGATTTGCCTTATTAAATCACGTAAAATCGTTGTCTTGCCACAACAAGGTGGAGAAATCACAAGTGTACTTAAAACCCGTTTTCCCCCCGCAAAAATATAGGGCATCACCTTATCCCCACAGCCCTTTATTTCCCTCGCCATACGAATATTAAGGGAGCTAATATTTTTTAATGCCTTCATTTCTCCACCATCAACGATTGCCTGTCCCGCGAGTCCAACCCTATGTCCACCGTGGATTGTGAGAAACCCCATTTTCAATTCTTGTTCGAAAGCATACAGTGAATTTTTACTAATAATCTGCACTACTTTATTAATATCATCCCGTGTACATAAATAGGCTCCATTTTGATCATTAACGATAGTACCAGCAGGGCTTACCATTATATCAACAGATCCTAAGACCAGTAACAATGGCTTATTTACCCGCAATCTGATTTCCATTAAATCGACTAACTGACTAGCCGAAATGGCACCGATTAGCCCAACCAAGTGGGATGGCAATACAGGAAAGATATATGAATGTAAGATGTTTTCAATTTCCTTTTTTTGAATAGTAAACATTTATTTTCCATCCTTTCATTATATAGATATGAAGTTCTACAGAAAATATTCCAATAGCAAACAAAAAAAAATCCCGGATAACCGGGATTTTCCACTTAACTCTTTTATTAAATTCCGGGGTGAATACCACCTCTCTGATTATAATCAGTATATTCATCATCCGCATCAGCAAATTCTAAACAGCTGTCAAATACGATGTCTCCACAATGTGGGCATGAAACTTCTACATCATCATCATCTTCTAATATATCTGATGCAAAGCTAACTGTTTCACGGCAAGAAGGACATTGCACTTCCACAACATTTTCATCGTCCACATCGTCATACACTTCTTCTTCTAAATCAGTTAAATCCTCATCAATACTCTCAACAAAAGTTTCTAAATCTTCTTGTACCATTTGAATATTATTAAATTCTTCAGCCATATCATCAAGAACATCGATGATATTTGTTAATACTTTACCTTCCGCTGAACTAGAGCTTACATTGAGCCCTTGAGTTAAACCTTGCAAATAAGCCACGCGTTCTTTAATATTTCCCATAGATAAACAAACCCCCTCACTAACTATTTTTACTGGACTATTAATAGAGTTCCCAAGAGGTGAACAGTTCATTCGCATTTTTCAACTGCTACTATTGCTTATTTTGGCTAGCTTTTTGCTTATCTATGCATACTATTTAAAAAAGATCTGGCAATAAGAAAAGACTTGGCTTCGACCAAGTCCTCAGACGCAGGTAGAAGCCTTAGTCGTTCTTACTTGGAATCAAGAAAGTGATATCCTTTCTGATTCCGTAAAAAAAATGCTGTATTCTCACAATGTAAGAATACAGCATTGATCAAGTTATGCGCGTTCTAGATAATCACCAGTACGCGTATCAATTCGTAAAACATCACCAATATTAATGAATAAAGGTACACGTACAACGCAGCCAGTTTCCATTTTTGCTGATTTAGTACCACCGGTGGCAGTATCGCCACGAATACCAGGATCAGTTTCAACTACTTCTAATTCAACTGCCGTTGGTAAATCAACGCCAATCACATTACCTTGAAAAAAGTTAATAGAGATTTCCATATTTTCTTTAAGATATTTTACGGCATCACCTAATTGTACTGCTGTCAATTCACTTTGCTCATAATTTTCATTATTCATGAAATTATATTGTCCGTCATTTTCATACAAATATTGCATTTGACAAGTCTCAATACGCGCTTTGGGGAATTTTTCATTAGGGTTAAACGTGCGTTCAACAACGGCACCTGTACGTGCATTTTTCATTTTAGTACGGACAAAAGCTGCCCCTTTACCTGGTTTAACATGTTGGAAATCTATTATCTGCCAAACATTATTATCAATCTCAATCGTCACACCATTACGAAAATCACCACATGAAATCATTATATAACCTCCACCTTGTATTTATTGTTACTCTATTTCTATCAACTGTTTGCTACTGGCCGTCAATATTTTACAACCATCAGCAGTGACCAAAACCGTATCCTCAATCCGTATGCCACCCCAATCAGGCAGATAGATACCTGGCTCAACTGTTATCACCATATTTTCCATCAAAATAGTCTGTGTGTTGGTCGGTGAAAGTCTCGGTTCTTCATGAATGGCAAGACCCAAACTATGTCCTAGCCCATGACCAAAATATTCGCCATAACCAGCCTTTGTTATGATTTTTCTGGATACAGCATCAATATCTTTACCAAGTTTACCCGGGCTAGTAGCCTGTACACCAGCCAACTGGGCTGCTAAAACAATTTGATACACTTCTCGTTGCTTGGCCGTGGCTGTTCCCATACAAAGGGTTCGGGTAATATCAGAATGATACCCCTGATATACTGCACCAAAATCCATGGTCACCAAATCACCACGTTCAATTATCTTTTGCGAAGCCCTACCATGAGGCAAAGCCCCGCGCTTACCAGAAGCCACAATGGTATCAAATGCTGGTTTTTCAGCACCAAGTTTACCCATATGATACTCAAGCTCCAGAGCAACAGCTTGTTCACTGATACCTGGTTTGATATAGGATACTATATGTGAGAAAGCCTGATCGGCAATTTCCACCGCTTTTTGAATTGATGCCACTTCATTAGCGTCTTTAACCATGCGCAAAGCATCAATCTCAACCGGCACTAAGGTAAGGTCCGGCAGGTTATCAGAAAATTTAGTATACATATCATATGTAACAAAATCACTTTCAAAACCGATAGTCGTTAAGCCTAACTGATGCGTAACCTTTGTTAGCTCTTCATAAAAACTAACCGCATAACGTATAACATCATATTGGGTTGCTTGAGCCGTAGCTTGTTCAATATAGCGAAAATCAGTTAATAACTTACTTGCCTTATCAGAAATGAGCAACATCCCTGCTGATCCACTAAAGCCACTAAAATAACGTCTATTTTCTGGTTTATTAATAATGATACCACTTAATCCATGCTCACTCATAAATCTACGGAGCCGTCTTACTCTTTTGTCCATATTAGTTCTCGCTACCCACCATAGGAGCAGCTGCCTCCAATGCTACAAAATAACTGTCAACTTCAAAGCCACTAATCTGTCCATAGATAACAAAAAGATAATGTTTATCTATTCTCACTATATCACAGTCTTAACATAGTAATAGATTAGTCGTTATATTTTAACATATATATTTTTTTTTGCCTACAATATTTTGTAGAAATTGATAATAAAATATCTATCTACGTTGCATCACTATTCTATATGGCAATCTTAGTCTTACTTTTTTTATCTTCTATCAATTAATGTGGCTTATTTTTTGAGATACTGTCATAAATTCCACTAAGAATCTCACCAAAGATGGGTGCTGCCACATCGCCACCCGACATACCATCTTCAACAAAAACCACGATGGCATATTGAGGATTTTCAAGGGGACCATAACCAGCGAACCAAGCATGACTAATGCCTTGCCCTGTTTCATTCCTGCGCCCAGTTTCTGCCGACCCAGTTTTACCTGCTGAGCCCAACCCCTCAACGAAAGCCGTCTGTCCTGTACCAAAGCGCGTAACAGCCTTCATCATTTCCTGTAATTGCCGCGCTGTTTTTTTTGATAAAACCCGCGTACCTGAAGATATGCCATAACTTTTCACAACAATCCCTTCCGAATTCGTCAGCTTACTAACCAAATAGGGATCAACTTTAATGCCATCGTTGGCAATCGTCCCAACCAGAGATGCCACTTGCAAGGGTGTCGCCTCAAATTCCCCTTGTCCAATGGCAAAATTAGCCAGTTCACCTGGAAAAAGGGCCTCAATGGTTGGTAAATTGCCAGCTACTTCACCACTAAAATTCAGACGACTCTTATGGCCAAAGCCAAATTTTTGTGCAAAGGAAAGTAATGTTTCTGCACCTAACCGTAAGCCCACTTCAATGAAAACAGGATTGCTGGAATACGCTAGTGCTTCCATAAATGTCAGTTGCCCACGCCCCCCCTTATCATAATCCCAGCCATTGAAGCGTAATTTATTTACTTCAATATATCCTGGATCATAAAATTGATCATCTGGTTTCACAATCTCACTTTCTAATGCTGCGGCCGCAGTTACAAGTTTGAATACGGACCCAGGTTGATAAGCTGATACCGCCCGATTCAATAGGGGAGATGTACTTTGGGTGAGATAATCACCAAGATGATTGGCATTAAAATTCGGGCGGGAAGCCATTGCCAATATTTCCCCCGTACTCGGGCGTAATACTACCACCGCCCCGTTTATAGCATGCTGATCCATAACGTGCTCCACATTTTTTTGAATGTCTAGGTCTAACGTCAATACAACATTACTGGCTGCTAAGCCTCCTGAAAGGCGCAAGCGCTTATACCCAAGACCAGGGATGACTTGATCAGTGGCATCAACTAACGCCGTAGCATACTCAGGTTGATTGCCCCGCAGGACATCATCATACATACCTTCAATACCACTAACGCCTTCATTATCTACACTATTAATATAACCTGTTACATGGGCCGCTAAGGAACTGTACCCATATCGGGATCGTTCTGACACGACCACAACCCCAGGTATTTTCAGCCGATTAATCTTTTCTCCAACTACCCCATCAATTTTCATCTTTAATTTAAATGGTCGCTTATTAGTGGTCAGTTGGGATAAAAAAACCTCGGATGAGCCCCCCGTTATTTGTGCTAATTGTTTGCTTAGCATTTGCGAATTTGTAATTTGCCCAGGGAAAATAACAATGGTAAAATGTTGCGTTGTATTCGTCAAGGGGAATCCTGTACGATCAACAATCTCGCCCCTAGGAACATCAATGAGCACTTCCTGCATGCGCATACTCAAACTTTGCCTTACTAAGTTGGTATTCTCAATAATCTGCAAATAAAATAACCGAGCAATCAACAGACCGCTGATAGCCATAAAAAACAATACCACATGATGTATTCGCGAAAAACGAAATGCCATACTATCACCTCTTTGATAGTATGGCATTTTACTGCAAAATTATTTTATGTTTACATACTCAAACTCTAGGGGCAGATGCCTTAAAATTTCCTGCACGTCCTGATAAGTATCCGGTGTAACCCGAATCCGCAGAATATTTTCCATGTCTTTTACCGTTGTCACTACCCCTAAATATTCATAACCTTCCATAATTCGATTGATATAATTAATATGTTTCATATCAATCTTAATTAAAATTTCTTCACACATCGTCTTTCACCTTTCGGCGTAACATGGAAAATTCCCCTACAGGTGCACTCATACGCATTAAAATAAGTTGTTGTGGATGAGGCGCAGCGCTAATGGAATTGCCATCCATATCAAACATTTCTGTGATCTCTTGGCTGAAATTACACTGCCCAGGTTGCATAATTTCAATTTGTTGACCAACTTTCATATTATTACGTTGCTCAACAGCAGCTAATCCAGTACTGGCATCATAATTTTTCACTAAGCCAATAAAGTCATGGGTTTGATCATAAGAAGAGGAAGCATAAATCTGATCATCCTGGGTCGTTTTATTAAAATAAAACCCTGTCGTATAGGCACGATGAGAGATTTTCTGTAATTCTTCTAACCACTCGGTCTTAATACTGAATTTCTCTGGATCAACCATATAAGAATCAATGGCATCGCGATATACTTTAATGACAGTAGCCACATAATGTACGCTTTTCATACGACCTTCAATTTTGAAACTATTGAGACCACTATTTATTAATTCAGGGATATGTGACAATAAACATAAGTCTTTAGAATTAAAAATATAGGTCCCTCGCTCATCTTCCATTACGGGAAAATATTCTCCGGGCCGTTTTTCTTCAACGACATGAAACTTCCACCGACAAGACTGGGCACATTGACCACGATTGGCATCACGGCCTGTAAAGTAATTACTCATCAAACAGCGTCCCGAATAGGAGATACACATAGCTCCATGAACGAAAGCTTCTAACTCAATATTAACTTTATGTCGAATCTCCCCAATTTCTTCCAACGAAAGTTCTCGAGCCAGCACCACCCGCCGCGCGCCCAGTTCCTGCCAACAAAGCACAGATGACCAGTTGGTATTATTGGCTTGGGTACTAATATGTATAGGTAGCTGGGGCGCTACCTCACGCACAATGCGATACACACCAAGATCTGACACAATTACGGCATCAGCATGGATTTCATCCAAAAATTTAATATAATCAGGTAAGGCTACTAAATCCTCATTATGAGGAAATATATTCACCGTCACATAGGCTTTTTTTTGCAAACTATGGGCGAAGTCGATACCTTCTTTGAGCTGTGCGTCATCAAAATTATCACTAGAAGCTCGCAGGCCAAAAGCCTTACCACCCATAAATACTGCATCAGCACCATACAACAAGGCCATCTTTAGTTTTTCAAGATTACCAGCCGGTGCTAAAAGTTCAGGTTTTTTCACTATTTATTCGCTCCTCGGTAATAAGAAATAGCCACGCCATCACCTTCCGAATGAAGGGTGGTTGAAAAACGTGGATCATGGCTAACGAAATTCAGATATTCTCGCAATCGTTTAACAATTGTCCGGTAACGCTTTAACGGTGGTTCTTCACTCATAACCATGCCACGAAACAATACATTATCAGCAACAATGACAGCACCGATGACAAGCTTATCCATGATCTTTTCCAAATAATCAAGATATTGACCTTTGGCTGCATCAATAAATACCATGTCAAATTGGCCCTCAACTTGCAATAAAATATCGCTAGCGTCTCCATCTAAGAGCTGTATTTGTTCAATCCTACCAGCTCTCGTAATGAAATTATAAGCCGTATCAATACGGTTTGCATCTTGTTCAATGGTAATTATTTTGCCATCTTTCGGCATATAACTCGCCATTAACAATGCTGAATATCCTACTGCGGTACCTATTTCCAAGATGGACTTAGGTGCTTTGTTCTTAACCGTCTCTATTAATAATGCACTACTCACTTTATTAATAATAGGAATGTTATTTTCTTCAGCATATTCTTCTATTTCTTTAAATAATTTTTCCATATCACTCATATTATTTACTCACCTGCTCTATTGCTATAAGATGTTCTTCATATGTTTTGCTAAAATGATGGGCTCCTTGTTTGTCAGCGACAAAATATACAAAATCCGTTTTTTGTGGATATAACACTGCATTGATGGCTGCTATACCTGGATTAGCTATGGGTCCAGGCGGTAACCCCATATGTTGGTACGTGTTATACGGTGATGGAATCTCAGTATCTTGCACAGTCAACTCAGCTTTAGGATAACCTAAGATATACTGAATGGTAGCACAAGATTGCATGGGCATCTGCAGTTTGAGACGATTGAGGAAGACCCCAGCAATGACGGGGCGATCACTTGGCAATTGAGCCTCTTTTTCTACCAATGATGCCAAAATAATAACATCCTTAATTGATAATCCTATTTCATTGGCCCTTGTCCGCATTTTTTCTGTAAACTGTTGATCAAATTGGGTCGTCATCATACCTAAAATTTGTTCTTCTGTTGTTCCTTTAGTGATCCGATACGTGTTAGGAAACATATATCCCTCAGCTTTATATATCACATTAGAATTATTATTGATCATATACGGATAGGGGACAAAACGCTGCGCAACTTTTTTAAAATCTCCAGCATTGCCTAGTTGTTTCTCTTGTACTAATTTGGCGATTTGCTCTACAGTATATCCTTCCGGAATGGTAATCTGCTGATAAGAAGTTTCACCTCTTGCCAGCATGGCCACAATTTGCTGCACTGTCATATTTTTACTGAAAGAATATTCTCCAGGTTGAAAGGAACTTTCCATTCCTTCCAATTTAGAAGCTACCCGAAATAAAAATATACTTTTTATAGCACCTTGTTTATATAATAAATCACCAATATCATTAGCGACCATTCCCGGTTTAACCAAAATTACAAATTTTTCATCCGTAGCAGAGGTTCTACTTTGTGTTAATCCATATGTCACACTGCCCAAGCAAAGAACACTTAGCACTAGTATAATATACAATTTAAATCTCATGAATTTTTGTCCCACTAATGATCACCTCAATCCTACATATCTATATTTTTAATGCTACTGACTATATTATACACACAAAGGCAAAATAATACTAGGTTTCTGTCAGTTCTCAAGTGGGCTGAGGGTTATACTTAATGATGACCTAAGAAAAGACTTGGTTTCGACCAATTCCTCAGACGCAGGTAGAAGCCTTAGTCGTTCTTACTTGGAACCTTAGAAAGTCTATACTTTCTGATTCCGCAAAAAAAGATGAAGCCTACTCGGCTCCATCTTCCTCTTCGTCATCTTCATCGTCTATCATCAGTTCTTCATACGCTTTACGAACTTCTTCAAACTCTTCATCCGTAGGATCCACGTATACTTCTTCGCCATTCTCATCAGTATCAATGCGTGCAATATATACATCAACTTCATCTTCAGAACAACCGCATCCAGCAGCATCACATTCGCAATCTTCATCTTCACATTGATCATCAGCATCAATAGGAATTAGAATTGCATACTGCTTGTCACCAACCGGAACAATCATTTCCTCACGATAGTAGTATTCATTACCCTCTTCGTCAGTCATTACTACGACAAGATCATCATCCATTTCTTCGATATCATCTTTTTCAAAATCAGCCATTTAGTTCACCTCTTCCTTTTCGTGTACTGTAATTTTATCGTAGAAAACTTATCCTGTCAAGGAAGTTCTTAACAGGACAAACTATCAAGATAACCCTGTAAAATGAACATAGCAGCCATTTTATCAATGACCTTTTTTCTTTTAGCCCGACTCACATCAGCAGCAATCAGTGCTTTCGTCGCTGCAACTGTGGATAGACGTTCATCCCATAAACGTACTTTTGTCTGAGGAAAAGTTTCTTGCAATATGACCGCAAATTGTTGCATGGATTCTCCCCGAGGCCCAATGCTCCCATTCATATTCTTAGGTAAACCAACAATGATTGTCTCAACCTCATACTCAGTAATAATTTCTCCTAATCTGATAAAATCTTTTTCAAGGGAAGTGCGACGAATAACCTCAATACCTTGGGCAGTTAATAATAATAAATCACTGGCTGCCACACCAATTGTTTTTTCACCAACATCGAGAGCTAGTATGCGCATAAATCCTCCAAATATCCCTGTAGTAGCCATTACAATACCCAATGGTCCAAACTATTTATCTTTGAGATATGCTCTTACGAACTCTTCTAAAAGCTCATCCCGTTCTAATTTGCGTATTAAACCACGGGCATTATTATAGCTGGTAATATATGTAGGATCTCCAGATAAAAGATATCCTACTATCTGATTGATAGGATTATATCCTTTGGTCACGAGTGACTGATAAACCGCATTAATAACCATCGCTGCATTATTTTCTTCATTGTCAACACGAAACATCATGGTTTCTTCAGATATATTAGCCATAGAGCATCCCCCTCCCAAATATTATTTCCATCTTTATACTATTATATTCTACCTTCGCAAGTCTTTTCCTCTAAAATAGTCAAAGTAATTATTAAAAACTATGGTTTCTTTCTATCATTTTACCTGTTTTTTAATGATTTCCATAGCCGCAGACAAGGCCTCAGCAATTTTTTCTGGCTGTTTGCCACCTGCTTGAGCCATGTCGGGACGACCGCCGCCACCACCACCGGCCACTTTAGCAACTTCTTTGACAATATTACCCGCATGTAACCCTTTCGTCACAGCCTCTTTCGTCGCCATGACGACAAAATTAACCTTGTCCCCATGAACAGCACCTAGGGTGACAACACCACATTTCAAATGATCACGCACCATATCAGCCACGAGCCGGAGTCCATCCATATCAGCACTGCTAACTTGGCCTACAACTACCTGAATACCATTGATTTCTTCAGATTTCGCCAGTAGTTCCTGTACTTCACTCTGAGCTTGCTTAGCCGTAAGCAGCGCTAATTCATTCTCTAATTCTTTTACCCTACCGATAATATTCTCAACGCGTCCTACAACCTCTTCAGGACGTGCCTTGAGCATTGTGGCTGCGGTTTCTAATAAAGCTTCTCGTGTATTGATATACTCAATGGCCCCAGCACCTGTTACGGCTTCAATCCGTCGAATGCCTGATCCAATACCGGCTTCGCTCACAATTTTCACGAGACCAATCTCAGCAGTGTTCTCCACATGACTACCACCACAAAGTTCTGTACTGACATGACCAACCGCCACGACTCGTACAGAGTCCCCATATTTTTCACCAAACAAAGCAATTGCGCCCATTTTTTTTGCTTCATCCTGCGTTTTTTCCGTAATATGCACTTGAATATTTTCAAAAATACTACGTTGTACAATTTTCTCTACGGCGGCTAATTCATCGACTGTTACCCCTGAAAAATGAGAGAAGTCAAAACGCAATCGCTCAGGATTAACAAAAGACCCTGCTTGATTGACATGAGATCCTAACACCTCTTTCAAGGCAGCATGTAACAAATGTGTCGCCGTATGATTGCGAGCAATCGCCCGACGTCTGCTAATATCCACCTTCAGTAGCACAGCATCCTTTACTTTTAAAGAACCTTCCGTAACATGACCTACGTGATAAACAGTACCATTCAGCAATTTTTTGACTGTTGTAATTTCCATTTTACCCAATGGACCTTCAATAATCCCTATATCACCAACCTGTCCGCCGCCCTCAGCGTGAAAAGGTGTAACATCAAAAATGACACCTACATCTTCCCCATCATGCACTTCATCAACAATGATACCATCTTTCCAAAACAACACAACACTCCCCGTGCCAGCTTGTTCATCAAGACAAAGTTCATCGGCTTTCATGTTGGACAAGTCTGGTATAACAACTTGTTCCGCATTGGCTTGACGACCAGCCCGCGCCCGCTCACGTTGTTCTTTCATGGCAACATCAAAAGCTTGCTTATCAAGCTTCATACCATGTTCTTCGACGATCTCCAACGTAAGTTCCCATGGAAAGCCAAACGTATCATATAACTTGAAGACAGTATTGCCATCAAGTATTGTTACGCCCGTTTCTGTTAATCCTTGAATGTGCCGGTTTAATAATTCCATTCCTTGCACTAAGGTTGTCTGAAAACGTTCTTCTTCTAATTGGATTACTTTTTTTATGTAAGCTTGCTTTTCCCCTAAATCAGGATAAGGTTGAGCAAAAATTTTAGTTACCACATCAACCATATCCACCAAGAACATTTTTTCAATGCCCAGTAGTCGTGCATGTCTGACGGCACGACGTAAAATGCGTCGCAAAACATACCCACGACCTTCATTGGACGGCAAAATACCGTCCCCAATCATGACTGTCATACTACGGATGTGATCGGCAATGACCTTAAGGGAAACATCTATTTTATTTGAACATCCATATTCAACTTTTGCGATGTTAGCAGCATGCTCAATCAAAGGATAGAGCAAATCTGTTTCGAAATTTGATGGTTTATTTTGCAGTACTGAAGCAATTCGTTCAAGTCCAGCTCCCGTATCAATATTCTTCTTAGCCAAAGGAGTATACTGTCCAGCTTCATCCCGATCATACTGAGTAAACACTAAATTCCATATTTCTAAATAGCGATCACAATCACAGCCTACGGCACAATTAGGATCGTCACAGCCTCGTTCTTGACCTAAATCAAAATAGATTTCCGAACAAGGTCCGCAAGGTCCTGGTCCTATCTCCCAAAAATTATCTTCCATACGAATAATACGCTCAGCGGGCACTTTTATATCATCATGCCAAATAGTAAACGCTTCATCATCTGAAGTATGAATGGTCACCCACAATTTATCCACTGGCATTTCTAGACGTTTAGTAATAAACTCCCAAGCCCAAGCGATGGCTTCCCTTTTAAAATAATCACCAAAAGAGAAATTCCCTAGCATTTCAAAAAATGTATGATGCCGGGCCGTACGACCAACATTTTCAATATCACCAGTCCGTACGCATTTCTGACTAGTACTAATCCGCGGATGAGGTGGGTTCATTTTTCCGGTGAAAAAAGGTTTAAACGGTGCCATCCCAGCCCCAACGAGTAGCAGAGTTGGATCATTTTCTGGAATTAATGGATAACTCTTTAATATTAAATGATTTTTATTAGCAAAAAATTGTAAAAATTCATTGCGTAGTTCATTTCCCGTCATAGTAATCATAGTAATCAACCTCCAAATTGTTAGGAATGCCCATGTTCGCCATTATACATAATTTCTCTTACAGTGTCAATTGATGGTGATTATAGCAAGGCTTTGAGCATATGCCGCACAAAGACTTTGCCAATGGCAGCGAGGGGCACTCCGAGCAACATCCCAAGCAATCCAGCGACTTCACCACCGACAAATACGCAAAAAATCACAGTGAGAGGATGCAAGCCTGTATTTTCACCAATAATTTTCGGGTGAATAATATTTCCTTCTATTTGTTGAATGATCACAAACATCATAATGACTTTCACCGTTAGCCAGGGCGATTCTAAAATAGCTAACATAACGGCTGGTGCAGCACCTATGATGGGACCAAAATAAGGAATAATATCGAATATCGCTGCTAAGATGCCAATCATTAACGCAAATTTCAGTTGCAAAAAATATAAGCCACCTGTGACAAAAATGCCAATTATACACGCTACGGTCAACTGACCACGAATAATCCCCGCGAGTAATTTATCCACATCACGAAAAAATAGATCTAATTCCGTTCGCCAGCGGCCTGGCACTAGTAGCAACACATCAGATTTAATTTCATACCAGTCATGAAGCAAATAAAAAGCTAAAATGGGACTGATTGCCACACCGATGGAATTGCGGGCGATGGTAATTATACTATTGACTATTTGCCCAATAAATTGTTGCATTTCTGCTTCCCCTAGCAATAATGCCTCATCAATGGCTAAGCGCAGAGAATAAGGTAATGTTGAATTTTGATACTGGGATTGAATGAACAGGAGTATTTCATTAATATGAGCTACGATTTGTGGTAAATCTTGCGCAAAAGATTCTAAATCTCTGATTAATAGGGTTAACAATTCACTGCCACCTATAATAACAATCCCAAATAGCAGCAAGTATAAGGCAATAATAGCCCACAATCTTTTAAATCCTTTTTTTTCCAGATAACACACCATTGGATTTAGCATATACGATAACAACAATCCAATGATAAATGGATATAAAGCACTACGCACCAGCCAGATAAAATATATAAAGCCTCCAAAAAGGCTTGTCAGTATGGCAATTTTGATAAACTGTTTATTAATAACCACAATGAACACCTCATTAAAAATGAAGCGGCGACCCCTTTGGTCTCCGCTTCATTCTAATTAAATTTGTGGGTCAACCGGCTAACATCATTACATCACTTGGTCAACTGGTGTTAAATATAATGTTAAAGTACCATCCGGTTCCACATTGAACACGGTAGTTTCTTCATCATGCACAATAAATTCGATACAACAATCCCAACAAAAATATTGTGCTGATCCGACTTTACCAATGGTGCGCTTATTACTACATACAGGACAACTTGTCATATACATACACCTCATACAATATTCTCCTAAGGCTGTTTTAAAATGCCCATCTACATACATACTTTCTTCCCTTGAGTTGAGCATTTTAAAACAGCCTTTTACTGGATGCTACCATGTTCCGCCTCGGCATGGAGAAGTTTGGTCATTCTGTCAGGGACAATAACTTTGTCTGCCCCGATGATTTGGATCTGTGGCAATGGCATCACCATACGACCATATAGCAAATCAGTTATGATACTATCGGATATTTGATACCACTTAATTTCGCCAGTAACTGAGTCAAAAAGAATATCCGCGAGAACACCTAAGCGAAACCCTAAGTCTGTAAAGATTTGCTTATCAAATAAGTTTCGTGAATAATACTGATTATGCTGCATAATCTTTGTATCGGACTGATGTGCAACATGCTGGTTATCCACCATTATGGCATCTCGACCTAAACTAAAGATGTCTTCAAAAGCAATCATACCTTCCGCTGTTAGCCAATTTTCCCCAGCAATGATAAAACCACATACCAATGCAGCGTTGAGATCCACAATGACTTCCGTGATCTCACCAATCTGTCGACCTGTTTCTATTTCTAGTACTGGAAGGCTAATGATAGAGCGCAATTTTTGCATAAGAGAAGCCTCCACTACAGACTCTAATCCTATTATAACCAAAATCCCGACTTTTTATTATATTAATTTTCTGATAAAGGAATCTATCTTGTAACAGAAAATAAGAAAAGACTTGGCTTTGGCCAAGTCCCCAGACGTAGGCAGAAGCCTTAGTCGTTCTTACTTGAAATCTTAGAAAGTGATATCCTTTCTGATTCCACAAAAAGAGAGGTTTCCCCCTCTTATCCTATTGACTTTATAATAATACCGCCACCAATCACTAGATCACCATCATAAAATACTACCGACTGACCAGGCGTAATCGCCCGCTGGGGCTCATTAAATTTAACATTCACCCTACCACCGCCTAAGGGAGTAACAACAGCTACGCCTTCGCGGGATCCATAGCGAATCTTGGCAGAAACAGTCATAGCCTCTTCTAAACGATCGATTGAAATAAAGTTTAAATCACTGGCAATCAGTTCACTGGCGAAAACATCTTGGTCTGACCCTACAATGACTCGGTTAGCTTCATAATTGAGTTCCACCACATATAAGGGTTTTCCCACTGCAATACCTAGACCCTTGCGTTGTCCGATGGTATAGAGGGGCAAGCCCTGGTGTTTCCCCAATATATTGCCCTGAATATCCACAATATCACCTGGCTTAAGTGCAGCTGGTGACTTTTCCGTTAAAAAGCTTTTATAATCATCATTGGGCACAAAACAGATTTCTTGGCTTTCAGGTTTATTGGCAACTGATAAATTAAGTTGGTTAGCAAGTTCTCTAGTTTTAACCTTAGTGTAATCACCGAGAGGCATTAAAAAATGCTTCAACGTATCTTGATTCAAATGATATAAAGCATAGGATTGATCTTTAGTCGAATCTACCCCTTTGCGCAATGTGTACCGACTTAGTTTCTCATCGTAACCAATCCGCGCATAATGGCCAGTAGCCACATACTCAGCACCTAAGGCTAATGCCTTTTGTAATAAGCCATCAAATTTAACAAACCGGTTGCAGGCAATACAAGGATTAGGAGTTTTCCCAGCACCATACTCACGGATAAAATAATCAATGACGGTTTCCTGAAACATGTCCCGAAAATTAAGTACATAATAGGGAATATCAATTTTTTCCGCTACACTCCGAGCATCATCAACAGCGCGTAAGGAACAACATCCCCGATTTTCCGTATCATCTTCCCGTACATTTTTATCCCATATTTGCATTGTAGCACCAATCACATCATATCCTTGCTCAACGAGAAGGGCGGCAGTTAAAGAACTGTCCACCCCTCCGCTCATGGCTACAAGAACTCTTGGTTTCGTACCCATGAAAAAATCACTTTCCTTTATGTTGTATATAATCCTTAATGGCCTCATGTAAGGCATCCGCTGCCAAATTTGAGCAATGCATCTTAGCAGGTGGTAAGCCATCTAAAGCCTCAGCTACAGCATCATTGGAAATTTTAAGTGCTTCCTCAAGAGTTTTGCCCATGACCAACTCTGTCACCATACTACTTGTGGCAATAGCTGCGCCACAGCCAAAAGTTTTAAATTTTATATCTCTAATAATATTATCATGGACATCTAAATAGATTCTCATAATATCACCGCATTTGGCATTACCAACTTCACCTACACCGTTGGCATTTTCGATTTCACCTACATTACGTGGATTTGCAAAATGATCCATTACTTTTTCACTATACATAAAAATTATCTCCCTTCAATTCAATTTAATTAATGTTGATGACATTCGTTGCATGGATTACTTGGAGCTAATTTACTGTTAGCACTCAATGGTGACATACTCCGTAACGTGGAAACAATCTTCGGCAAAACTTCTAGACAATAATCAACATCGGCTTCCGTATTACCCTTTCCTAAGGAAAGGCGTAAGGAGCCATGAGCTGTTTCATGTGTCATTCCCATAGCAAGGAGTACATGGGATGGATCAAGAGAACCAGATGTGCACGCTGATCCACTGGATCCTGCGATACCCTTCATATCAAGGTTGAGCAATAAAGACTCTCCTTCAATATAGAGGAAACTAAAATTCACATTACCAGGTAAACGCACCTCAGGATGACCATTTAATTTAATATCAGTAATTGTTGCTTGAATGCCTTTGATGAGCCTATCTCTAAGACCTTGTACATGAGCGATCCGCTGGGACATTTCAAGTTTAGCCATCTGAGCAGCTTTGCCCAGCCCTACAATGCCAGGAACATTTTCCGTACCAGCTCTGAGTTTACGTTCTTGGGATCCACCTTGTTGCAAGGACTCAATTTTCACACCCTTGCGAATATACAGAAAGCCAATACCTTTAGGTCCATAAAATTTATGTCCAGAACTGCTCAGTAAATCAATATTATATTCATTAACATCAATGGGATAATTAGCAACAGCTTGTACGGCATCGGTATGAAAATAAATTCCTTTTTCCTTGGCTAGTTTTCCAATTTCTTTGATTGGCTGAATGGTCCCCACTTCATTATTAGCGAACATGACACTAATTAATATTGTTTTATCAGTAATGGCATTTTTCACATCTTCAACAGATACCATTGCATTTTCATCAACGGGTAAATATGTAACGGTAAAGCCTTGTTTTTCTAAATTCTCACAAGCATGCAATACGGCATGATGCTCAATGGCTGTTGTAATAATATGATTACCTTTTTTACGATTGGCAAATGCGACACCTTTTAATGCCAGATTGTCTGACTCAGTACCACCACTGGTAAAAAATATTTCATTGGCATTCGCCCCAATTAAATCTGCTACTTGCTGGCGACCTTCGTTAACTGCTTTATTTGCCTCACGGCCGAAATAATGAATGCTACCTGGATTACCAAATTTCTCTGTCATGTATTCATACACCACTTTTGCCACTTCATTATCAACTGGTGTAGTTGCTGAATGATCAAAATAAACTCTTCTCATTATCACATACATCTCCTCGTAATTTTTCTTCCCGACATAAATCAGCTAAAGAAATAGAATCTACAACTCGGTTTATACTATCACTAACTTTAGCCCACACATCACGGGTTACACAAATATCTTCCCGCTCACAACAATCATGATCAGTAGAATGCTCTAATAAACAATCTACCAAAGTAATGGGCCCTTCCATGATCCTGACAATATCACCTACTGAAATTTGCGCTGGATCTTTACTTAAAGTATACCCACCTTGGGCACCACGAATACTTTTTACATATCCTGCCTTGCGTAAGGTACTTACTAATTGTTCTAAATAACTTTCAGAAATTTTTTGGCGCTCAGCAATACTTCTTAAAGAAATCGGCCCTTGACCATAATTAATAGCTAAATCATACATGGCCGCTACGCCATAACGTCCTTTTGTCGATATCTTCACAATAATCTCCCCTGCCTGCTATTACCAAGTATTCCGAGTAATATAGTAGGTTTTATTAATTATTAATATACCAAAAAAATTCTCAGTTGTCAAAACAAAATGTGCACAAAATAAATAAAAAAGTATTCTGACAATAATAAAAGCTCAAGGATGATTGATCCTTAAGCTCCATTGGTGTTGCTACTTATGGCAGGTTGGTATAACCCATAAGATACTGATCACATTCTCTAGCTGCTTTGCGCCCTTCATCAATCGCCCATACGACAAGACTTTGTCCCCGTCTGGCATCACCAGCGCAGAATACACCATTAACATTGGTGGAAAAGCTACCAGCCGTGGTTCTCACATGACTCCGTATATCTTGCTCGATACCAAGTTCTTTAAGAATGTCCTCCTCGGGCCCTAAAAATCCCATGGCGATCAGTACCAACTGAGCAGGCCACTCTTTTTCCGAACCTTCCACCTGAATGGGTACAAATTTACCAAAAGCATCTTTTCCCCACTCCACCTGTACTGTCTGCAAGTGTTGTACATGTCCAGTATTATCGCCACTGATTTTTTTCGTCATAATTGAGAATTCTCGCGGATCGTGTCCAAATAAAGCCAAAGCCTCTTCCTGTCCATAATCTGTTTTAAAAAGCTTCGGCCACTCCGGCCAGGGGTTATTGGGTGCTCTTTCTAATGGTGGCCTAGGAAGTATTTCAAACTGTACCACACTATTGCAGCCGTGGCGTATGGCGGTGGCGACACAATCAGTGCCGGTATCACCGCCACCGATAACGATGACATCCTTGCCCTTGGCTGATGGCATCCCCCCCTCCGTCATACCCGAATCCAAAAGACTTTTGGTATTGGAATGAAGAAAATCAACAGCAAAATAAACGCCACTCCGTTCACGCCCTGCAACAGTAAGGTCCCGCGGCTTGGTTGCTCCCGTGCACAACACAACCGCATCAAAATCCTTAACTAATTCTTGGCTGGGCAGTGAGGTTCCGACTTCCATATTCGTTTTAAAAATAATTCCTTCCTCTACCATCAGATCAACACGACGCTGTACCACTTTTTTATCAAGTTTCATATTGGGTATCCCGTACATCAACAGTCCACCAATTCTGTCAGCACGTTCCAGTACCGTTACCCTATGTCCCGCCTGATTCAGCTGATCAGCGCAAGCTAGTCCCGATGGACCAGAACCAATCACGACAACCTTCTTCCCAGTTCTAATCGTAGGAGCATGAGGTCTCATCCATCCTTGCTCGTAGGCATAGTCGATAATTGAGCATTCATTGCCTTTGATGGTAACCATGGGTTCATTAATGCCCAGTGTGCAGGAACCCTCACAAGGAGCGGGGCATACTCTTCCCGTAAATTCCGGGAAATTATTAGTTTTTAAAAGACGCCCCAAGGCTTTTTCCCACAAGCCCTTATAGATTAATTCATTCCACTCCGGGATTAGATTATTGATGGGACACCCTGACGCCGCGCCACTGATCATCAAACCAGAATGGCAGAAAGGTGTTCCACAGTCCATGCAGCGGGCACCTTGTAGGCGCTGTTTTTCCTGACTCAAGCTTAGATGAAGTTCATTCCAATCGTGAATCCGCTCACGGACCGGACGTTCCTCAGCAACTTCTCTGGCGTATTCCATAAATCCTGTCGGCTTTGCCATTGTTTCCATCCTCCTTTCAATTCCCGCTGATGCGAGCACGGTCACGGTGATTTTCTTCAAAGGCGGCCATGAGTGCGTCATTGCCTGTCAGTCCCCTCGTATGTGCCCCATCAATAGCTTCTAACATACGTTTGTAGTCTTTAGGAATTACTTTGACAAATTTACGCCATCGACTTTCCCAATGAGCCAGTATATCTTGCGCCCGCCTGCTGTTAGTATATAGAAAATGATCTTGAATCATGGTTTTTACTTCTTCGGACTCACTACCATCCTTAATCAGCTCAAGTTCTACCATTTCCTGATTACACCGATGACTAAATTCACCATCCTCATCGAATATATAAGCAATACCACCCGACATACCGGCGGCAAAATTTCGCCCTGTTATGCCTAGGATCACAACTCGCCCATCAGTCATGTATTCGCAACCATGATCGCCCACGGCTTCGACAACAGCCTTCATCCCGCTGTTACGAACACAAAAGCGTTCGCCAGCCACACCATTGATGTAAGCCTCGCCACTGGTAGCGCCATAGAAAGCCACATTACCAATGACAATATTTTCTTCAGGAAGGAATTTTGTATCCCGTGGTGGATAAACGATAATTTTACCGCCAGAAAGTCCTTTTCCCATATAGTCGTTAGCATCCCCCTCTAATGTCATGGTCATGCCGTGAGGTATGAAAGCACCAAAGCTTTGCCCGGCAGAGCCCCTAAATTTTAGTGAGATGGTATCCTTTGGCAATCCTGCCCCACCATATTTCTTAGTTACTTCACTACCCACTATAGTTCCAACAACGCGGTTGGTATTACGTATAGGCAGCGCGATCTGGACCTTAGTACCAGCTTCGAGAGCTGGTGCGCACAGTTGTAACAAACGGCGACGATCAAGGGATTGATCAAGGTCATGGTTTTGGGATATCTGACAATAATGTCCCACGGTTTTCGGCACTATGGGTTGGTACAATATGGCCGAATAATCCAGGTTTTTAGTTTTCCAGTGTTCCATAGTAGGTGACATTTCCAGTCGATCAGAACGTCCAACCATTTCATTTATGGTTCTAAACCCCAGCTTGGCCATGATCTCACGCAACTCTTGGGCAATGAAATACATGAAATTCACCACATGTTGTGGATCTCCTGTAAATTTTGCCCGCAATATTGGATTTTGCGTAGCGACGCCTACGGGGCAGGTATCGAGATGGCAAACCCGCATCATAACACAACCAAGGACGACCAGGGGCGCTGTGGCAAAACCAAATTCCTCAGCCCCTAATAGAGCCGCAATGGCAACATCCCGCCCAGTCATTAGTTTACCATCTGTTTCTATGGTAACCCGACTACGCAAATTATTGAGTAACAAGGTCTGGTGTGTTTCTGCTAAGCCAAGCTCCCAAGGGAGGCCCGTATGACGGATGCTAGTGCGCGGTGAGGCTCCTGTTCCGCCATCATAACCACTAATGAGAATGACATCAGCTAGCCCCTTGACAACACCAGCGGCAATGGTACCCACACCTGCTTCAGAAACCAGTTTCACACTGATCCTTGCCTGAGGATTGGCATTTTTCAAATCATGGATCAGTTCCTTGAGATCTTCAATGGAATAAATATCATGGTGGGGGGGTGGGGATATGAGTCCAACACCGGGGGTTGCATATCTTATCTTGGCGATCCATGGATACACTTTCCTGCCGGGGAGTTGCCCACCTTCACCAGGTTTTGCGCCTTGGGCCATCTTGATCTGAATTTCCTGAGCGCTAACCAGATACTCACTGGTTACACCAAACCGGCCTGAGGCAACCTGCTTGATAGCGCTACATTTTAAGTCTCCATTGGTCTCTGCCGTAAACCGAGCTGGATCTTCGCCTCCCTCACCCGTGTTGCTTTTGCCTCCGATACGGTTCATAGCAATGGCAACAGCCTCATGAGCTTCTTGACTAATGGATCCTAATGACATGGCGCCGGTTTTAAATTTCTTGCAGATGGACGCAACGCTTTCCACTTCGGTAAGGGGTACTGATACTGCGCTTGACTTAAAGCGCAGCAGACCCCGGAGGGTACAATGTTTTTGGTCATGATCATTAATGAGTTTGGAATACTCTTGAAAGCTTTCGTAGTTTCCCGTCCGGCACGCATATTGAAGTTTATGTATTGTTTTAGGATTATAGAGGTGATATTCTCCATCACTCCGGTACTGGTAAACGCCACCACTCGCCAGCCCCACTTCCTGGAGAGGACTACTAGTAAAGGCCCTTTCATGACGCAATTGGGTCTCCCGGGCGACTTCCTCTATACCGATACCTCCGATCCTGGAGATGGTCCGTGTAAAATACTTGTCAATAAACGTTGCTCCAAGGCCGATGGCTTCAAATATCTGAGCCCCCTGATAACTCTGGACCATGGATATCCCCATTTTCGATAAAACCTTCGTGACACCCTTGGTCCCGGCCTTACTATAGTTGCATATAGCTTTTTCAACCTCCATGCCAGTCATAAAACCTTCTTTTATTAATTGGGCTATGGAGTCAAAAGCTAGATAGGGATTAATGGCCGCTACACCATACCCGAGCAAGCAGGCAAAATGATGGACTTCACGGGGTTCACCCGATTCCAATATAATACTGGCCCGTGTGCGCATACCTTCGCGAATCAAGTGATGATGTAGACCCGCTACAGCAAGTAGGGCTGGCATGGCTGCATACTCTTTATTGACTCCCCGATCGGATAAAATAAGAAGGTTAGCACCTTCCTCTACTGCCTTGACCGCTGCCGCAAACAGTATTGCTAGCCCCATTTCAAGTCCAGTCCCGCCTTGAGAAACGAGATATAAACTAGATAAGGTGACAGCTTTGAAGCCTGAAAGAGTGATGTTTTTTAGTTTTTCTAATTCTAGGTTGCTGAGTATGGGGGAAGGGATTTTTACCCGGCGACAACTTAAAGGTTCTTGGGCTAACAGATTGCGTTCAGAACCCAGGAGCACCTCTGTTGAAGTCACAATCGCCTCGCGGGAAGCATCAATGGGCGGATTGGTAACCTGAGCAAACAGTTGCTTGAAATATTCGAACAATAGTTGGGGTTTTTCCGACAACACTGCCAAGGGAATATCGTTGCCCATGGCACCGACAGGTTCCACGCCCTCTTTGGCCATCGGTACCAGAATCATACGTAATTCTTCATAGGTATAACCAAATGCTTTTTGCTGTTCGATCAGCGAAGTCTTATCTGCCACCCTTTCCACTACAGCATCCGGTACATCGTCCAAATGAACAATGTAGTTTTTTAGCCATTCACCATAAGGCTGAGCCGACGCCATTTTGTGCTTTAGCTCCTCATCATTAACAATCCGACCTTCTTTTGTATCAATCAGCAACATGCGCCCTGGATGCAATCGATCCTTTTGTATGATTTTTTCATCAGAAATATCAAAAACGCCAACTTCAGAAGCCAGCACCACCATATCATCCGTCGTAACATAATAGCGTGATGGACGAAGTCCATTTCGATCAAGAACGGCGCCAATGATCATGCCATCAGTAAAGGCCATGGCTGCTGGACCATCCCACGCCTCCATTAGGCAACTGTGAAATTCATAGAATGCTTTTTTCTCATGGCTCATACTTTCGTGATTGGACCAGGGCTCTGGGATCATCATCATCATGACATGAGGCAGAGACATGCCCGACAGCATCAAAAACTCCACGCAATTGTCAAACATGGCCGAGTCACTGCCATCAGGATTAATGACTGGCAATACCTTGCTCAGATCTGTGCCGAATACATGGGTTTGAAACATAGCTTCCCGCGCATGCATCTGATTAATATTGCCACGCAGTGTATTGATTTCACCATTATGGATAATATAGCGGTTAGGATGGGCTCTTTCCCAACTGGGAAAGGTATTGGTACTGTAACGTGAATGAATGAGTGCCAAGGCTGTTTCACAGGTCGGATCGTGCAAATCAAGATAAAACAGGGCTACTTGTTCGGCCTTCAACATTCCTTTGTATACAATAGTTCGACTGGAAAGACTAGCAATGTAAAATTTCCCAGATGTAACCAGTTGTAATTCTTGAGCAGCCTTTTCTCCTTGTTTTCGTATGACAAACAACTTTCTTTCAAAATCAAGCTGGTCTTTTATCCCAATACCCCGTCCAACAAACACTTGTCGAATAAAGGGCATACAATCTCTTGCTGTTTTTCCCAGACTAGAAGCATCGGTGGGAACATCCCGCCAGCCTAGAAATCGTTGTCCTTCCCGTGTAATGATCTCTTCGAGACACTCCTCATAGTGGCGTCGCTGTGGGACTTCTCTAGGAAGAAATACCATGCCAATTCCATATTCACCACATTCAGGCAAATCAATTGCACCTTGGCAAACTTTCTGCATAAAGGCATGAGGAATTTGTATGAGAATCCCCGCACCATCTCCCGTATCAGGGTCACTGCCAACCCCACCTCTATGGCTTAAGTTCTTGAGCCCGATTAAAGATCGACGGAGTATTTCATGTGATTTTTCACCTTTTATATTGGCTACAAATCCCATACCACAGGCATCATGCTCAAATTGAGGATCATAAAGCCCTTGTTTTGATGGCACTTCATATTTTCCCATATTCCTTACATCCTTCCCGCCTAATTCTTATATGAATACTTTTCAACTATAAAATGCTTAATCGATCGTTCTCGTTTATTATATCCATTATTCCTTATTTTGCCTATAGCATAATGCTTCTATCGATTCAGATTACAATCGAATTTAAAAATAAGAAAAGACTTGGCTTCGACCAAGTCCTCAGACGAAGGTCGAAGCCAAGTCTTTTCTTATTTGTCTAACTAAATTATTTTGGTCCCTTTATTCGTCCTTCTCTACCATTGTCTGTCGGTTGATAATATACGGTATTAACTAATGAATCTGGTAGATACTGCTGTTTAATATAACTACCCGCATAATTGTGTGGATACAGATAATCGTCACCATGTCCTAATTTTTTTGCGCCTTGATAATGGGCATCGCGCAAATGAAGGGGTACGGTCCCACAATCTTTCTGCTTCACATCATGAATAGCCTCATCAATGGCCAAATAGGAGGCATTACTCTTGGGTGCAGTCGCAATATAAATCACAGCCTGTGATAAAATAATCCGTGCTTCAGGCATACCAATAAACTGAACTGCCTGGGCTGCTGCCATCGCTACAACCAATGCCTGAGGATCAGCATTTCCAACATCCTCGGCGGCACAAATGACAATACGCCTAGCAATGAACTTAACATCTTCACCGGCTACGATCATACGCGCTAGATAATGAACAGCAGCATTGGCATCGGAACCTCGCATACTTTTGATGAAAGCCGATATAATATCATAATGATTGTCACCAGATTTATCGTAGGTCTGTATTCTTTCCCCGACGACCTCAGTGAGGATCTCAACTGTTAACACCTTTACATCAAATGATTTAAGCATAGCAGCTGATTGCTCTAAAATATTAAGGGCCACCCGTCCATCGCCACCCGCGATATCAGCGATTTTCAATAAGATTTCTTGCGTATACTGAATTTCCAAAGTGCCCAGGCCACGTTCTTTATCTTCCAGTGCTAATTGCATCATTTTTATTAAATCTGCTACCTCAAGGGACTTAAGACGAATAACCCGCATTCTCGATAACAAGGCTGAATTGACTTCAAAATATGGATTTTCCGTCGTAGCACCAATCAGAATAATCCTACCATCTTCAACATAAGGAAGTAGTACATCCTGTTGTCCTTTATTAAACCGATGTATTTCATCAATAAATAAAATGGTTCGTTGACGATAAAAAGCAAGTCGGTCCTTGGCCGCTTCCACAAGTTTCCGAATATCGGCAATACCAGCCGATACAGCGTTCAGTTTTTCAAAATGACTCCCTGTACTATTGGCAATAATTTGCGCCAAGGTTGTCTTACCTGTCCCAGGAGGGCCAAATAAAATAATCGACGGTAGATTATCAGCATTAATCATTTGCTGCAAAAATTTTCCTTTACCAATAATATCATGTTGACCATTAAACTCCGTCAAATTTCGCGGACGCATACGCATAGCCAAGGGAGCTGTTTGATTATTTTCCACCTGATTTGCGTGGGAAAATAAATCCATAATATCACCTCTTTTATAAAAAAGTATTAAATCTTTCTTAACTATTTGATAGTAACACGATAGCCTATAATTGTAAAATCAAGTATAGATCACCCTTCAATTTTTCACAGTAATTCAGCGGTGCCTAACCTAACGTTACCAAAGTGAAAATAAAATGAGAAAGTGTTATACTTTCTCATTTTATAAAAATATAAAGGAGTCGCTATTTTAGCGACTCCTTTATATTGCTATGCTGAAAGGCCTCTTTTTTCCATTTCTTGTTCCGTGCTAACCAACTCAACGCAAAGGGCTACTAATTCCATAGCTTGTTTTAACTCATCTAAAGGCGGGAATGTGGGAGATAAACGAATGTTTTTATCTTCCGGGTCCTTGCCATAAGGGAAGGTAGCTCCAGCAGGAGTCAGCTCAACACCGGCGGCAGTGGCTTTGCTTATGACCTTCTCAGCACACCCTGGCAGCGTATCTAAGCTGATAAAATAGCCACCTTTAGGGTTACTCCAGGTCGCGATATTTTTATCCCCCAGCTTAGTTTCTAAAATCTCTCGTACCAAATTGAATTTTGGTTTGATGATAGCTTCCTGCAGGCGCATATGCTCTTCAATTCCTGATTGATCCTTGAAAAAGCGAACATGGCGCAGTTGATTAAGTTTATCAGGCCCAATACTCTGAAATATCATTTCTTTTTTAAGCCAAGTAATATTAGCTTTACTACTAGCCAATATGGCAAGACCCGAACCAGCAAAACTGACCTTAGATGTTGAACTAAACATAAAGACACGATCAGGATGAAATGCATTCTTACAGGCCTCAAGGATGTTCAGCAACCGATCTGGAGTACTGGTTAAATGATGGATGGCATAGGCATTATCCCAAAAAATCCGGAAATCGGAAGCTTTGGTAGGCATTGTCGCCAACCGTTTTACGACTGAATCAGAATATGTAATACCAGTAGGATTACTGTACTTGGGTACACACCAAATGCCCTTAATGCTAGAATCGGCAGCCACAAGCTGTTCCACCTGATCCATATTGGGACCATCTTCTTGGTAATCGATGACAATCATTTCAATGCCGAAATATTCGCAGATGGCAAAATGCCGGTCATATCCAGGACTAGGGCATAAAAATTTAACTTTATCTAATTTACTCCAGGGAGTCTCACTACCTAGTAACCCATGGAGCATGGCTCTAGCAATCAGATCATGCATGAGAACTAGACTGGAATTTCCTCCAATGATCATCTCTTGTGGACTTGTTTCCAGAATCCAACCAAGCAATTCCTTAGCTTCAGCAAGACCATCCAATCCACCATAATTACGGCAGTCAGTGCCATCAAGAGCCTTATAATCCTTTTGACTAAGACAATCAATGAGTCCAGCAGCCAGATCTAATTGAGCCGGACAGGGTTTACCCCGGGACATATTCAGTTTAAGGTTTTGCCCCTGAAGTTCTTCATAACTGTGGGATAATGTAGAATAATGTTCTTGCAACTCTGAGTTAGTTAACATTTCGATTTTATTCATACTGTATCGCTCCTTCACATTCTTTATTATTATACGAGACTCCGTGAGCTCGCGCAACGACTTTTGACTGCGAAATGTCATGTATTCTGAATACCTGGATACATGGTATTTTACACGAAAAAAAACACTAACCCCTAAGGGGTTAGTGTTTTTAATATATTCTTACTAGGACACTGATTAAAAACAAACCCTTTACCCATGGAACAAGGGGATACTACACCAAAATAAAGACCCCACGATGCCGTCAATGCCACTGTTTTGAACCCGCCGAAGCAGGTGGGTGCTTTCCTGATCACGTTACGTTTCCCAAAAATAAGGGCGTGCGCGCTATAACCAGAGTACAAGCTCCCTCATATGATATGTTGGATCAAAACATATTGGCAGTATACGCACACTGCAGGGTTCTTCATCCATTTATTTCTTACCTTTATCTTAGCAAATTCAGTGGGAAATTGCAAGATCAATAAGATGGAATATTCTTGCAATTATACCATAGTATCCTATTGTTACATTAAGCTTTTATTTTCGCAACAACGGCGGTCTTAATAGATAATTCCTTCAGTTGCTTCACATCTACTTCTGAAGGTGCCTGAGTCATAATATCTGTCGCACTTTGAGTTTTTGGAAAGGCAATCACATCACGAATGGATGAACGTTTCGCCATTAACATAATCAGTCGATCTAGTCCAAAAGCAATACCACCGTGGGGAGGAGTCCCAAATTCAAAAGCTTCAAGCATGAAGCCAAATTTTGACATAGCTTCTTCTACTGAGAAACCGATGGCCGTAAATACTCGCTCTTGTAATTCACGGTTATAAATTCTAATACTACCGCCACCAATTTCCGTACCATTGAGCACCATATCGTAAGCTTTGGCTTTTACTAGACCAGGATTGCTTTCTAGATATTGAATATCCTCATCCCGTGGTGAAGTAAACATATGATGCATAGCACTCCAACGTTTTTCTTCTTCGTTATATTCAAACATTGGGAAATCAACAACCCAGACAAAGGAAAGCTTATCAGCATCAATCAAGTTCATACGGCGTCCCATTTCCAAACGTAATTGGCCTAAGGCATTGGCGACAATTGCCGGTTTATCAGCAACAATGAGGAGTAAATCCCCTTCTTCAATGCCTGCTGTTTGGGCAATATTCTCCATAATTTCCTCAGAAAAAAACTTAGTGATGGCTGATTTTACGCCCTCAGTAGTATAACCAATCCATGCCATGCCCTTAGCACCATAAATGGATACATATTCAATCAAGCCGTCAAGTTCACGCCGCGGCGCATGAGCATATCCCTTAACATTGATGGCTTTTACTCGTCCTCCATTGGCCAATACTGTTTCAAAGACTTTGAAATTTGAACCTTTTACAGCATCTGACAAATCGATAAGTTCCATACCAAAACGCAAGTCTGGTTTATCCGAGCCATACCGATTCATAGCATCGTCATAAGTGATGCGTTGTATTGGCGTTGAAACTTCGGCACCAATTGCTTCTTTAAACAACTTGGCCGTCATATTTTCCATCATTGTCAAAATGTCTTCTTGATCAATAAAGGACATTTCAATATCAAGTTGGGTAAATTCTGGTTGACGATCAGCGCGCAAATCTTCATCGCGGAAACAGCGTACGATTTGGAAATAACGTTCCATACCGGCCACCATTAATAATTGTTTGAAAATTTGTGGTGACTGAGGTAAGGCATAGAATTTACCAGGATTGACCCGACTTGGTACCAAATAATCTCTAGCACCTTCTGGAGTACTTTTAGTCAGCATGGGTGTTTCAATTTCCATAAAACCATTGTGATCGAAGAAATCACGCATAACTTTCGTCACACGATGTCGGAGCATCAAATTCCTTTGCATTTCTGGACGACGCAGATCCAAATAACGATATTTAAGCCTTAGAGTTTCATCAATGTCCGTGTTGTCTTGTATATAAAAAGGAGGCGTTTTTGCTGCATTTAAAATTCTAAGTTCTGACGCACACACTTCAATTTCCCCGGTGGACATGTTGGAATTAATTGTAGCTGCATCACGCAGTCTTACGGTTCCTCGGACGGCTAGCACATACTCTGAACGAACAGATTCTGCCTTTTTAAAAGAATCTGGGTCCACAGCTTGTGAAAAAACGACTTGCACAAGACCCGACCGATCACGCAAATCAAGAAAAATAAGACCACCGTGATCACGACGCCGTGACACCCAACCACATAATACCACTTCCTGCTCTACATGCTCCGTCGTAAGAACCTCACAGGCATGAGAACGTTTTAACCCTACCATTGTATCCATATTAATCCTCCATCTCTACTTGTATCTTCATTTGTACAGCACTACTATCAACTAATTCTTGTACACCGGACTGCATATTCTTGAGCATAACTTTTCCTTGTGCCACTTCATCATCACCAATAATGGCCACAAAACTGGCGGGATATTTATTGGCTTGTTTCATCTGCCCTTTAATATTTCTATCCATAAAATCCATATCAGCAGTGAACCCTTGCTTGCGCAAATCACACAATAACTTAAAAGCCATGCCTTGGGCTTCTGTCCCAATGGGCGCAACAAATACATCAATTTTATTAGTTACTTCTGGTAATAAACCTTGTTTTTCTAACGTCAACAAGATTCGCTCTAAACCAATGGCAAAACCAATACTTGGCGTAGATTGCCCACCACACTCCGCAACCAAACCATCATACCGACCACCACCACATACTGCACTTTGTGAACCGAGGGCTGCATACTGAATTTCAAATGCAGTTTTAGTATAATAATCAAGGCCACGTACTAGACGAGGATTCAGCGTAAAATCAATACCAGCAACTGTTAGTAATGATTTTAATTGTTCAAAGTGAGTGCTACATTCAGGGCATAAACAATCCACGATATGTGGTGCGCCTTGGGACTCCTCAGTACATTGTGGATTTTTGCAATCAAGAATACGCATGGGATTACGATCAAATCGAGTCTGACAATCAGTGCATAATTTCTCAGTTTTTTCTCGTAAATAGTCCTGTAAGGATTCTCGATATACAGGACGACATTCTGGACAACCGACCGAATTAAGGTATAAATTCAAATCCGTTAAGCCCAAGTCTTTTAAGAGTTGTACTGCTAAAATAATGACTTCGGCATCAATGGCTGGTCCCTTAGAGCCCAATGCTTCCACACCAAATTGATGAAATTGGCGGTATCTTCCAGCCTGCGGACGATCATACCGAAACATGGGACCTATGTAAAATAATTTAGTCAATAAAGACTCGGCGTAAAGTTTGTGTTCTAGATAGGAACGTACAACTGCAGCCGTATTTTCAGGTCTGAGAGTCAAACTACGTTCCCCTCGATCGGTAAACGTATACATTTCCTTTGACACAATATCAGTTGTTTCACCAATACCGCGTAAAAATAATTCAGTATGTTCAAAAACTGGCGTACGGATTTCTTTAAATCCATATAAGCGGCAAATATCTCGCACTTTTTTCTCCATATATTGCCAACTACTGCTCATCCCTGGCAAAATATCTTTAGTCCCCCGCGGACCCGTTATTAACATAAGCTTCCCCCTCATTATCTGCAGGTATTGTTGCTAAAAGTTTATACTCTCACCAAGATACACATAACCTCAATTTTTTTAACCCTATCTATTATATCTTGTATCGTATCGATTCGTCCAATAGGATCTAAACTTTTTTGCTTTCCTCTTCATGATTAACTTTACACTCTTGACAATAACCATAAAACTTTACCTGGTGATCCACAATCATAAAATTACTTTTGCGCGCAATTGTCGTCTCTAAGGTCTCTAATAAATCATCTTCAAATTCTTTCACTTTACCGCAACCTAAACAAATAAGATGATGATGATGATGTGGCGTACTAGTCTCATTTATTTCATACCGACTGCGCCCATCACCAAAATCCATTTTTTGTAGAACTTCCAGTTCACAAAATAATTCTAATGTCCGATATACGGTAGCTAAGCCAATTTCTGATGAATACTGGCGGACAAAAACATGCACATCTTCAGCACTTAAATGTTTATCTTGATGCTCGACAAAAACCTGCAAAACAATTTGACGTTGTGGCGTCAACTTATATTGCTTTTCCTGAAATTTTCGTTTAATGTCACCCATATCAATTTTCATTGTTTTCACCTATCTTTCTGTTGTGATCCATAAATTTTTAATCAGCACGCGAAGCAATGCCGTTACTGGAACAGCTATCATCATCCCGACAATCCCCAACATTTGGTATCCAATCAACAGACTAATAATGACAACTACGGGATGCAAATGAATGGTATGTCCCATAATATTGGGGACAATAATATGATTCTCCAATTGGTGGACAAAAATATAAAATACGATGACTTTAAAGGCCAAGGCCGGTGAGACCAAATAAGCTAACATAATCGCCGGTATTGATCCTATAATCGGACCAACAATGGGAATGGTCTCCGTACAGATGGCCAGCACTCCTAAGACTAAGGGGTAGCTGACACCTGCTACATACATGCCACCACAGACGATAACGCCAATAATAATACTAATGATGGCCTGTCCCCGAATATAAGCGCTAACAACAATTGCCATTTCTTCGATCACTTTACTCACTTTACTGTGAGACTCGGTGGCAAACAACATGATGATCTGATCTTTTAAGATACGCCAATCTCGCAAAAAATAATACGTTAAGACAGGGACCACGATCAACTGCACAATACTAGATGCAAAGCCTAAAATAGCCTGCAAGATGCGACGGGCCAAATCAGCAGAAAAAGATGCAGCACTAGCGATGGCTTGTTCAATAAGGGTATTCACATTAGCTGGTAATTCTAACAAACTAGCGCGTTGTTGAATGCTGATGGTCATGTTTTGAATTCTCAGTAGCAGTGTTGGTAAATCCATTATAAATTTGTCAAATTCATGGATAATGGGTAACAATACAAAGGTCCCCATTATGAACAGCAATAATGCTGTACATAAAAAGGCTAATAATACAGCAATGCCACGATTAATATGTAGCTTTGTCCATCGAAAACTCAAACTGGACAAAAAATTTACCAAAGGATTGAGAATAAAAGCTAATATAATCGAAATAACGATGGGCAAATAAATGGCCGTTACTGTAACAACAATATAAATTCCCAATAAGAGAATAAATACTTTAAACCCAGCATCATAAAGTTTAGGTGGCATAATGCCGCCTCCTATCAATCAATACTTATTGTAAAAATGGATTAGAATGACGTTCATCACCAATCGTTGTAGTTGGGCCATGGCCAGGTAAAACCCTAATATCATCAGCAAGCACTAATAACTTTGTTTTAATGCTATGAATCAACTGATTATGGGATCCCCCTGGAAAATCACTTCGACCGATGGACTGGGCAAATAAAGTATCACCACTAAATAAAGTATCATTGGCGAGTAAGCATATTCCCCCTAGTGTATGGCCAGGTGTGTGAATAACTTGAAATTCGATCTCACCCACCATAAATTTTTCACCATCATCCAATAAACGATCCGCTGGCTGACAGATCAGATTACTGCCAATATATGAGGATAAATTCCCATGAGCACTAATGAGCATTTTTGCATCAGCGTCATGAATCAAGATCGATGCACCAGTAGCCTCTTTGATTTCATCATTGGCACCAATATGATCCGCATGCCCATGAGTATTGATAATATACGTTACTTTAATATTTTCTTTTTTAAGAATCTTAATAATGTCCATACCATTACCACCTGGATCAATGACCGCCCCTTGTAAGGTTTTGGTGCAATAGACAATATAGCAATTAGCACCAAGCTGACCAACTTCTAATTTTATAATTTTCATTGGTTAATTCACTCCTAAAAAATACGTTTACTGTCCAGTAACATAGTAACGGGCCCCTGATTATCCAGGGCGACTACCATGTCCGACTGAAATTTTCCACAAGCAACTTTCACCCCGAGTTCTGTACAATATTCCATAAATTTCTCATATAACTGCTCAGCCAGCCGCGCTGGCGCCGCCGCATCAAAACTTGGCCGGCGCCCTTTGCGGCAATCGGCAAATAAGGTAAACTGTGAGACAACTAATAATTCCCCATTTATATCCAATACTGATAAATTCATTTTGCCCCCCGGATCAGAAAAGATTCGGAGATTTATAATTTTTTCTGCCAAATAGCGAGCATCGGCCTCCGTATCTTCTAGACCTACACCCAGTAGTACTGTCAAGCCTTGATTAATAGCAGCAATCATCTGATTTTCAACAGTTACACTGGATTTTAATGTCCGTTGAACAACTGCCCTCATTATACGCCTCCGAGGCTAGTTGCAGCACGATGTACACTATATACATTTTTAACCAATCTTATCTTGATCATAATATGCTCCAATTGGTTCAAATTAATAATATCTAAGGTTAACGTAATGGCTGCCATATTGTCTTTGTCGACTTTAGCATTAAGGGAACTAATTTTAATTTTATTTTCTGATAGAACCATCATCACATCGGTGATTAATTCTGGGCGATCTTTACCTGTCACTTCCACAGTCACTCGATATAAATTACCAACAGCAAAATCCCAATATACCTCAATCATTCGCTCAAATTCTCCTGGGTTAGGATTCACTAGCACATTACTACAATCAGCACGATGCACCGATACGCCACGCCCTCTAGTAATATATCCAACAATGGCATCACCAGGTACTGGATTACAGCATTTGGCCAGTCGTACCATGACCCCAGTCTCACCTTCCACCAAAATACCATGGTCGTCCTTACTTTTCGTATGTGGTTTAAGCTTAGCTAGTAATTTTGATACATCAGGTGGTGTATTTACGCGGATTTCTTTTTTATAGGCTTCAATCAATTTTGTCATAATGCCATGAAGGGTTACGCCTCCATAACCAAGGGCTGCCATCAAGTCATCTTCCGTTTGTATATTAAATTTCCTACCCGCATCAGCCAGTCGCTCACCTTTAGTTAATTCCCGCCAATCATAACCCAGTTTTTTACTCTCTTTTTCGAGGGATTCTCGGCCTTTAATAATATTTTCTTCTCGTTTTTCCTTCTTAAACCATTGACGAATTTTATTTTTACTCTCCGAAGATCCTACAATCGTAAGCCAATCCCGACTAGGGCCATTGCCTTGTTTCGCTGTTACGACTTCAACAATGTCACCATTGGTTAACTTAGTTTCAAGAGGTACCATTTTACCATTAATACGTGCTCCCACACAACGGTTACCGATATCCGTATGAATACGATAGGCGAAGTCAATGGGTATTGATCCAGCCGGCAAGTCAATAACGTCCCCCTTAGGAGTAAAGACAAAAACTTCATCATTGAAAATATCCATCTTCAAGGACTCCATAAATTCTCCGGGATCCTTTGAGTCTTGCTCTGATAATTGCCGTAACCAAGCTAATTTTTCGTCAAAATCTTTATTAGCCCCTTTGGCACCTTCTTTATAGCGCCAATGAGCTGCAATACCATACTCTGATGTGCGATGCATATCCATGGTACGAATTTGGATTTCCAAAGGATGACCTTCAGTGCCAATCACCGTTGTATGCAGTGACTGGTACATATTTGTCTTAGGCATCGCAATAAAGTCTTTAAACCGCAGTGGCAATGGTTTCCATAAGGTATGTACAACCCCCAAAGCCCCATAACAATCCTTTACCGTATCGACTAAAATTCGAATGGCTGACAAATCGTAAATTTCACTTAGGTCTTTATTACCCTTCAGCATTTTTTTGTAGATACTATAAAAATGCTTAGGACGCCCTTGGATATCAGCTTTAATTTCCACTTCACTTAACCGTTCTGCTAAAATCCGTATTGCTTCATTAATAATTTGTTCCCGTTCTCGCCGTTTTTGTTTAACCTTCTCAACTAATTCATAATATTTTTCAGGCTCTAAATAACGAAAGGACAAATCTTCTAACTCCCATTTTATATTAGAGATGCCCAAACGATGAGCAAGTGGAGCAAATATTTCCTTTGTCTCCTGGGCAATTCGCCGTTGCTTATACTCAGGCATATGTTTAAGGGTTCGCATATTATGCAAACGATCGGCCAACTTAATCAAAACAACACGGATGTCTTTGGCCATTGCCAAAAACATTTTGCGGAAATTTTCTAGTTGCTGTTCTTCTTTGGACTTATATTCGATACGGCTTAATTTGGTTACGCCATCCACCAACATGGCAACTTCCTTGCCAAACAGTTTCTCGATATCTTCCAGGGAAAACTTTGTGTCTTCTACTACATCATGCAACAGGGACGCACTAATGGTCAAGGCATCAATCTGCAAATCAGCCAAAATTTTAGCTACACCCAAAGGATGGCAAATGTACTCTTCACCCGAAGCGCGAGTTTGCCCACTGTGAGCATTACGCGCAAGTTCATAAGCTTGCTCGACCATTGCGATGGGAGCATCATGTTGATATGTTTTTATTTTTGTTACGATTTCTTGAATTGTTACCTGGGTTCCACTCCCCATATGCACACCTCACTACACTATCACTGACTTAATACTTGAGTAATGATATAATATTATAATTCTGTAATTTTTCACGTCCAGCCAGATATGATAGTTCAATTAAAAAAACTAAACCGACAATCACCCCACCCAAAGCTTCAACCATATTGATGGTGGCTTGCACAGTACCACCAGTCGCCAACAAATCATCAACAATAATCACTTTTTGCCCAGGAAGAATGGCATCTGTATGTATTTCTAAGGAATCTGTACCATATTCTAGCTTATATTCATATATTAGTGTTTCAGCTGGTAATTTTCCTGGCTTGCGCACTGGAACAAAACCAGCTCGTAATGTGTATGCCACAGGAACCCCCACAATAAACCCCCTTGCCTCTGGCCCAACGACCAAATCAATACCTTTATCTCTAAAAGGTTCTGCGAGTGCATCGACGGCTTGATGAAAGGCATCCCCATCTTTCAGCAATGTGGTGATATCTTTAAAACTAATACCTTTTGTTGGGAAATCAAGTACTTCTCTAATCTTACCTTTAAAATCCATAAACCAAACCTCCTGTAGCTTATCTCTATAAGTTGACCCAATTTATTGTGAATCGGGCAAAATGATAATGATAATGATATTTATTATTACCCATTATCATAATCATTTATTGGTAAAAAAGCAAGAAAATCAAGTTCTCACTCATATCTAAAGGCTTCCGGCTTGTTCCCGGAAGCCTTTATACATTACCCAGGTCTACCTATGTCTAAATTATCGCCTTTAATTGTGAATTGAACAGTAATTCTACCTAGCCATTCATTTTTTGCAGGACGCCCCACAGGACTCACAACTAAAGGTTCTCCCATACTGAGATATGTTTCAGCCTGCCCAAAAGCCACGACTTCTAGCCCTTTACCATCAATAAGTTTCAAATGTTGTTTAGTTTTTCCCATATACATTTTCCGCTGCACCGTAAATTCTCTGATGTTAACGACGGGTGCCAGAAAACCAACACCAAAGGGTGCTAACTCTTGAATTTCATCAACTAATTGTAGAGTTATCTTATTGGCATCTAACACACAATCAATCGTTACGTCTGGTTGAAATATTTCATCAGCATAAGTCGCTGCAATCTTCTCTAGACGCTCTTGTAAAGCCTTAATATCTTGAACTTTCATGGTCACACCAGCCGCCATCGCATGACCACCGCCTTTAAGTAAGAGATCACTGCAGTCATCGATGATGTGTTTCTTGACATCAAACCCTGGGACCGACCTGGCTGAACCTTTCACCAAACCGTCTTCCTTATCCGCAGTCAGAACGAGAGTGGGAACATGATATTTTTCTTTTACACGTCCAGCGATTAGACCTACAATTCCTTCATGTAGCTCTGGCTCGTAATAAACAATAAATTTATTTGTTGTTAGACCAATTGTGGCCAAAGCACGTTCTACTTGGGTCCGAGTAATTTGTTGACGTTCTTGATTGATCTCAAACAGCTTTGTCGCAATGATTTCAGCACGAACTGGATCTTTCGTCGTCAACAGTTCAATGGCTAAACTGGGAATGCCATATATTCTGCCTTGAGCATTTAATGCAGGTCCATAAATAAAGCCCAAATGGTACGTTGTAATCTCGCCACTAATACCAAAAACTTTTTTAATAGCCTTGATTCCCGAACGAGCGTTTTTCCAATTAATTAGTTTTAAGCCGTTTTTTACAATTACACGATTTTCTCCGATCAAATTCATAACATCAGCTACAGTGCCAATGGCCACTAAGTCCAGATAATGAAGAGCCCGTCGATCTAAATTTTGACCATGGAAAAGATGTTGAATCAACTTAAACGCAACACCAACACCTGCTAAATTGGGATCAGGATACAAACAGTCAGGTTGTTTAGGATTAATGAGTACCTCTGGGACAGGAAGTTCGGTCCCTGGCTCATGATGATCCGTAATAACCACCTTTATTCCCAGTTCCATAGCTTTCTTAATGGCTGCAAAGGATGTAATTCCGTTATCAACGGTAATAATCAAATCTACAGGTCCCTCTAATAAGATTTCATCAATGGTACCCACTTGAAAACCATACCCTAAATCAAAACGACTATTAATATACCAAGCTACATTCTCAGCACCCAGCTCTGTTAAGGCCATTACCATCATCGCTGTCGATGTTATGCCATCAGCATCAAAATCTCCTACGATACAAATACGCAACTTATTTATAATGGCATTTTCAATCAGTACCCCCGCCTGTTCAATACCTTTCATGAGGGTTGGTTCTCGGAGTGACTTTATATTTGCTTCAACAAAAGATTCCATCTCAGTCTCTGGAATGCCACGTTTCTGTAAAAATTCTATCTGAAAAGGTGTAAGCATCACATTCTGCTACTTTTTTATTGTTCTCAGTAGCTTTTCCTTTCTTTGTATTTTTTCTCATTTTTCATTATTTTAACAAAAATATAAGAAAAGACTTGGAATTAAGAAAGTGTTGTACTTTCCGATTCCGTAAAAATCACGACTACCTTATACTATTCTCGAATGAGTGATAATAATCCTCTTAAACAACTACAAAAAAAAGGTAGTGTTAAAAATAACGTTTTATCTACGCTACTTTAGCACATACCTGCCAAGTTCATCAACGACATAGATACTACCACCAGCAACTTCTGACAACTGTTTCAAGTAATTCAGATAGGGATTAAGGCCAATACAAGTGAAACCATATTTTTTGTTTTTAATGTTTTTAGCAACCTGTAGCGCATCATATACGGGGTCAGTTGTCATGGTTCCAGATGTAGGAACACCATCTGTAATCAATATGATCAGAGGATGATTTGCTTTCGTTTCTTCAATATATTGTACGCAAGCCGTTAACCCCAAAGCCAAGGGGGTTTCGCCATAAGCATGAATTTCTTCAAGACTTTGCTCTATTTGCCGAAAATCACGAGTAAAAGGTACTTGTACCCAAGCACGATTTTGCTGAAAGATAATTACGCTAATACGATCATAGGTGGAAAAGTATAAATATTTCGCTAAAAATTTTGCTACCTGAATTCTTTGGCCTTGCATACTAGAGCTGGCATCAATCAGTAAACAAAACTCGATTTTTCTTTTTTTCTGTTTAAAAAAATATCGGACATCCTCTTGTGTAATCTGAAATAATGTCTCTTTTCCCTCAACCATTCTGCGGGTTGCTGCACTTATCATTTGTGAAATTGCTAGTTCTCCCCATTGGTCACCTATTTTTGAATGATTCAGCATTTTTTGTTCCCGATACTGACCGACCTTATGCTGTAATACTCTACTTTTGCCAGGTTGCTTAAATAAAAATTTAGCTTCATGGACAACTTGGCGCAAATGATTTTCAATTTCCGGTAATTGTTGCTCCAAATAGTTCTTAGCTTGTTTGTTTTCACTTGTTAAACTGACATGTGTACTCATAGGTTCAATTACCCCTTTTTCAACTAAACCTTTTGCCACATGACAACTATTTACACCACCAGTCAATTGAGAGCCTATTTTATCTTCATCCCCCGTTGTTAAATTTTCTCTCAAATCTTGCCCTGCAGTAAGATCATCTTGTAAGTTGATTGTATTTTTATTATTTTTATCAGGATCAAGCATCACCTTGCTACTATTTTCCTGTAATAAGGAATCTGATGTATCGGCATAAGGTGATAAATCAACTTTATTCTTGCCTACACCTTTGATATTTTTAATTTTTTCATTACACCTTAGCTCCAGATTAGAAGACAAAATAACACTTTCCACGGCCATAATAATATAAACCACGCAAGCTAAATGCTCCTTAGGCAAGGCCATCGCAATATGCACATGATTCATATGACCTTTACGCAGTGATAACTTCTTCCCATAATCCAAACTACCGGTAATACGTCCACCACCTGTGCCAGTTTGGATATCAATCCAATCAGCCCGTACATGATTTTCATCGCCACCAATTGCACTATATTGTATACCAAAGTGACGATTATATAATGCTACATGTTGCTTGATTGAAGTGGCAATTTTACGATGATCAATTAAACCGCATTGATGAAATATATCCAAATGATAGATACTACCGATTTCTTGCCGATGATAAAAGGCTTGTCCAGCATCAATATCTTGCAAGACAGTTACTTCTTCAGGTTTTCGTGGCTGACAGGTATGCATCTTTTGACTAAAGACTGTACTCTGCCCAATGCGGACTCCTACACCTTGACTCATACTCTTTGTCAATTTTTCAACAAAGGAATCCATTTTAGTCAAAAAATGAGGATCATTTAAGTATACGTTACTATTGGCCATTTTGCTTATTCTCATCGCTACTTAAAAACTCTTCAACTGGCAACTCTCTCATGGGGAGGGCTTTCTGGGGTGGTGCTATTAAATTTAATTTTCCTGGATCCATCACTTTCATATTGCCGTTGGACATGACCTCAGTTTCTTGCCCATTCCCTTGAAATCCTGTTCCTATTCCCATTTTTTTTAAAAAGCTTAGTTTATTATACAAACTTTCCATTATTTTTTTCCACCAAGCCACTTGTTCATAGGGGGCATTTACTTCCACACTTTGTTGCCTTGCTTGCAATGATTGATTTTGATACATTTCTTCTAAATTCTTCAATTTGGTGCCATCAATTTTGTTTAAATATTCTAAAATAGCCGTCATGGTTTTACTATCAATACGATGGGCTAATGCGAAGGGTACTATGTATATAAGATCCCTCAACTCAACTTTGTACCGTGCCGCCATTAAGCAAGATAGGCGCGTTGCTATTTCCATCGTCTCGATGCCTCGTAAACTTTCTAAATTAAAATCAACATAAATGGCGGCCATAATCTTTCTAATCGGATCTTCAATAATAATATTACTTAACTCTCCCACCATCGTATTCATTTTATCCTCAACTACCAACGGCACTTTTTTATAGCCCTGCTCCAAAATACTAACGACGGCCTCATAGTCATTGGCCTTCCCCATACGAATGCCAAAATCAAACCGGTCAGCCAATTGCTTTCTAATGCGCATGAGGGAACCAGGTTCTTCATCAGGATTAGAGGCTGCCCATATTGTAACTGAGACTGGTAATTCAACCGTTGGTAAACCAGTCTCTTCTATTTGAATATGACCTGGTTTTGTTCCCATCACATCTAAAAGTATATCGGCCAATTCGGGAGAGGTATCTGATAATCGATTAATTTCATCAATAAATATAATTCCCCGGTGGGCCTGGGGAATGGTGCCAGGTAAAATAGCCGCCATCGTCTGGGTACGACTGGTCAGTTTACCCAAATCAATACTGCCAACCACTGTACCAATTTTAGCTGCATGAGATATTTCTAAAAAAGGACATGGTACAAGTTCACTACCAATATCTTTAATTTCCTGTGATGATAGATGTTTATGCTCAGGGCAATGAGGAGACTCTGGATGACAATTATAGAGACAGTCTTTAACCCTAATGATTGGTGGTAACATGGTGCGAGCCGCTCTCATAATCGTAGTTTTACCAGTACCACGCAATCCCTCAGCGTGAATATGCAAGGGCACATCATTCGACAAAGCGGCTATGGACATTTCTACAGCCCTGAATAGGTCACTATTCCCCTTGTGGCGGACAAGTTGAGTATAGTTTTTCACAAAAACACCTCCTCCGTTATGCTATTTATTGTGTCCATTCTTCTAACTTAAATACAGAGGTAGGTCAGGGTTTATAGGGAATACATCATATACTTCACGATGATAATGATCATAATAAGTCCACAAAATAACCGTAATACTGCGGTTATTATCAATCTTACTAACACCTTACCGATACTATCCAGTCGTGGAAATAAGGTCTTGCCTACTAGTACTTCCCATAAAGTCATACCGATTAGGGATCCTAATAAAGCGTCGGACACCAGTATCCCAGCCAAATTACATACCGTGGTATCAACACTATAGATCTTTGATACTTCAGAATGTCTGGTCAGGAAATATCTCAATCCATTTACCCCTAGTTCGGCCACTAAGGTCAATAGTAACAGGCTAACGGGCACCCATAAGGGCAATGAATGCCAACCAATAATGATAACATATACACCGGCGGTTATCAAAATAATCACTGTCCCATACAATCTAGGCGCTAGTGTGCACAGGAGTCCGATAAACAATATTAATATGATTACAAATTTTATTATCAACATCTCATTTTCTCACTTAATGCAAAATTATTATTATCAACCTTCTATCTAACATTATTGCTGATTCATCCCATATTTATGTAAAAAATATGCAGTATAAATAATAAATAAAATCATTACGACGGCCATATAGCCCATTAGTGATAAAATAAATGAAAAATGTAAAAAACTGACCACATACACAATGCTAGTAGCCAACAATAAGGATGGCCAAAAGGATAGGCGAGTGAGACAACTGATTTGCCGGGCATTAACGAGCATGGCTGGAGCCATCGTATTGGCAAAAGTACAAAATAGCACAATATTAAATAGATACCTCATCATGTCTCCCCCCATCGCACTGGCAACCCTCGCCAATGCCAAAGGACCTTGTGCACCAGTTGATAACACTAAATAAACCATATACAGTGTAAAAATTCCTTCCACTACCTTCGCCAAGATAACTAACAATATGGCCTGAATACCTTTCTGGGACAAATAGGCTGCTGTCTCCACAACTAATGCGGACCACATTCCCCCAACATTATAACCAATCAGGCCAAATACAAGGAGCCAATTCACTTGATCCCATTTAATTACAACTGAATTAAGCTGAGAATCATGGGTGAAAAAGAAAGCCATAAGAATTGGTAATAATAGTAACCCAATATAATTAGATATTTTTAATAGTTCATGACTATGGCCGACTGCTAACAATGAAAATAAAATCAAACAAGGCAAAGCGGCAAGACCTTGTGGTAAACCGAACCATTGATGTACAATTTCACCAGCATAATAGCCACCTGTTAAGGCACTTGCTGGGATACTGATGGATAACAGGGATAAGGCTAGTAACTTCTTACCCCTCGTCCCATAGATTGACCGGGCGACAACAACTAAATCTTGGCCTGTTCTGACACCAATCCAAGCTGTAATGGCTGCGATTATGATTCCTAATATAATATAGGCAATGATCGTGCTAATATAAATAGTAGTATCCAACGTCCCAGCCATATCAGGTATGACGGCCACATTATTACCTGATATATGAACAATCGCCAGACACAATATTGATAATAACATCCACATAGATTCACCACCCTTACTGCTAACATGATATTAATGAAGCAGCCATTTGGTGAATAAGAAAACTCTATACGTCCTCTCAACATAGAGTAAAAAAGGGCTGAAACATGGGTTATCAAAACCATGCTTCAGCCCTTTAAAAATAGCGTTACTTAGAATAAAATTTTACTTAGTACCACGGATTTTGGCCGCAAAGCGTTGACGTTCTTCATATTCTTTCCAAGTCACCCAAATTGGGCTGGCATTAAAAATCGAAGAATAGGCACCACTACAAAAACCAATCAACAACGCGAGTGAAAAGTTTTTAGTCGTTTCGCCACCAAAGAAATAAAGTGCAGCAGTAGCAAACACTACGGTTAATACCGTATAAATAGAACGAGTCATTGTTTGCCAAATACTACGATTCACTAGCTGCGCAAAAGGCTCAGTTTTGCTATGTGATTTTAAATTTTCCCGAATACGATCAAATATAACGATCGTATCATTAATCGAATAACCACATATAGTTAGAATGGCTGCCACAAATGTTGCATCAATTTCTTTATGCAGTAAGGAGAATATGCCAATCACTACAATTAGATCATGGACGATAGCCAGTATACCCGACACAGCAAACTTAAACTCAAAACGATAGGAGATATAACCAATCATTAATACCCAGGATACCAACAATGCAATAATTGCATTCATGGTCAATTCCGAACCAATGACTGCCCCCACTTTTTCCGCTCGAAGAATCTCAAAACTTCCCAAGGACTTCTCCATCCCTGACACCACACTGCGTCGTTCGTCATCAGACAGTTCACGGGTTCGAATAAATACATTCGGCGAAGCTTCAACGTTTTCGCTTACGGCCAGTTGAATGGTACTATTCTCCAATTTATAATCTTGCAGTGCAGCGCGCACTTCAGTAACTGTAACCGGGCGAGCAAATTTCAAATCCAGTAACGTGCCTCCCGTAAAATCAATACCTAAATTAAATCCCTGGAATATAATTGAGATTATCCCTGGAATCATAACAAGGGCTGACAAGGCAAAAAACCAATATCGTTTACCTATAATATCAAACTTCATTTTTCATGCACCCCCTATGCCCCAAAAATTTTGCCGTTTTTAAATACATTAGTGTGCATGAGCATTTTTAGCATAAACTTAGTAACAGTAATTGCCGTAAACATACTCAATACAATACCTAGTCCAAGAGTGATCGCAAAACCTTTTATTGGACCAGATCCTAGGAAAAATAAAACAACAGCAGAAATTAATGTCGTTACATTAGAATCAATAATCGTCGCAAAAGCGCGGCTAAAGCCCGCATCCATAGCGGCCCGTAAGGTTTTACCATTACGATGTTCTTCCTTAAACCGTTCAAAAATTAACACATTAGCATCTACCGCCATACCTATGGATAAAATAATCCCTGCAATTCCAGGTAAGGTCAATGTAGCATTCAGCATTTTCAACCCAAATAACAACATCATGACATATAAAAGGAGTGAAACCGTAGCCACAAAACCTGATAATCTATAAAACAGTAACATAAACATAATAATGCCCCCGACACCAATGCCAAAAGCAATCACACTTTTATCTTTAGAATCTTGACCAAGACTTGGTCCTACCGTGCGCATCTCCAAAACCTCTACCTTGACAGGCAATGAACCAGAGCGCAATAAAATAGCTAAATTTTGGGCTTCCTCAATGCTGCGACTACCAGTAATGATGGCCTTGCCACTAGGAATAGGTTCATTAACTACTGGACTGGTTAGCACCGTCTTATCGAGTAGAATACTAATATGCTTTCCCACATTTTTAGTCGTTAAATCACCAAACAATTTAGTACCTTCGCTGGAAAATTCCAAGGACACTACACTGTTTTTATTCTGACCAATTTCAGCTTTAGCATCCTTTAAATCCTTACCCGTCATGACCGTCGTGCCACTTTCATCTTGAAATTCTAATAATGCTGTTTTACCCAGCATTTCAATGGCTTTCTCAGGTTCTTTAATCCCAGGCAATTCAACGATGATGCGTCGTGCACCTTGACGTTGAATGATCGGCTCGGTTAAACCAATTTCATTAACACGTTTCTCAATAATTTTTACGACCCGTTGTACCGCATCCTCATCAACTTTAGCTTCCGGTGTATCAACGGCTTCAAGAACTACATGGGTTCCCCCCTGTAAATCAAGCCCCTGTTTAAGTGACGCAGCCAGTGGTGCAATATAGTAACCAAAAAACACCAATATTACAACCACTGCTAGCGAAAACTTAGTAAAATTTCCCCATTTCAAAAATGTCTCCCCCAATCTTGTCCTATATATTTTTTCTTATATAATTCCTATAATAATTGATTATCGTTAATGATTAATTGAAAGTGGCAATCCAAAAAATGTGCTGCTCGTCGCGACATAATCATCCGTGCCAAAAATATTTCAAAATACTCCATCACGGGGCAAATCTTGGTATCAATTCTTATTTCCAGCGCAATGGTACCTAACGCCTTGTCAATCACCAAATGACTACTATTCGCAGCATAATTTACCCGATCATGGATTTCAAAAGTAGCAAAATCCTTGTTGGTCACGCGGCTACGATGCACATCGGACTTGTCAGCCAAAATCAACGCCGCTGCAATCTGATTAATAGCATTACCTCGTTCTTCTTCATGATTGCCAATGGCCGAAATGACCAAGGCTATTTCTTCAGGCGGCATACCTAGTCTAGACAAAATTGCATAAGCCATAACAGCACCTGTACCGCCATGATTATAACGATTGACCATATTCCCAATATCGTGGATATAACCAGCAATGGCCGCTAATTCACAATCACGTTCCTCATAGTCTAGTTCTTTTAAAACAGCATAAGCCCTATCAGAGATCATCGTCGCATGACGTTTTCCATGTTCAGTAAAACCAATACGTCCAAGATATTCAGTACTGCGCGTCAGATAAACAGATATTTCATGATCTTTTTTCAAATCTTCAACAGTAATTTTTTGCATGATTATGCCTCCTGATATGTTCTAATACCCTTTGGACAATATCATCCCTGCTCAAGTTATCGGTGTGGATATATACATCAGCATGCTCAAATGCGTCACCAAGGCGTTCCCTTTGCACAGTAAGTCTTTCTTCACCCCAAGGTACAATCCGGCGTAACCGAATGGTAGCCAATTGAGCATCCAATACGATTAATATGTCAGGCTCTTTGTGATTCCATAATTTTTTGATGGTTGAATGTTCTTGGGCAACATTATGGGCATCAAAACCTAATTCTCGCAAAGACTTCACTAATGTTGTTTTGCCCGAAACACAAACGCCAGCAACTACTAATCGCATTTTATCACCACTCTAACATGGAAATGATACACTCATCCTTCGGATATTATACTCCATTTCAGTATCACATATTCCCATAACAACCACAGTCATATCATCACTAGGACGATAATTATCTAACGACAAAGCATATTCCAAAATACTATCCGCAATAAAGGTAGCATCGACCGCACTATTATCCATAATAATCTTGTGGATCTGCTCAACGTTCATGGCTTTACCATGTTTACGTCCTGCGGCCTGAATACCATCCGTATAAGATACTAATACCATACCCATTTCTAGCGGCAGTTGACACATTAATGGTTTCATCCTTTTATGTACACCAATGGAACTAATATCCTCATCGTACACATCAAGGCCATATTGATGTTTGACGATAACCGGGCAATTAGAATTTCGACTGAACACAGCCGTTTGCGTATCCAGATCAGCACTCATTAAGGTAAGGGTTGATGAAACTTTTCCATCCTTTACCACATACAAATAATCATGAACAGCCCTTGCAACGGCACCATCTCGAGCACCATCAACAATTAGGGCCACCGCCTTATTAACTACTAGATTGCTGGTAATTTTAGCTGCTTTACCACTACCCTGCCCATCCGCCAAAACGGCCGAAATCCCACCACTGGGTCTTTCGGCAACGTCTACACAGTCCCCACAATCCGCCATAGCATATTTATTTATTTGAGCAGTACCTATTTTTATTTCCATTTTTCTCACCTAGCTACATATTCTAAAGCAAACTTGAGTTCTTGCCTGTTCCACACTGTATGATAACATCTTCCATCAACAAATAATTCACGGGCTGATCGTACTGCCCAACAGGCAACCGGTCCACCACCTGAGACGACCATATGGCGCCCATAAGGATGGCCTGGGGTGCACGGGGAATAAATCGGTCATAATAACCGGCCCCCATGCCAAGTCGATTGCCGTCATAATCATAAGCCACTGCTGGCACAATGATGATATCAATTGATCGCGGATCAACTAGGTTTAACTGAGTCGGATCAGGAACCATTAAGTTAAACCGTCCACGCACTAAATCATCCATACTATCAATTTTTGCTGCATCCATCAAACCAAATTGTTGACGCATATGGGGCACACAAACCGTCTTGCCCTGTTGCCACGTTTGCTTGATAATGTGCACCATCTGTGGCTCATCGTCCATGGACAAAAATAACATGATCACTGCCGCACGTTGATAAAAAGGCCAACGATAGAGTTGCTCAGCCATCTGATGACTTTGCAACCTTATCCATTCTTTATCTAGCTTGCGTCTTTTAGCCAATATTTCTGCACGTAGCTGCTCTTTCACAACCGAATACTAATCTTTTTGTGGAGAATTTTGGTAACTTTGTACTGCAGTTCGTAAGAAATCCATTTCTATTTTTTCTGCCACTTTTAGTGTGACCTTTTTCGCATCTAAAGATGTGATCGTACCATACATACCACCACTTGTAATGACACGGTCACCTTTTTTTAAATTATTTAACATTTCAGCGCGAACTTGCTGTTGCTTTTTCTGTGGACGATAAAGTAAAAAGTAGAAAACTACCCCCATTAATACAATTGGGCCATAAGATGCTAACATCTGAAGCATATCCTGTGAAATACCTGGCAATACAATCACTCCTATCTTTATAATCTAGTATACTCTAGTACTTCTCTATTCTACATGAAAGACTGAACTCCTCTTTAACGTATGGTATATTGTGCTAAAAACTCTTGTCTAAACTCTACAAAACTATCTTCGAGGATAGCACTGCGCATTTCTTTCATAAAATTTAAGAGGAAATGTAGATTATGAATTGTAGTCAAGCGCAAGCCAAAAATTTCATCCGTTTTGAATAAATGTCTGATATAGGCCCGTGAAAAATTACGGCAAGCATAACAACTGCACGTTTCATCAAGGGGTCTAAAGTCCCTAGTATACTCAGCATTTTTAACCACTAACCGTCCTGAGCGAGTCATTACCGTACCATTACGCGCTACCCGCGTGGGAAATACACAATCAAACATATCAACGCCATGCTTAACACCTTCCACTAAGCAATCAGGTGTACCAACCCCCATCAAATAGCGTGGTTTATCTTCTGGTAAAAGTGGAATGGTATGCTCTAACATTTCATACATCAAAGGTTTTGGTTCACCAACACTCAGTCCGCCAACGGCATAACCTGGAAAATCTAAGGCCACTAAATCTTGGGCGCTTTTGGTACGTAGGTCTTTATACATACCCCCTTGAACAATACCAAATAAGGCTTGGTCAGCCGTTCGGGTATGAGCCTCCTTACACCGCTGGGCCCAGCGGGTCGTCCTTTCCGTAGACTTTTGTGCATAATCGTAGTCAGCAGGATAGGGTACACATTCGTCAAAAGCCATCATAATATCTGATCCCAGTGCCATTTGTATTTCTATGGCTTTCTCTGGTGAAAGAAAATGCTTGGATCCATCAATATGTGAACGAAAAGCAACACCTTCCTCGGTAATTTTACGTAATGGTCCTAGGCTAAAGACCTGAAATCCACCACTATCTGTTAAAATTCCCCGATCCCAATTCATGAATTTATGGAGTCCTCCAGCTTCGGCTACCAATTCATGACCTGGGCGCAAATATAAATGATAGGTATTACTTAAAATGATCCCGGCCCCCATCTCTTTAAGTTCTTCAGGCGACGTGGCCTTAACAGTAGCTTGAGTGCCAACGGGCATAAAAATTGGTGTATCAAAACTACCATGGGGTGTATGTAACCGCCCAGCGCGCGCTCCTGTCGTAGAGCAACGCTTAATTAATTCATAAGTGACTGCCATTCTGTTCCTCCTATAGTACCATCGTTTGTTTAGAGTCTGCTTGAGCATCCTCTGTTAGATAATTAACATTGCATCCCCAAAGCTAAAGAATCGATAATGTGCGGCTACGGCCTCATGATAAGCAGAAAAAACTTTTTCTTGTCCCGCTAAGGCACTAATTAACATTAATAATGTGGACTTGGGTAAATGAAAATTAGTGACGGCCCCATCAATCATTTTAAAACAATACCCTGGATAAATGAAAATCTCCGTCCAACCGCTTTTAGACAATAGCACACCATCAACAGTAGCTGTTTCTAATGTCCGTATTGCCGTCGTACCGATAGCAATAACTCGCCCCCCCTGAGCTTTCGTGTTATTAATCAGTTGAGCTGCTTCTGGTGATATTGAATAATATTCCCGATGCATAACATGGTCGGTAATATCATCCGTATTGACTGGACGAAATGTACCTAAACCTACATGTAAAGTAACAAATGCTAAATTTACGCCTTTTGCCTCAATTTGATTCATTAATTCCTTGGTAAAATGTAGACCAGCAGTCGGCGCAGCAGCTGAACCCCGTTCACGGGCATACACTGTTTGATACCGTTCTTTATCGGCTAATTCTTCCTTAATATAAGGTGGTAATGGTGTTTGTCCTAATTTATCTAAGATTTCTTCAAACACACCAGCAAATTTAAAACGGACAATACGCCCGCCAAAATCGGTGGTTTCGACTATTTCGCAGCATAACTCATCGCCAAATGTAATAATGGCACCTGGCCGAGCTTTTTTACCTGGTTTTACTAACGCTTCCCATTCATTGCCTGATTTACGGCTTAATAAAAAAACTTCTACCTTCCCCCCCGTGTCAGCCTTAGCACCGATTAAGCGGGCTGGAATGACTCGAGTATCATTAAAAACTAGGGTATCACCTGCGTTTAAATAATTAGGTAAATCATAAAATTGCTGATGAGTCGTAGCACCTGTATCTTTATCTAAAACTAATAATCGGGAGTGATCCCGGGGTTCACATGGATGTTGAGCAATCAATTCTTCTGGTAAAAAATAATCAAAATCAGATAACAACATGTAACGAAACTCCTTTAGAAAACTTTTTTGATGGTAGTACCTTGATAATAGTGTTTCAATATCTCTTTAAAATATGTAGAATCACCCTGAGGACCCTGTTCAGCCATGGCTTTAGCACCCCACTGGGATAAGCCTAAACCATGTCCCCAGCCAAATCCTGAAATAAGAATTGTTTCACTGGGCCGGCCACTCATCTGATGGATCCCTGGTTTATTGATAATGGAACCTTGCCCATGTAGTGGGGATAAATTGCTTTCCATGACATGAACATCAAATAAAGCACTCTTTAAGCCTAAGACTTTACGAATTTCTTCACCACTTACCTGGGTACTACCAGTGGAACCAATCAGTTGCATTACTTTCACCCTCCCAGATACCCCACGTTCAGGAATACTCATGGGTGGACTCGTCAGGGGTGCTAGTTCAATCACCTTAATGGTACCAATCTTATATCCAGCTTTAGCCATGATCGCTGTTAACTCATTCACAGTTAGCTGTTTTTCCCATTGATATTGAGGTGAATTTTGATCGTAATCAACGTTGCCACGCAAATAGGGTTCATATCCGCCCCATACATTCTCACTATTTTCAGTATACCCACCCGAACTACTATGAAAATAAGCCGAAATCACTTTTCCTTGGGACATAATAACTTGTCCTGCTGTGTCATCAACAGCCTTGATGACCTGAGGTACTTCACTTTCGCGCCCACCATAGACCTGATTGCTTGTTGTCGCCCACACATCATACTCATCACCTTGATGTTTATTCAAATTGTACAAAGCATAGGTTCTTGATGCCACGCTCTGAGCTTTAAGAGCTTCCAAGTGCCAAGTTGGTGACATTTCCCTGGCAATAACCCCATACAAGTATTGTTCTAGTGGCAGTCGATTGACAATTGTCATCCCTGTTTTTCCACGCGTCAAATGAATATCAATCGTACCTCGATACTGCTTTTTATTGACTTGAATATAATGGTCACCTTTAAATTGTACCATCAGAGTATTAATTTTCTCAGTTTTTACTACCTTACCATTAATGGTAATATCATTCCCGAGGACGGTAATCGTCGCTTTTTCTCCAGCAACTAACGCTGTTACTAGCTGACCTGTTTCTCCATCCAAAATTGAAAAGTTAGTATCCGCTGAAATTAGTACGCTATCCTGATTTGATAATAAACCAACTCTAATGATTGGTATTAGAGGTTGTGCCTGAACCGAAGGGGGAAAAAGAGCAACCATTAGGATGATTGATAACAAAATAGGATAAAATCTTTGTTTCAAAATAATTCTCCTCTGTACAGCCGTCACAGGTTGCTTCAGTATGGATGTGAGGCTTTGTTCATTTCCAGCAGTCCCAGCGTCCTTAGAGTAGAGCACCTTGCCCTTGTTCATCAAGTTTATAGGGTATCCCCAGATGCTCATAAGCCAATTGGGTAGCGATTCGTCCCCGCGGGGTACGTTGTAAAAAGCCCATTTGTAATAAGAAGGGTTCATATACATCTTCAATGGTCTCATTCTCTTCACTAATAACCGCTGCTAAGGTATCAATTCCCACCGGTCCGCCTTTAAATTTTTGTATAATGGCCAACAACATATTACGATCAGTTTTATCAAGACCACATTTATCCACTTCTAACATGGCCAAGGCCTTATCCGCAATCACATCGGTAATAATACCATTACCGATAATTTGTGCATAATCTCTAACCCTTTTTAATAATCGATTGGCAATTCGCGGTGTTCCCCTGGATCTTTTAGCAATTTCATGGGCTCCGCCTGCATCAATCTCCACCTTTAATATCTCGGCAGCCCGATTTACAATATAAACCAAATCCTCCGTGCGATAATATTCTAATCGACAAGTCACGCCAAATCGATCCCGTAAGGGTGCAGCCAAAGCCCCAGCTCTCGTCGTAGCACCAATCAGCGTAAAAGGGGCCAAATCTAAGCGTATGGAACGGGCACTAGGCCCTTTTCCAATAATAATATCTAAGGCATAATCTTCCATGGCTGAATACAGTACTTCCTCAATATTGCGGGAAAGACGATGAATTTCATCAATAAATAATACATCTTTTTCTCCTAAATTAGTGAGTAAAGCTGCCAAATCTCCAGCACGTTCAATGGCCGGTCCTGATGTTATCCGGAAATTCACACCCAATTCATTGGCGATAATACCAGCCAGTGTGGTTTTCCCTAGACCCGGCGGACCATATAATAATACATGATCTAAGGCTTCTCCCCGTGATAAAGCCGCTTGAACAAAGATGGAAAGATTATTTTTTACTTGATCCTGACCGATGTATTCATTTAATAGACGCGGTCTAAGACTATACTGCCAATTATCACTATCTTGTTCGCTTCCAGTAATAATTCGTTCCTCTTGTTCCTCCATTATATACGACTACCCCCTACTGAACTCCCGAAGGGCTAATTTTATTAAAATTTCTACTGATTGAGCATCTTTACCTATCTTTTTGACAATTGGCATGATTTCATGTTGATTATAACCTAATGTCAGTAACGCTAGAACAGCTTCATCAACAATATCACCCGTGGCAGGCATTATACCTTCTTCCATACTTTCTTCATCGGTAATAACACCTATCTTATCCTTTAATTCCAGCAACATTCTTTCTGCTGTTTTCTTACCAATACCCGGAAGTTTTGTGAGTGTTGTAATACTTTTTGTGCTAATGGCAATGCGAAATTGATTGGGATCAATGGCTGATAAAATTCCCATTGCTACTTTGGGGCCAATTCCATTAATTGAAGTGAGAAGCAAAAACAAATCATACTCATCTTGAGTATAAAACCCATATAATAAGATTGCATCTTCACGTACATACATATGTGTAAATAATGATGAAACCTTACCAACAACCAGCTTTTGCCGGGTGGCTGTGGCAATAAACACACGATAGCCAATTCCTTGAACATCAATTAAACAGTGGTCGGTAAGAATATGAGATACGGTCCCACGCACATAGCCAATCATAATTTTCCACCCCAAGCACTCTGGATTTTTGCTGTCGATGGAGATTTAGCATATGCTAAATCTCTTCTTTCGTTAACAGAATGTGTTGTACAAATTGCTACTGCTAGGGCATCAGCCACATCATCGGGGTGAGGTTTAGCTGGCAAATTCAATAAACGTTGTGTCATATAAATGACCTGTTCTTTAGTCGCCTTGCCATAACCTACGACTGCTTGTTTTACTTGGAGGGGGGTAAACTCAACCAATTTTATCTTATTTTGAGCCGCTGCCAACAAAATGACCCCACGGGCCTGTCCAACAGTCATGGCAGTCGTTACATTTCTATTAAAAAAAAGTAATTCAACCCCCACTATCTCAGGCTTATATTTTTTGATAAGCACATCAATCTCATGGTGAATAATAACCAAACGTTCGGCATCACTTAATGTAGGACTGGTCTGAATGGCTCCATAATCCAAAGCCTTTAAATGACTTCCCTGTAGATCAACAACCCCATAACCACAAATCGCTGTACCAGGGTCAATCCCTAATGCTAACATAACAAAGCCTCCTTACCAACTACCATCAATTCGACAACTCAATACCCTATTCCTTTTTTACCCTATAAATCATCTATAAGGATTAACTCTTCTTGATTCTGTATTGAGGTATTCATTATAATATGATCAGAAGCTTATATCAATATCACTTGTTCATAATGATAGCTCCATTAGCAGATATAATTGCTAATGGAGCTATCATTATGAGCATAGATTCTGTTATTCAGCCGCTAACATTCGATCTAATGTGGATTTTGCTCTACGCGCAATCGACTCTTCCACATTAATTTCATGTTGATTGTGCCGCAAGGCATCATATACGCTTTGCAATCTCGTCTTTTTCATGTTTGGACATACCAGCCCAGAATGTAACAAGAAAAATTGTTTATTCGGCAAGCAAGTTCTTAAATGACATACCACCCCTATTTCAGTACCGATAACAAATACCTTGGCATCCGAGTGCTCAGCATAACGAATAATCTCCGATGTACTACCCACAAAATCGCCTAAATCCACAACTGCTGGATGACACTCAGGATGAATGAGAAATTTTGCTTCTGGATACTGGGCCCTAACCATCCGAACATCCTCCGGTTTCACTTTAGCATGGGTAACGCAGTGCCCCTGCCAAAGAATTAATTCCTTTTCCGGGATCTGCCTAGCAATATAATTTCCTAAATTTCCATCAGGCACAAAAATCACCCTATGATTAGGTAATGATGCCACGACCTTCAATGCATTGGATGATGTGCAGCATACATCACTCTCAGCCTTAACCTCTGCCGAAGAATTCACATAACAAACAACAGGTACACCAGGATACTCCCCTTTTAATTCGCGTAATGCATCAGCTGTAATCATTTCAGCTAGGGGACAGCCCGCATCCTTCTCCGGCAATAATACTACTTTCTGTGGCGATAATATTTTGGCTGTCTCAGCCATAAATCGCACACCGCAAAAAACAATAACATCATTTTCTATGTTAGCAGCAATTTTACTTAAATAAAAAGAGTCACCTACATAATCAGCAACTTCTTGCACTTCAGCCAATTGATAATTATGAGCTAAAATCACCGCATTACGTTCCTGTTTCATTTTTTGAATTTCTATTTTTAGATCTAGCAAATTTTTCACCCTTTCGACAAGAAATATCTTTCGGCTTATTTTTATAAAGTTTTTTATATTCATTGTAAGGCATGCTTCGCTATTATGTCAATACTTATGTAAATACACGTGTAAAGACATATCTATAAAAAAAAGATAGAGGGGATTTTCCCTCTATCTTGATTGCATTCCTTCTAAAGTGCGCAATAATTCTTCCGTTGAACTTACCACCAAACCGTGTTGTAATTCTTCAACATCTTGTGCCATTAGTTTATTCACTTGAATGTTAGTAATTTCTTTGACAATTGGTTTAGCATCAGGCTTACCATAAAATACAGCGACGCGACCACCTTGTATGCCAATAAACATATTATTAGCATGTTCACGACAATAGCCATCAATTTTTAATGTCATGTGCACTTCATCAGTATTAAATTTATCAAATACCCAACCTTGATATACATTCTGTAGTTGATAAATCGTTAAACCCACTAATTTTTCTGTAGGTTTAGTCCGTAATACTTCTTCATCATTACATTTCAGATACACAATTTTTTGTACTAAATCAGTAGTCGCAACTATTTTTATTTTACCTTCGGGCTTAATGACTTCTGTTTCGCCGGGTAAAAGTGAACCATCTTCACCGGTGAAAGATAAATTGACTATATAATATGCTGACATACCCACTAGCAAGAGTATACCTGCCGTTAGCAATGCCACTTTTTTATTAATCTTTTTTAGTGGTAACAATGAAAGCAACTCCTCTTTCTCCAATTGCCAACATTATTGCCTAAAAATATTAAATTTATACATATCATCCATCATCAATCTTTTCACAATAAGAACATACGCTGTTACATTAAGTCCTCAGGAATATCGAAGTTGGCATATACTTCCTGTACATCATCGTGTTCTTCCAAAGCATCCATAAGCTTCAGCATCTTTGTCGCCTCATCACCTAGCAGTGCTACTGTCGTTGTTGGTATCATGGTTATCTCTGCTACTGAGGTTTTAATATTATTCTTGGCCAGGGCTTCTTGCACCATTGCAAAATTATCCGGATCAACGATAATCTCAAATTCGTCATCTTCCGCTGTAAAATCATCAGCCCCTGCTTCAAGCACCAGTAGCATCATTTCTTCCTCATCAAGACCTTTTATTTCATCAATAACCAAGAGGCCTTTTTTGTTAAACATCCATGATACACAGCCCGATTCCCCCAAATTCCCACCATACTTGGAGAATAAATGGCGCACATCAGCGGCTGTACGATTGCGATTGTCAGTCATGACCTCAACAATAACAGCAGAGCCACCAGGTCCATAGCCTTCATAGACTAATTCTTCGTAGTTACTGCCCTCGACGGCCCCCAAACCCTTTTGAATGGCACGTTGAATATTATCTTTAGGAATATTATTTTCTTTAGCTTTTTGTAGGGCCAACTTTAAGCGCATATTACCAATGGGATCAGCACCACCCATGCGTGCTGCAATGGTAATTTCTCGACCGATTTTACTCGTGGCTTTGCTGCGCAGCGCATCCACCTTGCCTTTTTTGTGTTTAATCGTAGACCATTTTGAATGTCCTGACATCTTTTTTTCTCCCCTCAAACAATATGAATCAGGCATTATTTTAGCATAAATAACCTCTTTTAGTAAAGCATCTAAGGGATAAAATTACTTAGTATGCCAATGTAAATCCTTTTTACTCTCCACAATAGCCTTTTGATTATCTGGTGCAGCATCCATTGTGGAGGAAGCGGCAAAAGTGCCGACTAGCTTATTACTGATCCGCGAATCAAGCAGAACACCAGGCCCCCCCACACAACCGCCATTGCATGCCATTCCCTCGAAGAAATTGGCATCAATCTTACCAGCTTTCATTTGTAGCAAAGCTACCTTACAATTTTGTAATCCCTCGGCACGATGAGGTTTCACCAACAAATTAGGATTTATTTTTTCTGCCGCATCAATAACAGCTTGCACCACACCGCCCGCTTTAGCAAAGGCGTTACCATCGCGTGAAGCAGTCGTTGTATACTCAGTTTCCGGAATTTCTAACAGATTGATGCCCGCACCAATAAACAAAGATTCCATTTCTTCAAAACTAAAGACAAAATCAATACATTCAGGATATTGCTTGGCCTCTACTTTTTTCGCAAGGCATGGACCGATGAAAACAACAACGGCATCAGGGTCAGCCGCCTTAATCACTTTTCCACTAGCTACCATTGGTGATACGGTTGTTGATACATGCTCCTTGAGTTCGGGTAAATGCTTATTGACCATCTCGACAAAAGCAGGGCAACAAGATGTGGTCATAAAAGATAATTCCTTGGGTACTCGCTGGGCAAACTCTTTTGCTTCTTCTAATGTGACGACATCAGCGCCAAAAGAAACCTCTTGCACATCATAAAAGCCAATTTTTTTAAGTCCCCCCATTACTTGACTAGGCTTTACTTTTACGCCAAACTGACCTATAAATGCAGGGGCTAAAATAGCATATACACGTTTCCCAGCCTTTATCTTTTGAATGAGTTGAACTGTAAAGCTTTGCTCCGTAATGGCCCCAAAAGGACATGCTATTTTACAGCAACCACATTGAGTACATTTTTCATAATTAATAACGGCGCGGCGTTCTTTATCAGCCTTTATAGCCCCAATATCACACGCCCTTTCGCAAGGACGAGTAATTTCAACGATGGCTCCATACATGCAAGATTTCTTACATAAGCCACACTCTACACATACTGTTTTATCAATATAAGCTTGATGTTGCACAACCGTAATGGCTCTCTTTGGACAACTGGCAATACAATTATGAGCAATACAATTGCGACACGCATTGGTTACGAAAAAAGTGTCAATTGGGCACTGATCACAGGCCTCAGGCATAATATTAATAATTGGCATGTCAGCAATATGTCCTTGTAAGGCACTATTAGCTGCTTCCGTAACACCAACATCTAAGGGTTGTGCCATGACAAACTTAACACGATCCTTTAGAACCGCACGTTCTTTATGCACACAGCACCGATAGCGCGGTCCTGATTCATGGACCACCTGATCTAACACCTCGACAATATTTTGCTTATCTAAATCATTTGCGAAAGCTAATCGCGCGATTTCTGATAAAACTTTACGTCTAATCTTTACAACCTCAGATATTTGTGCCATTTACTTTTCCTCCACCTAATATGATCTTTGTAATCTACCAATATAAATAACGTGGCATATATAATGTATGTTGTATACGCTACGTTATTTAATTCACACCCAACAATATCTCATTCTACATTAAAAAAGATATAACGACAACAGTCTAAATGATTTTTGTATACAATTAAACAATTAAAAAATTAAAAAAAGCCCCTTTTATAAAAAATATATTTATCTTTGGGGGTATTCTCACCAATCTCAGGAACGATGAAGAACAATATAAAAAGACCTCATCCATAAAAATGAATGAGGTCTTTTCTAAAATGGCTCCTGGAGTAGGACTCGAACCTACGACCATCGGTTAACAGCCGATTGCTCTACTGAGACTGGCGATAATACCCCATCTGCGTCGTTGCTCCTGCGCGCGCTCGCCTCGCGTACTGATGTACAGCTCGAACTCACGTGCTCGTCGCGCCTAGCATCTGGGGCATTCTCACCAATCTCGAGAACGACGAAAAGCAATATAAAAAAGGACCTCATCCATAAAATGAATGAGGCCCTTTTTAAAATGGCTCCTGGAGTAGGACTCGAACCTACGACCGATCGGTTAACAGCCGATTGCTCTACCAACTGAGCTATCCAGGAATGTAACCAGCAACTTTCTATCCTCCCAGGCCGTTTCCAACCAAGTACTTTCGACGTATGTGAGCTTAACTACTGTGTTCGGTATGGGAACAGGTGGAACCTCACAGCTATCGCCACTGGATTTAGAAGTACATATTGCTATGTTCCTTCAAAACTGCACAGAAGCAGCGAACCAAAATCTTTCGATAAAGATTTTTCGTGAGTCGCTTCGTTAGCATCGAAATGCTAACATCATTCTAACTCGCGGCGGTTCACAGAAGCAAAAGCATTTAAGATGAATGATCGTTAGCACGAAGTGCTAACTAAATTAAGTCAAGCCCTCGACCTATTAGTACCAGTCAGCTGAGTATATTACTACACTTACACACCTGGCCTATCAACCTTGTGATCTACAAGGGGTCTTACTTCTTACGAATGAGAGATCTCATCTTAA
>Ga0209123_1000259_pt1 | contig 76455 bp, 67 predicted proteins | sample BarGraIncu00431A_FD_184500 | JGI IMG/M metagenome (GOLD analysis project Ga0209123, IMG submission 184500) | Arctic peat soil microbial communities from Barrow, Alaska, USA - Barrow Graham LP Incubations 004-31A (SPAdes) (version 2) | ecosystem: Environmental > Terrestrial > Soil > Wetlands >... | reverse complement strand
TGTTCCTGATCCGGGCGGATCCCGCAGTATTCATCAAGATTCACCGTGTGGACTTTTGAAAAATCAATATCACCCTTCTTATACCATTCAATTAACTGGCGGTACACTCCAATCGGTGTTGAACCGGTGGCAAGCCCAAGTACACTATTCGGATACAGGATAACCTGCGCCGAAATAATATTAGCGGCTTTTCTGCTCATATCCGTATAATCGTCAGCCCTGATTATTTTCATGATTTGTATCCTCGCTTTTGGAATCTGTATTGTGACCTTTGCGGACTCCATTTCTGATACAAGTATATCGTCACAGGGATGGGAAAGAAATGTATGGAATTGCCAATAAACGCATATATTTGCGGGGATGCAGGAACTGAGGAACAGAATTCCGACATCATCAATCCTCAAGCATGGCATACGCCCTTACCGGCGAACCATCTCCGTTTTCCACAAGAAGCGGCGCAGCGGAAAAGAAGAACCGGCGGCCCGTAAGCCCGGATAGATTTATCAGGCCTTCGACCGGGATAATCCCGCGCAGCAGGAGTATTCTGTGCATGGCAAAAGAATCTCCGACGCTTTCGACCGCTTCGACGGTCGGAAGGTCGACTCCGAGCATACATATCTTCATGTTCATCAGAAACGAAAGCAGCTGCGCTGAGAATACCGGATAATTCTGATAATATGCATCGGTACCGGATTTTTCCTCCCAGCCTGTTGACAGTATGACCCGGTCACCTGGCCGGATCCTGCATTTTTCAGCATTGGACATTTCAATGACCGGATGAGGATCGCCGCCTGCATAATAAAGTTTTGCAGATACACAGACCGCCTCACCGACAAAGGTATCCAAAGGAATATCCTCCAGTGCCTTTCTGTCTTTCAGGAAATGAAGCGGCGCATCCATGTGTGTGCCGGTATGGGTTCCGAATCGAAGTTCCGTTATCTGATACCCGTCCTTCTCATGTGAACGCGTCAGGTTCAGTGTAACGCCTTCATCCCCCGGATAAACAGACATTCCAGCTTGAATTTTACGGGTCATATCGATAATTTTCATTTTGTTGTCTCCTCTCTTTTTTCACCTTCAAGAATACGGAAAAACTCCCGCAGACGATCGGTAATCTGTCCGCGGTCTTTGGGCGCGGGACGGTACTGAATGTATGGCTTTTGCATCGCGGAGAACAGAATTCTCCCTTTGAAATCGGGGTGTGCCAGTATATGCGACAAGGCTTCCATATCAGGGCGGGCATCCTCAACATAATATAGAAGCACCTGCTCGTCTTTGACGAGAATCCGGGAAAACCCGAAGCGGCTGGCCATCTGACGTATGTAGGAAATGTCCGTAAGGATCTGCACCTGTCTGGGTACTTCGCCGAACCGGTCCATAAGTTCATCCAGGACATCCATGTATTCTTTGCTGTTTTTGATTTCACTTATGCGGCGGTAGGCATCCATCCTCTGGCCGTCATCGTGGATATAATCCGGTGTAATGTAGGCGTCGATATCTATTTCAACTACAGCCTGGCGAACCGGTACAGGCGCTTTTCCTTCATTTTCGATCCGGATGCTCCTGATTTCCTCTTCAAGCATCCGGCAGTACAGGTCATACCCGATCACATCCATCTGTCCGTGCTGTTCTGCGCCGAGAAGGTTTCCTGCCCCGCGGACTTCGAGGTCCTTGAGCGCAATTTTAAAACCGGATCCCAGTTCGGTGAAATCGCGGATGGCGGTCAGACGTTTTTCAGCTACTTCGGTCAGAATTTTATCCCGCTGGTAAGTAATATATGCATAGGCCTGACGGTCGGAACGGCCGACGCGCCCTTTAAGCTGATACAGCTGTGCCAGGCCGAACCGGTCGGCATTTTCGACGATAATTGTATTGACATTCGGCATATCAATGCCTGATTCGATGATTGTCGTGCATACCAGGATGTCGGCTTCATGATAGATAAAGCTCTCGATTATGTTCTCAAGCTGCCGTTCGCCCATTTTGCCGTGCGCATAGGAAATACGGGCTCCCGGAAGCGCCAGCTCAAGGGCAGCAACTTTCTCATGAATGCGGTGCGTATCGTTGAAAAGATAAAATACCTGCCCCTGCCGTGATATCTCGCGCAGGCAAGCCTCATTGACAATGTCTGCGTCGTACTCCATGACATACGTCTGGACAGGACGCCGGTCAAGCGGGGGCTCCTCCAGGATGGAAATATCCCGGATGCCGGAAAGCGACATGTGGAGTGTTCTTGGAATCGGTGTCGCCGTGAGGGTAAGGACATCAACCGAGGTCCGGAGAGCTTTGAGCCTCTCTTTGTGTTCGACACCGAACCTCTGCTCTTCGTCTACGACCAGAAGTCCTATATCTTTGGGAACGATATCTTTGGAAAGAACCCTGTGGGTGCCGACGACAACATCGACCGATCCTTCATGCAGGCCTTTTACCGTCTGTTTAATCATGGCCGGTGTGGCAAAGCGCGACAGAAGTCCGACCTTCACCGGGAAACGGGAAAGGCGTTCGCGCAGATTCTCATAATGCTGCTGTACAAGTACCGTTGTCGGCGCCAGGAGAATGGCCTGCTTGCCGTCCATGATGCATTTGAAAATGGCACGGAAAGCAACTTCTGTCTTACCAAAGCCTACGTCGCCGCACAGAAGCCGGTCCATAACCTTTTCCGACTCCATGTCCGCCTTGATTTCAGCAATGGCCGTCAGCTGGTCTTCTGTTTCCTGGTAGGGGAAATCCTCTTCAAATTCGCGCTGCCAGACGGTATCCGGCGAAAATATATGTCCCTTGATCGACTGGCGCAGCGCATAAAGTGCCACAAGGTCTACAGCGAGCTGCCTTATCGATACCCTCGCCTTCTCTTTCATACGGTTCCATTCCTGGCCGCCCAGTCTTGAAAGCTTCGGGGTACGCCCCTCCGAACCGACATATTTCTGGATCTGATCCAGTTTATCCATAGATATATAGAGTGAATCTTCAGAAGCATATGTTATTTTCAGATAGTCGCGGCGTACCCCGCCGGTCTCAAGATTCACCATGCCGTCATATCGTCCGATACCGTGCTGCTCATGAACAACCATTTCCCCGGGAACCAGATCGCTGAACAGGTCTATATGTATACCCTGGCTTTTTTTACGGCGCATGGGGCGGTCAACACCGAAAATATCCTGCGTTCCGATTATCAGAAGATCCGATGCAGGATATTCAAAACCCGCCGGCAGATGCCGCGGGAAAATTTCCGAAAACGTATCGTGATCTGCCAGGAACTGGCGCAGCCGGTCGGCACGGGCGCCCTCTCCGGCCATAAGTATTGTATCTTTGCTGTCTATCCGGCGCCGGGTAATCAGCCGGGCCAGATTCTCCTCATGTCCGCGGTAGCTTTCGCTTGCACGACCGGGAATTGTGTAATTGGTTGCTGCAGGAAGGCCGTTGCCGGAAGTCGGAAGACCCGAAAGCGTGATGACCCGTCCTTTTTGGTCAAGCTCGATGAATATCTCGGTGCCTTTCCAGACAGCTCCGGCAGAAAGGGGCAGAACCTGTCCCTTTTCGAAAAGCGCCTTGAATCGCTGCATAAAGTCGGCCTGTGAACTATCCAGACGTTTTCGAAAAGAAAGCGCCTCATCCAGAAACAGATGATACGGACAGGAACGGATGTACGATAAAACGGAAGCGCTGTCCGGCATAAGGATCGGCGTCCACTTTTCGAGCCCCAAAAACAAAAGTCCCTCGCTGATTCTTTCGGCATCCTGTGAGGCCAGTCTGCCGAAGCTCTCGCAGATATTTCTGTCGGCACCGTTCTGAGCAGCTTCAAGGCGGGCTTTCTCGCCTTCTTCCAGGATACGGCGTGAAATCATGCCCCTTTTTGCCTCCGGAACCAGGAGCTCCCGCCCTAAAGCAATATTGATTTCTTTGAGCTGGGCAGTCGACCTCTGTGTCTCCAGGTCAAATGTTTTGATTTGGTCAATATCTTCATCAAAAAACGAAATACGTACCGGTTCATCACTGCCTGACGGATACACGTCGAAGATGTCCCCGCGTCGGGCAAACTCTCCCTCACCCTCAACCTTCCGTGTCCGTTCATACCCGATATTAATCAGACGCATGGCAAGATCTTCCGGACGGACACGCATGCCTACACGAAGGGTTACCGTGGAATTCCGGAAATCCAGGACAGGCATGAGCCTGTTCATCAGGGCCCCGGCTGTTATTACCACAGCGCCGAACTCACCGGCTAAAAGGCGGCGCAGCACGCCGATGCGGGATAATTCGGCCTCGCGGCTTGATGCATCCACATCTGCAAGATTCAGTTCCCTTTGCCTTAGAATCAGGACGTCTTCTTCAAAAAAAGACGACAGGTCAAGCTGCAGGGTCCGTGCGCGAAGTTCATCCGGAACAAGGATGACCGGCTTTTCACCGGTTTTTTGACAGATGGCACCGATAAGGTAAGCCTTCTGGCTGTCAGTCATTCCCGTAATGTTGATGTGCGCCAGGGAAGGCACTGCCAGATCCTCCAGAATTTTCTGAAAAACCGGATCTTTTTGTGCCATGGAAAGAATGCGGTTCATTGATTCAATGGGACTCATGCATGCTCCTTTATGAATTTCTCCGCAGTATCCGCAGCGCTCACAAATGCAGAAAACATCTGCTCCTGATCATCTTTTCCTATTTCCGAGAGGACAAAATCAGCCAGGTCCCAGTGCTGGGGCACCGGACCGCAGCCTATGCGGATCCGCGCGAAATCCTGGGTGCCCAGGCAGGAAATAACAGACTTCATACCGTTATGTGTTCCAGGTCCGCCGCTCGGGCGCATACGGACCGTTCCGCGGGGAATATCAATATCGTCATACAGGACGATGAGGTTTTCAGGTGATATTTTGAAATACTCAAGTGCTTCCCGGATACTCTCACCGGAAAGATTCATAAAGGTATGCGGGCGCAGCAGAACCACTTTCTCACCGAGAATGGTTCCCTGACCGAATTCGCCTTTGAATTTTGTTTTGCTGACAGGAATCCGATTGCGCTGTGCAAGCACATCAAGCGTCATAAAGCCGCAGTTATGCCACGTTTTTGTATATTGCGAACCGGGATTGCCCAGACCTGCAATAAGCCACATATTCGTTATACTCCTTCACGGCTCCGATCCGGCGGAATCACCTTGTTGCTGCGTATGCGGTTCTTCCTGACTACCCAGTTCTCTTTCACGATCTGACGGTTACGTGCAATCGCAAGTCCAAGCTCAGGGACATCCTCAGTAATGGTTGAGCCCGCTGCCACATAGGAATTATCGTGGAGCGTCACAGGGGAAATCAGATTGGAATTGCCGCCTATAAACACATTATCCCCGATGATACAGGAGGTCTTATCGAGGCCGTCATAATTGCAGGTAATCGTTCCGCAGCCGAAATTGACATTTTTACCAACCTGGGAGTCACCAATATATGTCAGGTGACGTGCCCTTGTATAATCTCCGATTGTAGAATTCTTGATCTCTACAAAAGCGCCGACCGTAATGTTATCATTCAAAACGGATTCAGGGCGAATATGGCTGTAGGGACCGATCTGGCAGTTTTTCCCGATAACGCACTGCATTGCGGTTGAGCTTAAAATACGGGTGCCGTCCCCGACTTCTACATCTTCAAGGCGTGTCTGTGATCCTATGATACAATCCTCGCCGATAATCGTTTTCCCTTTCAAAACTGTTCCGGGACGTATAATCGTGTCGCATCCGATGACAACCATCGGGTCAATCCATGTGGAGTCCGAATCGATAATCTGAACTCCCTGCATCATATGTTTCCGGCAGACACGCTGGTTTAAGAGTTTACCGACGGCCTGAAGCTCAATATGGTCGTTTACGCCGCGTGTCTCATCAAATTCTGCGATATATGCGCCAACTTTATGACCGTCGTTGATAAGGATTTCGATGGTATCCGTAAGGTAATACTCTTTCTGTGAGTTCTTGGCATCAATTCTTCCGAGAGCGGAAAGCAGAAGCGGAGTGCGGAAGCAATAAATCGACGAATTGATTTCGCGGATTAACTTCTCTTCGGCAGTGGCATCACGATCCTCAACAATTTTGACGACGTGTCCTTCCCTGTCACGAACAAGACGCCCGTAACCCGTAGGGTCCGGTGCCTGTGCTGTGATTACAACCGCCCCGAATCTGTCCTGCTCAAATATTGCAATCGCAGCCTGAAGTGTCTGCGCGGTAATCATCGGAGCATCTCCCGGAAGTACGATGGTACATCCGTTTCGTCCCTCCAGAAAAGGAGCAGCCTGCATAACCGCATGTCCGGTTCCGAGCTGCTGTTCCTGAAGAACAAAAGCAACATCCTCGCCTAAAATAGCACGAACCTCTTCCTGCCTGTGCCCGACAATATAGACCTGCTCCTTTGCCCCTGCTTCCCGAAGTGCATCCGCTACCCAACATATTAACGGTTTCCCTGCGGCTCTCTGTACTACCTTTGAATGCTTCGTATGCATCCTTTTTCCTTCGCCTGCGGCCATGACAACTGCACATATATCCATGAAAAAAGTCTCCTTTATATTGTCTTCATTTCGGCACGAAAATGCGCCGGAATATCTCCTTGGGGGGAGAACTCCGGTGCTTTTCGACCGCCTACATTATATCATGAAAGAAGTGGGAAGAAGTGGGAAGAATAATGCTTTTCTCACTCGGTCAGTCCTCGGAGTGAGCCAATCGCTTGCTTCTTCGCTCGGTCAGTCCTCGAATTGAGCCAATCACTTGCTTCTTCGCTCGGTCAGTCCTCGGAGTGCTTCGCACTCCTGCGGAATCTACTCAGAAGCAAGTGAATGGCTCCTGCAAAGCGTCCTGCGGACGCTAATGAAAATTGAACTTGAGAAAATTAGGATTCAACACATTTCTCACTTAATCCAACAGTATTTCTTTACATATAATCATATTTTCATCTATTATTCTGAAAACACGATTTGCAAATCCTAAGCGCCCGAAGGGCGCCAAATAGGGAAGGGCGAAACGCACACCCTTCCCTGACTGACCGAGCGAAGATGCAAGCGAGTGCCTCTCTCCGAGGACATGACCGAGCGAAAAATGTATTTATTTCTATGGCTTGCCTTCCTTAGCGTCCGAAGGACGCCTTGTAAGGAAGGGGAAATGCATTTCGAGTAGATTCCGCAGGATTGCTTTTGCAATCCGAGGACTGACCGAGCGAGAAATGCATTTTCCCTTCCTATTCCTTAATCAGTTTCATGTCTCCGAATTTGATCCAGCCCTTTTTTCTCATTATTTCTGAAGTTCCAAGTGCGATAACGGCGGGAAGGATAAACTGGAGAAGGATGATATAGAGCACAACAATCCAGGGGGCAACCGCAGTTGATCCATTAACCGATACGGTCATATTGCTGAAAGTCATGATCTGTCCGACCAATCCGCAGGACCCCATGCCGGCGCCGAGGAAGTTATTCGTCATGCCGAATACGCACGTTGCAAGCGGACCCGCCACTGCAGAGGCAAGTAGGGTGGGAATAAGAATCTGCGGGTGGCGTACGATATTCGGGAATTGAATCTTGGCCGTTCCGAGGCCTTGTGAGAGCAGTCCGTTCCATCCGTTTTCACGGAAAGAGGCAACAGCAAAACCGATCATCTGCGCGCAGCACCCAACGGTTGCAGCACCGGCCGCCAGTCCGGTCAGACCCATCGAAATGCAAAGGGCTGCCGACGATATTGGCGCAACAAGGGCGAGGCCGACCAGAAGGGAAACAGCAATGCCCATTGGAAACGGGTAGAGTTTGGTTGCACCCATAAGGAGCCATCCGAGCCATGCCATAAAGGCGCCGACCGGCGGCCCGATCAGTACGGCAACAACGGTTCCTGAAATCACGGCTCCGGCGGGAACCACAATCAGGTCAAAAGGAGTTTTCCCTGTCAGCCATGAACCGATTTCCACAGCAACAATAACAGCTATGATAGCACCCATCGGGCCTGCCGAAGTAATACCCTTTATCGGCGTACCGGCAACTACATCAAAAGCATTCATCAGGTAAGCCATGCCGCCGACTACCGCCGCCGAATAAACCGCAAGAGGCTTGGCTTTCAGGCCTGATGCGACAGCAACGCCGATCGCAGCGCCGACAAGAGGAGAGCCCGCGCTTGTCCAATAAATGATTTGCTGGAAATAAGGCTGAAGTGCGTCGACATGAATAAATCCGAAAATCGTCTTAAGGATTGTACCGATCAGAAGTGATGCAAAAAGTCCGTACACCATTGCACCCATCGCATCGATAAAATAGCGTTTACCGGCCCTTTTAAGAAAGGCAGTCACCTTGGATGATTTAGTCGGGGTTTTTTCCTGTACTTTTTGGGGGGTTTGGTGCGGTCTGTTTTTGCCGGGAATTTTCTTGTAATTTTTTGTAGCCATACATTTTCCTCCTGCAGTAAGTAAAATTACCGCCGGCATCATCGGAAAACACATAACGAAAGCACACCCGGATAAGCTCTGTGTTCCTTCAAAACTTCAGTACCTTCGGACTCCTTCAAAGAGAATAATCCGAAAACTGACATCTTGCATGGAATCGCACAGAGCTGATTCACAAAACCGGAAAGGGCATTTTTCCCAATCCGCTGCAGGGTTTGTGGAAAAGAAGAACTTATGACCGGACGAGCCGCCGTCTTCCGGGAAAGCCTGTTGCCGGGCTTCCGGAACGTGTACTGACAACGCCCGCAAATATTGTCAAAAGAATACCATTGAAGCAGGGAAAAAGCAAGAAAATCAGATGTACTATCCTGTGGGTTGCTCTTCTGTCTATGCCGTTTTGACCAATCCGGCTTGAACAGCAAACCGGGCATTCTCAAATTCACCGGTATATATGGACTGCAAAGAGTATATCTGTGTTTCAAATTAGGGTATACTAATAGTAATATTTCTGAGAAAACCGGCTGCCGTTCCATAATATCCAGCTATTGGTTTGGAGGTTTTTATGATCGCTTTACTTCTTGTTGCGGGTTATGCAACCAGACTCTATCCGTTGACCATTGATACCCCGAAGCCTCTTCTGCCCGTTTCCGGGCGTCCTATGCTTGACTATATTATTGATGAACTTGATACACTGCCGGATCTTACGGGTATTTGCCTGATTTCAAACCATCGCTTTGCCAGTCAATTTGAGAAGTGGGCTTCTGCAAGAAAGCTCAAATCCCCTGCTGTTCCGATTACGGTTCTCGATGACGGCACCACAGACGACTCGAATAAGCGCGGCGCCATCGGGGATATTCAATTTGCCGTCGATACGCTGCACATTGATGAAGATGTCGTCATCATTGCAGGTGATAATCTTTTCACCTACCGCCTGAAGGATATGTATGATCATTTCATGAAAATCAGGAAAGATCTTCTGATTGCCATCAGGGTACCCGATAAAAGCCAGCTTCAAAAACTCGCTGTCGCAACACTTGACGACAATGGCAGGGTGCTGCGTATGCAGGAAAAGCCAAAGGAGCCTCATTCCGACATGGCGATTTACGCAACATATTTCTATTTGAGAGAAACGCTCCCCTTGATCCGGAAATATTTAGACGATGGAAATACACCTGATGCACCGGGGAATTTCCCATCCTGGCTCTACACGCGCCAGGATGTATACGCATATCTTGCCGACGGCAACTGTATTGATATCGGCACACCGGAGAATTACAGGGATGTGAATGAGAATTTTCAGTTACTATGGTCCGGACGCAAGAAATAGTCTGTTTGGAGGATGCGAATGACTCTTTTGGAGAATCCCGTCAATTCACATGATCACGTGCCGCATGAAGCGCCCGGCCAGCAGGATTTTTTCCGGACAATGACCTATATCAGCGGACACCGCCACCCGGATACCGATTCAATTGTCTCCGCCATGGCATATGAGGTATTAAAAGCTAAGCTTGGAGAATCTGCGATAGCCGTACGCCTCGGAGATATTAACCCGGAGACAGCAATGATACTTAAGCGTTTTAATCTGAGCGCGCCTCCTTCCCTTTCCGATATCCGTACACAAGTCAGGGATCTGAAGATTGATCATCCGAAGCCTGTTTCCCCGGATGCATCACTCTGGGAAGCCTGGGATCATCTTCAGGAGGAACAGACCAAGTCCCTTCCCGTCGCAGATGTGGAGGGTCATTTTCTAGGACTCATTACAAGCGGCGATATCGCCGTTTTTGATATGCGCCAGATCAAGGAAGCCAGCACGTCTGCAACACTGAAAAATCTGATCAGTACAGTGAACGGCACGCATATCTGCGGTCCCGGAACACCTTTTCTCGACGCTCCTATCTTTGTAGCCGGCCTCGACTGCAGCCTTCACAAAGGCGGGATTGTCCTCGGTGAAAGTGCCGATGAATCGACGATTTTACGGGCGGATGATGCAGGAGTCCTATGCCTTGTCGTATGCAATATCGAGAATCCGGATTCATTCATTACATCCCTTTCAGGGAAGGCGCGATCGATATCACACACCACGGTTATTTCTTCCCCGTTTAACCTTTACAGGACGCTTCGCCTGTTAACCCTTGCGACTTCCGTATCCACTATCATGCACAGTACCAAAGTGATCCGCTTTGGCCTGCGTGATTATCTGGACGACGTAAGGAATGCCATGCTTTCGACCCGGTTCCGCAGCTATCCGGTTGTCGATGACTATGGCCACGTTGCAGGTCTCATTTCACGTTTCCATTTGATTCGCCCGGACCGCAAAAGAGTCATTCTTGTTGATCACAACGAAATGGCCCAGTCTTTTCCGGGACTTGAGCAGGCCGAAATCGTCGAGATCATCGACCACCACCGGATTGGCGATGTGACAACGGACGGTCCGATTTATGTCAGAAATGAACCGGTCGGATCCACTTCAACGATTATTGCCAGCATGTTTTTCGAGCGCAATATTTTTATCGACCGTCCGATTGCCGGTATACTTCTTGCAGCGATCCTTTCCGATACGATATTCTTCAAGTCCCCTACCTGTACGCCCCGGGACCGCGATATCGCCCAGAAATTATCGATACTTTCCGGTGAAAACATCGATATACTGGCATCTGCCATGTTTACACCGGACGAATCCCTTCTGAAAATGACAGCCAAGGAGCTTCTTTCCATGGACTTCAAAGTGTTCCGCATGGCCGGCGCCAAAGTCGCCATTTCACAGATAAGTGCAATGGATATATCCCCGTTCCTCGCACGTCAGGAAGATTTACTCACGCAGATGGATATAGACAGAAATCTTGAAGATTATGACATGATCATGATGGCTTTAACCGACATCGAAAAAGGAGGCTCCCAGATACTGGTATCCGGAAGCCTGGGCGACGCCATTGCAAGGGCATACGGAGAAGAAGCGAGAGGAAAGAATTCTTTCTATCTTCCCGGTGTCATGAGCAGGAAAAAACAGATTGTCCCACAGCTTTCCATGGTTGTCGGCATCGGTTAATAACAGTAATTCTTAATGCAGTCCGGATGTTAACCCAGGATGATTACTCTTATTAATGCCGTCCGGATGTTAAGTCCGGATGCTTATTCTTTATGCGGCACATTTTCGAGCTTCATGTCGCTGATGAACATTACGGAGCCTTTCCGCCGGTTAATGAGCATAATTGTGCCGGCTGTCAGTACTGCAGAAACAATAAGAATAACAAACGGGTTGACGCCTTCTGCAAAACTCTCCGGTATAACGATCGACAAGGTGTTCATTGTAATGTGGAAAAGTATTGTCATCAGTAGGGACCCATATTTAAGATATATATACCCCCTAAGAAGTGCGAGTACCCCGGCATACATGCCCTGCAGTAGGTTCAGATGCAGGATGCCGAACAGGGCGGCCTGAATGAAAAGTGCAGGGAGAACCCGGACATAGCCAAGAAGACGGTTCAGCACGACTCCCCGCATCAGGAATTCTTCCGCTATGGGTGCGACGATGCCGACTGAGATAATCTGAAGAATAATCGGGCCCTGAATTCCTTCCATAATCAGCTGGTAGTCAGGAAAATACTTCACAATATCAAACCCGGTAATTATATAGGATACGGTAAGATTTGCAAATATGGCTAATACCGCAACCAGGAGATAGTCGGCGACTTTGAAGGACGACAGCGCAGGCCGCCGTTTCCCTTTCATCTGCCGGAAATACAGGAAGGCGAACAATGGAAGAATCGTCAGGTTGCAGATCAGTGCAATCAGCAGTGTCTGGCCGGTTACCCAGTCCGTCATTTGTTTTGTGAGTGCGGCTATATCAAAACCCTGACTCATTTCAGGCAGTATGACTGTGACGGTATAATACAAGGCAATTCCAATAGCGGCAACGAACTGAATCCCAAGAAAAATAAAAAGGGGATAGATCACGCGCCACACCTTGAATATCGGGCTGTGCTTTTTTTCTGCAGGCGACGGCCCGGCGCCTGCAGTATTTGTCAGTCTATTTCTATTCTGTTCATCTTCATCAATCATTTTTCAGTTTCCTTTTCTTACTTATCAGGACAAGAATTACCAGCGACAAAGAAATAACGGCGGTGACCACAAGGCCGCCCTCCGGTCCGAAGACCCCTCCGGTCAGCAGCGCACTGCTGCTTTTTACGCCCTCTGTGTGAAAAAGGCTTGCGGCGGGTACGATACCGCTCACCTCAAAGCCAAAAAGATTGCCCTGCGCAAAATTCCATACGGAGTGGACTGCACAGACGGTCCAAATCTCCTGAGTATAGATGGACAGCAGAGCAAAGAAGACGGCAATCAGTATCAGGTTGATAAAGGCAATAACAGAGAAGCCCGAATTGCCTGTATGCAGGACACCGAAGAACAGGGATGTTATTGCGACAGCTGCGGCACGGCCGAATTTCGCACTGAGTCTGGGCAGCATATAGCCGCGGGTCATGATTTCCTCCGATGCTCCCTGCGGGATCCAAATGAAAATATACAGGACAAAAAGGGAGACCGCAGATGCATCCAGCCCGAATCCGGCTACCCTCGCCTGCCCCGTCACTAAAAGCAGCAGGAAAACGGCAAGCATCAGGCACAATCCGATACCAAGTCCTCGTGTATAGGATAAAAACGCCCTTTTCTTATCCCCTGCCTCATGGAAAGGGAGTCCCATTGTCCGGGTTGATCTCTTTTCAATGACGCGGACAATCAGAAGGTAGACGCCGATAATGATCAGATAACCGGCCGTCATGGCAATCAGGAATGGTTTGGTCGACATCACGCCTAAAAACATCTTCATTATGGAATCAAACATCGATGAATCAAAAGTGACCGAACCGGAGGCAGCCGGACTGGCAATACTTCTCAATTTGTCCAAAAATCCAGCCCCTGCATCCGAACGCAGGTAAAAAAAGAAGGCTGCCAAATAGGCAATGGACTGAACCGTCGCCACAAGCATATAGGGCATCACAAGTTGGTAGGCAAGAAGACCGGCAGCAGGCCATGCTTTACGGGGCTGATAGTTATAGATCAACTCGCTTTTCAAGTCTTTTCTGCTTTTAGGGACCTCAGAATCACGCAGATCCGGTTCTTCAGGTTTCTTATTTATTGTTTCGTGCACTTATGAACTCCTTTTCGGGTCACATTCCCTCGTAATAATACGCGGGTCCGTCAACCGGCATATCAAGGTGGGAAAGATAGGAATCAAGATCACCCTTTTTAAGCTCGGCAAAAATCCCGAGAATATCGGACAGGCTTGAAGCCGCATCGGGATAATAGTCTACAAACTGTGTCCCGACGGCAAGGCCTTCATCGGTAAGCATAGCGGTCCGGGCATCGTCATATGACATGATTTCGTCAACAAGACCGTTGGCAACAGCCTGTTTGGGTGAATAGATCCGGCCGTCGGCAAGCGCTTCAACATCTGCAACAGCCATGCCGCGCCCGTCGGCTACAACCTGGACAAACTGGTCATATGTCTCCTGCAGGATACCGGTATAAATCAACTTCTGTTCGTCGGTAAAACCTTCAAAATAACTGCCCATCGTCTTGTTTTTGCCGACGTATATTGAGGTTGTCTTAATTCCCTGTTTCTCCAGAAATCCCGAAATATCAATAAAAGTTCCTGCTGTAACGCCGATGGATCCAGTCATACAATTGCGGTTCATGAAGATTTTGTCGGAAGCCGAAGCAAGATAATAACCACCGGAAGCCGCCATGCTGGCGCAGTACGAATAGATAGGGCGACCGGTCGTCTCTTTATAATCTTCAAGCTTCAGGTACAGTTCGTCCGTGGCATAGACTTCACCGCCTGGCGTATCGATGAAAAGCATGATCCCTTTATTGTCCGGATCATCCATCAGCGAATCAACACTTGACATTAAAAACGAATGATTATACGTGGACTCCCCTGAAAGAAGCGAGGAGGAAGGAGATGCACTGGTAATGGTTCCCTCAATGTGCAAAATAGCGACATATCCGTCGGTCCCGTTATAAGCCGCATCGGATGACGGTCTGGAAAATGCAATGAAAGCTATAAGAAGGGCAAGGCTCATAATTCCCAGTAAAATGAGGGAGCCGATAACAATCAAAGCAACGGCCCATCCTTTGATTTTGCTCTTTTGCGGTACAGGTCCGCCCGGATATGTTGAGTCTGCATATTGGCTCATAATTTTCTCCTTGCATAATAAAAGTATTATTCTTCGACATACCAGCCTAAGACTTTCACATACGGCATTTCGGAGGAAAGTTGATACAGTGCAAGCAGTGCATCGCTGCCCATCGCAGGGCAGATAAAATCCAGGAAGAAGGAATACTCACCGGGTGTGTTCTGAATCGGACGGGAAAATATGGAGGACAGGTTCAGGCCGCGGTCTGCAAAAATCTCCAGGGCCGCCACCAGTGCGCCGCTTCTGTGCGGAAGATGCATCAGGGTACTGATCCTGTCCGCATCCGGCGTAATGACAAGCTCCCTTGTCACAGCTATGAAGCGCGTCTGATTCAAAGCCGCATTGCATATCTCCACGGGCAGAATCTCCAGCCCGTTTCTTCGTGCTGCCTCTTCTGACGAAATAGCCGCCAGGGATGCCTCACCGCGCTTCTTCACCTCCTCTGCTGCAAACGCCGTATTCTCCGACGGCAGGCAGTCCCATCCGTATTCACCGATTGTTTCCGAACATTGTGAAATCGCCTGCGGATGACTGGTTACCATGCGGATATCCGACACTTTTGTCCCGGGAAGGACCGCCAGTACATGGGTAACCGTAATAGATGCCGCGCGGACAATATGCAGGTCCTTCTTCTGTAATAGTTCATATACGTTGTCAACCGTCCCGGCTGTTGTATTCTCAAGCGGGAGAACCGCAGCGTCCGCCTTACCCGATAAGACAAGTTCACAGGCCTGTGAAAATGTGTGCGTTTCCAGTTTGACTGCATCCGGGAAAAGCTTTTGAACCGCCAGTTCCGAATATGATCCGCTGGTGCCCCCGAATGCTGCAGTCCTGACAAAATCAAGAGAAGTACGTGCCGACATGAGTGCCTGGCCGATCTTCCAGTTTTTATCACCGGGCAGCAATATATCATATTGTTTTTCGCGTGAAATCCGCATCATTGTCTTCATCAGCGAATCTACGCGTGTCGCCATGTCATCCCCTGCACGATGACGCGCCTGACCGGATACCTCTGCTTCGCGGCGAGCATCATATACGGCCGTTTTGGAATGTATCTTGGTATGGGCAATTGCCTCTGCCAGATCCATTCTCCTGTTGAATACCTTCATCAGTTCGGCATCAACTTCACTGATCTGTGTCCGCAGTTCTGTCAGGGATGCTGCGGGAGGTAAAGAATCCGCATCCGTCCCTGAAAGGGCTGCCTTCAAATCCGGAATCATCCCGGCTGATACGGAAGGGGAAACGGCCGGCGCGGAAGGGACTTCGGTTTTGATTTTTCCGTGAATCCGGGGAAAGACATATTCTTTTACAAGTTTTTCGAGACCGGTAAGGTAGCTGTCCAGGCCAAGTCCGTATATCTGTCCGACACAGGCCGGCTGTATAACTGATACACTGCGAAACGGTTCCCTCTTATGGATGTTGGAAATATGAACCTCCATAACCGGCAGCCCGCACAGCAGCAATGCATCAAGTATAGCATAACTATAGTGTGTATATGCACCTGCGTTAATAATTATTCCGGAAGCATAATCCATTGATTCTTGTATAGCGGTAACAATAGCCCCTTCATCATTGGACTGAAAGAAAGCCGGTTTCACGCCGAGCGCTTCCGCTTTACTCCGGAAAGCGATCTCAACCTGCTCCAGAGTGAAGCTTCCGTAGTGCTCTTTACTGCGTTTTCCAAGCATATTCAGGTTCGGTCCGTTAATCATCAGGATAACCGGTGCGATATCTTTAGCTGTCATATCAGTCCTCCTCCATTAAATCCAGCAGTGCAATTGCCATTGCACTTTCTACAATCGGCACTGCGCGGGGCACAACACATGGGTCGTGCCTGCCTTTTAATGTCAGCTTATCGTTTTTCATCGTCTCCAGGTTGATCGTATCCTGTTCCCTGGAAATCGAAGAGGTCGGTTTGAAGGCACAGCGTACAACAATCGGCATTCCGTTGGAAATTCCGCCTTCCATGCCGCCGCCGTGATTCGTGGTCAGGCGGATTCCTTTTTCGGAAATCTGCGGATGGTCATTATTTTCCGATGCCTTCGCCCGGGCCACCTCAAAGCCGCGTCCGAATTCGACGCCTTTTACTGCGGGAACGCCAAACAGGATCGAAGCCAGGCGGCTCTCAATATTGTCAAAAATAGGACGTCCAAGGCCGGCAGGAAAACCTGCTGCAAGACACTCCACAATTCCGCCGACCGAATCAAGATCCATACGGGCAGCTTCAATGGCAGCCTGCATCTTCCCGCCCTGTTCATCAGATAAGACCGGAAAATCCTTCCCGGCGACCGATTCGGGAAGTGTCATCATGTCATAGGGCGTATCGGAAATACCGGCGATCTCATATATGTGGCCGCGGACCTCGATGCCTCTCTGCTGCAGAATCTGCAGGCATACGGCACCTGCAAACGTCAGGGGCGCCATGATCCTTGCTGAAAAATGACCGCCGCCCCTCGGGTCGTTCGCTCCGTTGTATCGTGCGAGAGCTGTCAGGTCGGCATGTCCCGGACGGGGTTTCCTGGCAAGCTCTTCATAATCCTGTGAGCGTGTATCGTGATTCCTGATTTCGGCACATAGAGGTGTGCCTGTAGTCTTCCCCTTATAGAATCCGGAGAGGATCTCCGCTATGTCTTTCTCATCGCGCTTTGTCGACCATGGCTGCTGCCCGGGTGCGCGCCGTTTCATGTGCTCCTGAATCTGTTCAAGATCCAAAGGCATGCCTGCAGGGAGCCCGTCGATAACGACTCCGATCCCCTTGCCGTGTGATTCACCAAAAAGACTGATCTTAACCTTGTTTCCCCACATCGAGCTCATCGGCTATCCCCCCTGCCATACGAAAATTCCGGAAAAACTCCGGATATGATTTATCAACCGCACGGTAATCCGAAATATATACCGGGCCGTCCGCCCGGGTTGCTGCAATTGCCGCCATCATCACCATTCTGTGATCCTGATAAGAATCTATTTCGCAGGCCTTGAAAACCGGTTTTCCCGAAATATCCATCCGTCCGGATATGATCATGCCGTCTGCTGTCTCCACGATATCCGCGCCTAGCCGGCCGAGGATATCACAGGTTGCCTTCAGACGGTCACATTCCTTTAGCCGCAGCCGCTTTGCATGCGTAATTTTTGTTACGCAGCGTGTTGCCGCCGCTGCAACGGCAAAAATCGGCATGATGTCCGGAATCTGGGAAGCGTCCACTTCAAAAAAAGCCGGCTGTGAACCATGCGAATTGTATTCGGCTTCTTTGAGTTTTTTGATTAGTGTCCGAATCTCCCGGTCGCCCTGGGACGAATGAAGCGGAAGGTCCAGTACGGAAATATTATGTCCGAGATATTCGGCGACAAGCCAGAACGCAGCCTGTGAAAAATCAGGTTCCGCATGGTACGGCGAACTTCTTTTGTAGGTCTGTCCTCCGGGGATATGATACCCATAGGATAATTTATCCAGCTCAACGCCAAAGGCACGCATGACATCGCGCGTCATCTCAACATAGGGTTCTGATTCAAGGGGAGTTATTATTTCAATTTCCGAATCTTCACCAAGAAGCGGCAAAGCCATAAGCAATCCGGAAATATACTGCGAGCTGATGTTGCCGGGCACTTTAAAAATTCCGGGCTGAAGCTTCCCTGAGACAAGAAGCGGCAGGTACCGTTCATGATCCGGGAAATCCAGGCGGACTCCTTTTCCTTCGAATATCTCCGTGTACTCGCCAAGCGGCCTCTGCGGCAGACGGCGTTCTCCCGCAATATGCGACGGAATGCCGAGGGCTGCCACAAGCGGCACAAGAAAACGAAGCGTCGATCCCGATTCACGGCAGGAAAAATCGATGCGGTCATTTTCAGAAAATATCCGGCCGCGCCGCATCTCCATCCTGGCCGACATCACTCTCTGCATACAGTCTTTCGTAGCGGAAATATCATCGGACAGGATATCCTCGCCGAGATCGGCGAGGGACAGATCCCCCGCCATCGCCGCACAGATCAGGGACCTGTGCAGGAAACTCTTGGATAGCGGTACTCGAACCCGGCCCTCCAGGTCACCGGGCCGGATACAGATTTGTTGCTGCATAGGCCATTCCTCCAGTCAGGATACCTCTCCTGCCGTTTTTACATCTTTGACCGCCCTGGCAAGTTCTGTCTTCAGGACACTGACGGACATAGGGTAGGTAGCGGCGTCGCCGATTTTTTTGAGGAGAACATAGTACAATTTGCCGGAAAGCTTCTTCTTATCGGAAAGCATGGCGGAATAGATTTCCTCAAAATCCAAATCCATGGAAAGCGGGAGGTTCCAGCGCGTTAGTACCGCACGGATTCGATCCGTTGTGCCGGCAGGTGTTATTCCTGCATTTTCTCCCAGAACCGATGCATAAACCATTCCGATGGCAACCGCTTCCCCGTGGGACATCTTACTGAACCCCGTAACCTTTTCGACAGCATGGCCCATGGTATGTCCGAAGTTCAGGAGCATTCTTTCTCCCGTGTCAAATTCATCGTTCTGTACGACGGTTGTCTTGATGCGGATACAGCGCTCAAGAATCCATTCCAGATCAAACGTACCTTTTTCGATCGACTCAAACAGCAATTCATCCCTGATACAGCCGTATTTGATAACTTCAGCCATTCCCTCGGCCATTCTTGTCCTTGAAAGCGTCGACAGCACACTCGGATCGATCACAACTGCTTTGGGCTGGTAGAACGCCCCTGCAAGGTTTTTGCCAAAAGGAAGGTCAATGCCTGTCTTTCCGCCAATCGACGAATCCACCTGCGCCAGGAGTGTCGTCGGCACCTGTATCAGCGGGCATCCGCGAAGATAGGTTGCTGCTGCAAAGCCGGCAAGGTCTCCGACAACACCGCCGCCCAGGGCGACAATCAGATCCGTGCGTGTAATACCTGCTGCATGGAACTGTGCGTAAAGCAGAAACAGCATTTCCTGTGATTTGGATGATTCGCCTGCGGGTACTGTGCAGGAAGCAACAGAAAACCCGCTGTTCTTAAGAGATTGAACCGCCTTTTCCAGATAGAGATCAGCTACATTGGAATCCGTGACCACGATTGCCTTTTTGCCTTTGACACATGCTGCGGCGACTTCACCCAGCTGTGCAAGGGCTCCTGTACGAACATGAATCGGGTAATTCTCATTGTTGGTGTTTGCCATGATCTGAGGCATAATTGTTCCTCCTTATATCTTGCGGCCGACCGCTTCCGCGACAGGTGCAAGACGCTTCATTACTTCTGCAAAGCCTTCCGGGGTCAGCGATTGCTGTCCGTCGGAAAGTGCATGTTTGGGATCGTTATGAACTTCAATAATCAGTCCGTCCGCACCAACGGCAATTGCCGCCTTGGCTAGCGGTTCGACCAGCCAGGCCAGGCCGCCCGCGTGTGACGGGTCGATGACAACAGGAAGATGCGTTCTCGATTTCAGGATCGGAACCGCACTGATATCAAGCGTATTCCGGGTTGCCGTCTCGAAAGTGCGGATGCCGCGTTCACACAGAATAATCTGTGTATTTCCTCCTGACATGATATATTCTGCCGACATCAGTAGTTCTTCAATTGTATTGGAGAACCCTCTTTTCAGAAGAATCGGCTTGTTAATCCGGCCGAGCTCCTTTAATAGCTCGAAGTTCTGCATATTTCTTGCCCCGACTTGAACAACATCGACAAATTCCATGAAAAGTTCAAGCTGGGAGGGATTGGTAATCTCGGAAACCACAGGAAGTCCTGTTTTTATGCGTGCACGTTTGAGATACATAAGGCCTTCCGCCTTAAGTCCCTGAAACGCATACGGGGAAGTTCTCGGCTTGAAGGCACCCCCACGGAGCATGGTTGCCCCCGCTGCTTTTACCGACTCTGCAATGCTGATCATCTGTTCTTCTGATTCGACTGAACAGGGGCCGGCACAGACAACTATTTTCTCACCGCCGATTTCAACATCCCCGATACGGACAATTGTATTATCCGGGTGGAATTTGCGGTTGGCACGCTTATAGGGTTCCTGTACTTTCATGACACGTTCGACTTCGTCAAGCATCTCCATTGATTCGGTCTCGATGGACTGCGTATCGCCGACAAGTCCAAGTATCGTCGTCGTAGAACCGTAAATCGGATTGGTCTGCACACCATACGTCTGTTGTAAAAACAGGCAGAGATCCTCTACCTTCTCCCTTGTCACACCGTTTTTAAGTACTAATATCATAATCTATCCTCCATAACCGAGTGCCGAAATAACTTTGTTAACTACGGCATCCCGCTCTTCTTCTGCATTAATTTGTATGTCGCAGTAACTCTCATACACAGGTAGCCGCACCTCATAGAGACACGCTACCTTACTAAATCGGCTGCTTTCCTCATCGCACAGGTCGCCGAGAAGAGGGCGCCCGGTACCATTTCCGACACGCGTCCAGATACAGTCGAGCGAAGCCTGAAGATAGACAATAATCGCCCCATGAGATCGGATACAGGACCGGACGGTATCCTGCATGAGGGCCCCCCCGCCAGTGGCAATGAGTGCGGAACCCTCCCTGGATAAAAGTTCATTCAAGACCGACGCCTCCGTTTTGCGAAAGCCTGCCTCACCGTCCCTGGCAAAAATCTCCGGGACACTGCAGCCGCGCAGCTGTTCAATCTCTTCATCCAGATCATATACGGGAATTTTAAGTATATGTGCGACTTCTTTGGAAATTGTCGTTTTCCCGGCACCCATGAATCCCGTAAAAACATATTTTACAGGAAAATGGCGGAGCATCTCACGTGAAAGGTCGGGAAGAATAGGCAAAAGCCGTGTTTTTTCAAATTTCCTGTCCGGATGCCAGATTTGCTCGGCAGCCACTGCCTGCCAAAAAAGCATCGACAGTCCTCCCGACGCATGCGCTCCATTCTTTTTGGCATGAAGAACCCATTTGGTCGCTGCGGGATTGTAGACCGTATCAAAAACCTGCTGCCCGTTACGGAAAATCGTCGCCGGGGATGCGATTTCGCCGCAGAACGGCCACATACCCAGAGGTGTGCCGTTCAAAACGACATCCACATCGCCCGCCGAGATATCGTCGTCAGTATTGTCGGAAGCTTTGAAAGCGCCGCTCATGCGGAACTCCTCCTCCGGCATTACATATATGTCACGGCCTCCTGCACTGCGCATATCTGCAGCAAGCTTATGCGCTTTTTCCTGATTACGGGCATATATCCATATTTTCGAATTTTTTGAAAGTGCTTCAAATGCCATCATCCGGGACACACCGCCGGCTCCGAGTATCAGCACTTTCTTATCCGCAAGGTCAAGCCCGACAGAAAGAAAACCATCCCGGTCGGTATTATATCCGCGGCGGTTTATGACCGTATTGACAGCCTGACAGCGCGAAGTTGCTTCATCCAGACTGTCCAAAAAAGGAATTACGTCCATTTTATATGGAATTGTACAGTTGAATCCCTGCAGTTCCCTCATCAGGATCGGCATATCCTTTGCGAAGTCTTTCGGCTGCACGTCATACAATTCATAATGTCCCGAAATACCGGCCGCATCCATAATCCTCTCGTGAATATACGGAGAAAGGCTGTGTCCCAGGGGATGTCCGATCAATCCGTATTTAGTCGCACTCATATCCGGCCTCCTTTAAAAGAGAATATGCCTCGACCGCCTGTGCGCTGTCGCCAAGTAAAAGGTGCAGTTGGCCGCCCTCGTACGTGCGGTAATTCCGGATATTTATGTTGCGGATATTAATGTTTTTCTGACCCAGAAGTGTTGTAATAAGCCCAAGCGAACCGGGCTTATCCTCCAGGTACACGGTAAGTGAAGCTGTTGCATCAAGAGCGCCCCTGCCGCTGGTCGGAAGACTGTTTCTATAAAAGGCCCCCTGAGCGAAAAAGGCTTCGACCGCACGGGTGTCATTCTTCTCAAGTTCCTTCTGAACCTGCTTCAAAAGATCAATATACATCGAAAGTACCGGCACAAGAACCGGAGCGGACGCCTGTGTTATGCCGGCCCACAGGGACGGATCTGATGATGCTATCCGGGTGATGTCGCGAAAACCGCCTGCTGCAAGGGCCCCAAGCTGACCGTCGTCGAGTCTGGCCGCCAGAAGCGATAGTGCGGAAGCGGCAATATGCGGAAGATGTGAAATAGCTGCTACCCGTTTATCATGTTCATTTGCAGACATGCGTACAGGAGTGGCACCAATACTTTGAATAAGCAGCTCAAAATCCCGAAGAGCAGAAGCCGTAACCGTACATGTATCCCCGACGCACAAAACGTACAGGGCATTTTCAAAAAGCGAAGCAAGGGAACAGGAATATCCCTGTCTCTCCGATCCGGCCATAGGGTGTCCCCCGACAAAGTTCGGAAGAGTAACGGCATTCATAACCGGTCCTTTTACCGAGCCCACATCCGTGAGAATTCCAATTTTAAGCTGCGAAAGTGCAGGAAGAATATCCGCAATAACCGAAAAAGGCGTACACAGGACTACCACATCGCAGCCGTCAAAAATCGAATATCCCTCTGACGGCAATGCAAATGCGTCGATCACACCTTCGGAAAGCGCATGAGCTCCCGATACGGCATCCGTATCCATAGCCGCAATAAACGGCATCTTCGCTTTTTGTCGAAAAGCTCTCGCAAGAGAGCCTCCTATCAGACCGAGTCCCAGTATCCCTATGCGGGAGATCCGGCCGGCGGCCAGGCAATTCTCATCAGTGTGTTTCATATGCTTCTGACTCCTACATTCCTACCAAACTACAGCACCATACAAGCATTATACAATGTCTTATCGTCAAACGCACGAAATCACGTGGTAAAGCGCTGATCATACACGCGCTTGATTTTACCCTCTGAACGCGGAAGGCTTCTGGGTTCACACAATGTAATCTTTGCGTGGATGCCGGTAACCGATGCAATGTCCTCTGCCATTTTTTTCTCGATGCGCTCAATATCTTTGATCGAATCGGAGAAGAACGCGGAGGCCATCTCAACTTTTACAGTCATACGGTCAAGGTTATTAACCCTGTCAACATAAATTACGTAATGCGGTTCAACCTCACTGTAGGTAAGCATGACTGCCTCAATCTGGGAAGGAAATACATTCACACCGCGTATGATCAGCATGTCATCGGCACGTCCCGTGACTTTCTCCATGCGCGGAGTTGTGCGTCCGCACTCACATTTTCCATAGTAGAGCCGAGTCAGGTCGTGTGTATTGTAACGAAGAAGAGGTGTTCCCTCTTTGGTTACGGAAGAGAACACAAGCTCTCCGAGTTGACCTTCCCCGAGCGGCTTTCCGCTCTCCGGATCAACAACTTCCGGGATGAAATGATCCACTTCAAGATGAATAAGATCTGATTTGTCACAGCTGCATCCCACACCCGGACCGCAGATTTCAGAAAGGCCGTAAATATCAAAGGCCCGCAGACCCATCTTCTGTTCAATCTGGTCCCGCATTTCTTTCGTCCATGGTTCTGCGCCAAAAATACCGGATTTCAAGTGAATTTCATCTTTCCCGACACCCATCGCGTCCATTTCATCTGCAATATGCAGCATGTAGGATGGTGTACACATAATGACCGAAGGCTGCCACTCGCGAAGGATCTGGATCTGGCGGGGCGTGTTTCCTCCCGACACCGGTATTACCGTTGCACCCAGCGGATCACAGGCATAATGCGGCCCCAGTCCTCCGGTGAACAGTCCGTACCCATATGCCACATGGACCATGTCACCTTTGAGGACCCCTGACCGTGCCATGGCCCGGCACAGGCATTCGGTCCAGAGCGCAATATCGTTTCTCGTGTATCCGACGACCTTCATGCGTCCTGTTGTACCTGATGAGGCATGGAAACGCACAATCTCTTCACGCGGAACCGCCAGGGTGCCAAATGGATAATTATCACGGAAATCGTATTTGTCGGTAAAAGGAAGCTTGTAAAGATCCTCCAGCCCTTGAATATCACCGGGTCCTACTCCGGCCGCCTTCATTTTAGCAGCATAATAAGGAACACGTTCGTACATATAATGTACGCATTTCACAAGCCGTTTGCCCTGCAGTTCCTTCATCTTCCCCTGATCCATGCACTCTACATCCGGATTCCAGATATAAGTTGGAATTTCTCTTCTGGCCATAACCTTTCCCTCCCTTTAAAAACCGACTTACTTGTCCGAAAATAAAAAAACGCCCCATTGCCATGTTGAAATCCAACAAAGCAATGGGACGGATAAATCCGCGGTACCACCCATCTTCGACAATATGCCTGCCTTTACGGCTCAGCTCAAGTCGCTCTTATCAGATACAAGAAGCCCCGTCCGCGCTGCGTACGAGCTCTGATACCTGTGTTCCTATAACGGTGAACCATCCGTATCAACCTACCGGCCGGATTCACATCCGGTGTTCAGCCAATCTGCTCGGGAGTGAACTTCACAAGAGATTCCCTCATCAACAGGCTCTCAGTCGATGGCCTGTCGTTCCTGTCTGTAAATACACTGCTACTTTTCTCCGTCAACACATTATCTTATGTTCGCCCAAAAGCGATTACCTGTAATTATGGTGTGACCCGGACAAAAAGTCAATAGAAAATCAATTCAATGTAGTTAACCGGTGATACTTTCATCCTATAGGCGAACCAGTGAATCTTTCACCCGCATTGCAGCAAGTCAATCGCTGTCAGCCCTGCGTTTGTAAAAATATATCAGCAGTGCCATTCCGCCCGACATAAGAATCACAGCTGTTACCGTGCCAATTTTCTGATAATCTGCTTCTCCTGTTTTTGATGCACCAAGGACTCCTGTTGTCGGTGCCACAGTTGGCGTTGCAGTAGGTGTAACGGTTGCTTCACGATTTATTCCGAGAACCTCTGTCGTCGGCACTGGGGTAATTGTCGGTGTATCTGTTGGCGTACCTGTTGGTGTAATCGTCGGTGTATCTGTTGGCGTACCTGTTGGGGTAATCGACGGCGTTACTGACGGCGTTACTGACGGTGTAACTGACGGTGTAACTGACGGTGTAACTGACGGTGTAACTGACGGTGTAACTGATGGTGTTACCGAAGGTGTAACTGATGGCTTAAGCGACGGCGTTACTGACGGAGTTACCGAAGGCGTAACTGACGGCTTAAGCGACGGCGTTACTGACGGAGTTACCGAAGGCGTAACTGACGGCGTCACTGTTGGTGTAACCGACGGCGTCGGAGTTACTATTACCGGCAGGCAAGCCAGTCCATAGTTTGATATGTCAGGAATATTCCCGCCGCCATTATTGGGCGCCCGCAGGCCGCCGGCAGAAACAACAGCCGGATCAAATGTATAGATCCGGTAATTATTACCGCCCTTTACATACACACATTTCACGCTGACATTCGTTGCAGTAAAGGAAAGGTATTTCGATTCTGAAGTGGTGAATGTAATATACCTTCCAGTCGGGGTAATGCTGACAGATAAATTTTCGTTAAAATATACGACACAATTACCTGCACCTTCATGTTTGAAAATTCCACTGTAGTTTCCGGAAGTATCAGCGAAATCAACGGCAGCCGGATCTGCAAGCACCATATAGGACCCTAATAGTACCACAGCAATCAAGAACACAAATGATACTAATAATTTGCCTTTCATAATGCCACCCCTCATACACTTCTCCTGCGCAGTTTGTTTCCTTTCAAACAATCGCTTTCGAGTTATGGATTACACCATCTGCAAAATAATAATCAAATATAATTTATTTAATTATAAATTCATAAATTTTTTTCTTCTACCTGTTTTTTTTGAACAATTGTTAAAAACCATTTATTATCAATATCGCCTCTTAGATTATAACTAAAGTGATATATGAATCTGCCTTTTAAAGCCAAAAACAGGTTAAGAAAGACCAGCAGCATACTTTCTTCATAAGAAATACACAACCAATCACAATGCCCATTTATCTATTTGTCTCACTCGTATATATTAAATAAAAATGTACCCATTATTGCTGAGAATTGTTTTGGCGGACTGCAGACTCTCACTCTTCAGCAGAATGTAATCCGTGTTATATGTAGAAACGGCGAAAATAGATATTCTTGCTTCCGAAAGGATGGATGCAATCCCGGCAAGAATTCCCACAAGGGAGAAGTCCAGGATTCCCTGTATTTTGATGGCCTTCCATCCGTCTTCACGGACAAGCGCATTCGGAGGAACTATTGCTGTACGGCACACAAGGGAAAGCTCGTCATCGGTCTTGCCTGCAAAAACAAATTCCTCGCTAAAAGGAATATCAGCAGGATCTGTAATCTGTGCGACCGAAAAATCGTACGAAAGGACATGAAGTGTAGTGGACCTGTTTAATGGCTGCTTCTCCATGATTATTCTCCTGCACTTTTTCAATTATTTATATAGGTATTATATAACAATTACCATTTCCCGCATGTTCAATATTTAAACAGATGGAAAGTCTGCGCTGGAAGCCGACAAAAAACCTCCCCCTGTCATTTGCATGACGGGGGGAGGCAAATAAATGCTATTGGCATTTTCTTTAGAGGCGTTGCAGACTATTAGTCGTAAACAAGATCTTTGATATCAGCAGAATCGATGTTGGCTTTTGTATAGAACTTGCATCCTGTATCAACATCCTTAACAGTTTCGCCCTTGAATGCCTGATAGGCAAGCTCAACAGCTTTGTAACCGATGTTGTATGGATCCTGTGTGACAGATCCGAGGAAGTAGCCAGCTCTTACAGCTGTTTTCTGACGGATACCGGCATCAAATCCAACAGCAACGATTTTACCAAGTTTTGCGCCTTCTTCAGTTGCATCAAGGATACCGTTGGCGGCAGACTCGTTGGATCCGTATACTGCGATGACATCTTTGTTGAGTACGGTAGAAGCGGCTGTTGCACAGTCGGCAGCACCGGAGGTAGCAGCAACGGATACATCAAGGATAACTGCTGCATCTTTCTCAGCTGTGCCGTTCTTCCACATATCATGTCCGACAACAGCAACTGCTGTGATTCCGTCAGCCTTCAGAAGCTCGACCATCTTATCGATGAAGCCGGTTGTTCTGCTCTTGATGGATTCGCTTGTAGCATCCTGGGAAACTACGCCGATTCTTACTGCTTTGCCGACTGTTCCTGCCTTGACAAGATCTTTGATTGCAGGATACATATTGGTTGCGGCAAGTGCGCCGGCAACTTTATTGTCAGTAGAAGCATTGGCCCAGATGGATCCGGCAGGGGCATTCGGAACACCGGAGTCAAATCCGATAACCGGGATCTTGGCTGCAAGAGCTTTGTTCAGCTGATCTGTAACAGAATCAGTTGAAAGAGCTGCAAGACAGATAGCCGAAGGCTTCTTGGCAAGAGCACTGTCAAGCATGGTAACCTGAGCAGCAATCTCTGACTCAGATGCAGGACCGTCAAAAGTCATGTCAACGCCATACTTGGCGGCAGCAGCTTCAGCGCCCTTTTTAACTACCTGCCAGAACTGGTGCTGCAGGCCCTTGGAAATAACTGCGATGTAAGGCTTTGCGCCAGTTGTAGTTGTTGCGGCTGGTCCTGCTGTTGTTGCGACTGTTGTTGCATCACCAGCTTTTGCTGTTGTTGTCGTTGCTGTTCCGCCCGTTGCGCAGGACGTCAGTGCGACGCCGAGAACGAGAGTTAAAGCGAGAGTTGAAAGAATTTTTTTCATTTTCATCTTCTTGTAATCCTCCTCATAGAAACTTTGGGTTAAATGGTTTGGACTGTGAATGGAACCGGGTATATTTGAACCTGCCAGAAGGCAGACGCTCAACGTTTTTTCTTCTGCTGGCTGATATCAATAAGCACAGCAATGATAACAACAATACCTGTGAGAAGCTTCTGATAATGCGGCTGCAGATTCATGGAAGGCAGGCCGAGCTTCAGGCAGCTCATTATGAATACACCGATGATAGTTCCGAAAACCGAACCAATACCTCCTGTTGTGGATGCGCCGCCGATAAAGCAGGCGGCGATTGCATCAAGCTCAAGACCCTGGCCGTAACCGGGAATAATCGTTGTGTACGTGCAGCCATAGGCAATTCCGCCCAATGCCGCACAAAAACTGCTGATAACATAAGGCACTGTTTTCCAGAAGACTACATTGACACCGGAAAGACGGGCTGCTTCTTCATTGCTTCCGATAGCAAAGGTGTAACGTCCGATTTTAGTTTTTGTAAGTATGACATGTGCTATTAAAAGAACTATAAGAAGTATGACGGCACCTGTTGGGATGTCAATTGTGCTGGTCCCGTTGGGAACCTGCCATTTTTGGAAAATATTCTTGAACCAGGGCAGTTCCGTACGTGCCGGATAGGTTATTGTCTGTACTTTGGAAACAATAGAACTTAGTCCCATTGCAATCATCATTGTGCCGAGCGTTGCAATGAAGGAAGGGAGTTTCAGGCGGGCAACTAACAGACCATTAAAGAGACCAAAAGCGACACCGGTAACAAGAACCAGTATGAGTCCAACCCAGAATGGCAGTCCCCATACTCTCCACGCAACACCGCCGACCATTGCACTGCATAAGGCGACCGTACCAAGTGAAAGATCGATACCTCCGCTGATTATTACGAATGTGACTCCAATTGCCATGAATCCGATATAATTGGATGCATCAAGTATGTTGAGAGCTGTTTCGAAGCTGAAGAAATTTTTGCCCAGAAGGCAGAACAAAATATAGATGGCAACTAATGCCGCAAAGGCAAACAGACGTTGATTAACTTTCTTTGGCGCTTTACCCTTGATACCTAAGCCTTTATTGGGCACTGTCCCCTTGATTGCTGCGCCGTTTCCCGTGTTAGTTCCTACACTCATTTGTTTCACCTCTCCATTAAGTACGTTTGTGTGCCAGAGTCATAATATTTTCCTGAGATTCCCCTGCACCTAATTCCCCCGTGATACGACCCTCATACATGACGATGATACGGTCTGCAAGACGCAGCACTTCAGGAAGTTCTGAAGACACAACAATAATGGACTTCCCTTCTTCGATTAGTTCATTAATTAACTTATAGATTTCACTTTTGGCTCCGACGTCAATTCCCCGGGTCGGTTCATCGAAAATAAGAATCTCCGAATCTCTGATCAGCCACTTGGCAATAACCACTTTCTGTTGATTTCCGCCTGAAAGATTGCGGATAAGATGCCTGATTGTGGGTGTTTTCGTGTCAAGTTTTTCGACATATTTTTGGGTAATTTTATCAACTGCCCTTTGCTTGACAAAAAGCAAACCGGAATATTTGTTGTAATTGGCCATAACGGAATTCTCAGCCACGCTCAACCCCAAGGCAAGCCCGTCGCGTTTGCGATCCTCGGACAAATATCCTATACCTACCTCAACTGCATCGTGCGGATTCTGAATGTTAACTTTTTTGCCTTTGACCTTGATTGTACCGGACGTCTTCGGATCTGCTCCGAAGAGCGCGCGGCACACTTCCGTACGACCGGCACCCATCAAACCTGCGAAGCATAGTATTTCACCCTTGCGCAAAGTAAAAGATATATCCTTTACCAGGCGCCCTGCATTCATACCCGTAACCTCAAGAATAACCGGAGCATCCGCAGGACAGTTGCTCTTTGTTTTTGGTTCGTCGAAAATTGTGCGGCCAACCATCATTCTGACGATTTCATCATCGGTGCACGATTCAGTAATAAGTGTCCCTACATACTCACCGTCACGCATGACCGTAACACGATCCGTGATCTGCTTGATCTCATCCATACGGTGGGAGATATAAATCATCCCGACACCCTGATTTTTGAGATCCCGCATAACTTTAAACAATGCTTCAATTTCTGTGTCGGAAAGTGCAGCAGTCGGTTCGTCAAGAATCAACACTTTGGACTCGAAAGAAATGGCCTTCGCTATTTCCACCATCTGCTGTTTTCCGACGGTCAGATTGCCAACTTTTTCTTTGGGATCAATGTCCAGACCCAGTTTAAAGAGCAAGTTCTTAGCCAATACATTAATGGCCCTGTCGTCCAGAAAAATTCCGTTTGTTTTTTCTCTTCCGATAAAGATGTTCTCAGCTACCGTCAGGTCATTCATCATGTTCAATTCCTGATGAATGATACAAATTCCTTTGTCCTGGGCTTCCTTCGTGCTCTTTAAATGGATCGGTTCACCCATGTAGATAATTTCGCCTTCATCACGGATATAGATTCCGCTCAGAATCTTCATTAAGGTAGACTTACCCGCACCATTTTCCCCCACCAAAGCGTGTATTTCGCCTTCGTTCAAATCGAAGCCGACTCTTTTCAGCGCTTGGACGCCGGGGAAACTTTTGCTTATACCGGTCATTTTGATTATTTGCACAGCCAATCAATCCCCTCCATATCTACTGTTCATCGGTTTATTGGTCAGCCCTATAGTAGCAGAATGCAAAACGGCATATTTTCGTTTTTTTCTATGAAAATTCTAAAAAACCACTTTAATCTCTCGAATTTCCTCCATTAAACGTTTAGCCAAATGGTGAAGTTCGAGAGCAAATCGTTTCGCTCTGTTGAGCATTGTGCACAAAAGCCATACTGTTCATCTGTGTGATAAGCACGAAAAAGAACCTGAAAGTTGCTGTCAGGCGCAAAATGGATGAATAAAATGAAGCATATTGAATACGTAAGTAATGCATTATATATAAAGATCCGTAATCCGCCGGTTTATGTAAACGGGAACAGGAGTTTCTCATTTTCCTCCAGATACATCGTACCTTTGGTTACCAGGATCGAGCCGGTATCATAAAAGGGGTCCACTTTTTTACCGTTAAGAACAGCAACGGCGTTTACCACAGACACGTATCCCATGTTAAAGGGCCTCTGAATAACAGTTGCATTCAGGCAGCCCTCCTCCAAATACGTATTCAGGGAAGGGGAACTATCGAACCCTACCAGAAGCACCTTCCCCGAAAGACCTGCGCCAATGATCGCACGGGCAGCACCAATCGTTGAATACTCATTCAGGCAGACGATACCTCCGATTTCAGGATCCTTCAATATTTTGTCCGCAAGCTCGAATGCCTTATCCTCCGAACCGGCTGAATCCACTGTCGGAAGAATATTTATGTCGGTACCCAGACCCTGGCGTACTCCGGTATCACGGTCACGCGAGGAAGTTGTGCCGATCTGATGCGAAATGACTGCAACTTTCCTGCCATCGGGCAGAAGGGATTTCATTTCCTCCCCTGCTTTCACTCCGGCCTGGACATTATCGGTGGCAACAAAGCACGACCCTATCTGCACATTGTTGGCATATACATTGGAATCCATCGTCACAAGCGGAATACCTGCGTCGATGATCGCCTGTGCTGGCTGTGCAAGCCGTTCATAATCCGTAGCTGCCAGAATAATGGCATCCGGCTTTTCTTCGATTGCCTTATACACAAGACTTATTTGCTTATCAATATCTGACTCGGTGTCCGGGCCCCAATACTCATATGTGACCCCATATTCATTTGCCGCCACACTGATTCCGTCCCTGAGGCTCAGCCAGAACGCAAGATCCTGGTTTGTCTTACCGATTACAATGATTTTCGATACACCCTTATTCAGGGATGAAGGTATTTTCATGACAGCCGTGTAAGTAACCAACCCGACCGATACGGAAATCATGATCACCAGAAGAAGAATCTTAACAAATTTTTTCCCCTTCCGGCTTATAAAGTTAACATGTTTCATATGCTTTCGCCCCTCATTCAAAAATCAACGGTAAGGTTAGCGTCACTGTAGTCCTCATACCCGGCATTCCATTTTCCTCAGGGATTGCCTCGTCCTGAACGATCGATTTGATGTTTATTCCATATTCAGAACCAAAGAACAATTTGATTCTGTCTTTGACATTGTTAATTCCGATACCGCTTTCATCTTTCGAAGCAAAATCCGGGGTACCATCAAGAATTCCCTTATCAAACCCGACCCCGTTATCACTGATTGCGATATACAGCTTCTGTTCTTCCGCATGTGCGGAAACGATGATGAGTCCCTGACCTTTAAGCTGTTTGATACCGTGATAAATTGCATTTTCGACCATGGGCTGAATGATCAGCTTGATCACTTTCGTTTGCAGCAGGGATTCATCCACATCAAGCCTGAAGTTGAGCTTATCCTGATACCGCATTTTTTGTATCTTCATATAATTAGTTACATAGTCGATTTCCGTTTTAAGCGTCACCAGTTCATTCGCATTACTGGTTGTGGCACGGAATAATTTGGAAAGGGCGGAAGTCATTTCGATTACCTTCTCATTTTCCCCTATCTCAGACATCCAGATGATGGACTCCAGCGTATTATATAGAAAATGGGGACGTATCTGGGCCTGAAGTGCCTGAAGTTCGCTGATCCTCTTCTGTTCTTCAATGAGAAGTTCCTGCGCAACAAGATTTTTGATCCGTTCCGTCATCACATTAAAACTTTCTCCGAGCTCAGCCACTTCATTGTTGACCGTTATGTTGGCTTTGGCATCGAAATCTCCTTTTTCAAATTGCTTCATCGATGCTTTGAGCTGAAGGATGGGATCTGTAAGCCGCTTGGAAGCAACATAGGAAATGATAAAGGTGATGATGGAGAAGAAAAGCCCGATGCCGACAAAAAGAACAATTACATCCGAACTTATCGAAACCAGCTGGTTTGTGTCGAAAACACTGACCGTCACCCAGCCGGAAGCGGGCGACAGGGAACTGGTATAAATATAACCGTCACTGATCACAGCGTTAACACCTTCTGACCGGGTTACCAGATCAAAGCGCTCCGTTTTGATGCCGCTGTACACAAGCCGCTGCTGCGGATGGTATACAAGTCGCCCGTCGGCCCCGACGATAAAAATGTATCCGGAGTCGTTATTGGAAAGACTGCAGATGTCGGCAATCTGCTGGTAATTCAGGTCAACAAGCAGGATGCCGGACAATTGGCCGTTTGAATAGAGTGCACGGCTCATTGAGATAACCCAGTCGTATTCGCCTGCTACAACATTCTCCACCCTGGAAGAGGAAAAAACAGGTTCACCCTCCGCTGTAATCGCATCCTTGTACCAGCTCGATTCGCGATAATCCCAATTCGGGTTGATACCCATCTGATCGTGGTTGGATACAAAGGCCCCGTCTTCCCTTAAAATAATCAGATTCACAAAATCCGGCCTTGTCCCCGCGACAGTCTGGAGTTCTTCCATGACATTGGAGCTTGTATCCGGCTGACTGGCCGCAAGATAGCTGACGACGTCTTCATTTTCGACGATATAATCGGAGACACTTACCATGCCGCTGATGTAATAGTTGATGCTCTTGTCTACCTGCCGGAGCATCTGCTTGGTGTAAGAAATGGAATTTGTCTGCAAAATACTGGCGGCAATCGAATAGGTAACAGGAAAAAGCACGCAAAGGATACTCACTATAATAAACAGCGAGGTAAACAGGATACTGTTACGCAGGTGTCCGGTGTGTGCCTTTGCCACTATTACGCCTTTCTCCCAAAAGTTTTCCGGTATTCCTTAGGATTCATACCGTTATTTTTTTTGAATGCGACAGTAAAATAAGCCGATGTCTCATACCCTACCTTTTCGGCGATTGAATAAAGCATCATATCCGTATTGGCCAGGAGTTCCCTTGCTTTGTCCATACGAACATCCGTTAGGTATTCAATAAATGTTTTCCCGGTATTCTCTTTGAAAAAAATACTGAAATAGCTCATGCTGACCGAGAGATAGCTGCATACGGTCATCAGGGAAAGACCGCTCTCATTGAAGTTTTCTTTAATATACTCCATTGCCATTACAGAAAGCCTCCGGACGCCCCCGTGTCTTTCCGTCTGCAGAAATGCAACGCATTCATGACAGAAATTCATCAGCCAGACCTTCATGCGCGGCAGATAATCGGAACCGTCCTCTTCCGGAAAAGTCGTTTCTATCGTGAAGCTGTCGCTTACGTTTTCCGACCGGATACCTGATATCAGACGATTCACAATACTGCCGTATTCATATTGGATATCCTTTTTGGACATACCGGATACCTGCACCATTTGGATCATATTTTCTATCAGGTCATGTATTTTCGCTTCATCCTGCAGTCTTATCTGCAGAAAAATTTCTTCTTTGAATTTGTCGAAATCAAATTGCCGGATCTGCTGCTTTATGTCATCCGGAGTGATAATAAACCCTGTAGGCGTCAGGAATTTATATTCCAGGCATTTGAGCGCTTCCCTGTAAGAGTCCTTCAGCTGTGAAAGCGACTGGACCATTTTACCGATGCCGATGGTGACGGGAAGCTTTAATGTCTGTATGATCGTTTTTCTGGTGTTTTCACAGAGAGACCGAAGTTTCCTGTACAATACAGTCTCTTCGTCCCCCGACCCGAGAATCGCCGTCTTTCCGTCCGCAAGGGAAAAAGCAAAAAAGCCCGTCCCCTCTCCGGCAAGTTCCGTGACTATATTTGTAATCATAAATTGAAGGAGTTCCGTACTGACATTGAGCTGCCGGGTCGCTTCACCGGCATTCTCGATTTCAATCAGGCTCAGGACATAGACGTTCTTACCGGTATCCAGGCCAAATGACTGTGCTTCGTTGACAATCGAACGCGGTTCGACTGTTCCCTGTACAAGCCGGTTCATGATCTGATCCCTGACAAGGGGACTGACAATATAGAGACGCCGCTGCGCGGAACTGATCTGGTTTTTTCGTTCCGTCTGCTCATCAAGTGCTTTTTTGGAACTTGCAAGTACTTCCGCAAACTCCTTCGAAGTAACAGGCTTGAGGATATAATCACTTACCTGGCTGCTGATCGCCGTACGTGCATAATTAAAATCGTCATAGCCGGTAAGAATAATAACCCGGGTACCGTGGCCTGCTTCCGCAATAAGGCCGGCCAACTGTAACCCGCTGAAAAACGGCATGCAAATATCCGTTATCACAAGATCAGGGAGCAGCTTAAAATACTTATCTGCGGCTTCCTGCCCGTCTTCACAGACTGCCACCACCTCAAAATCGCATGCGGCAAAATCAATGCTCTTCATAATAGCATCCCGTGCGAGAGGTTCATCTTCAACAATCATTAATTTATACATAGAATATAAATCCTCAGCAGGCTGCATGAGTCTTGCAGACGGTACGGGTGTCTTTACATCAATCTTTGTCATTCTAACAGAAAAAGTAAGTACAACTTATCATTTCATTCATTTCCCGGCAAAATAAATTCCGCTTACCTGCGCTTCAGCCAGGACATGCCCCTGCATGGCGTGAAAAAGTTCATTCATATAGAATCCGGGCTGAAGGGTAAGTAAAGTATCCAGTGCATATGCGTGAAGTTCATATAGATGCGGACCATCGGGAGGTGACATCCCGTCATAGCAGGCTGCCTCCATACGGCCCAGATTTCCGAGTTTACCCGACAGGCTGTTTGTGCCCTGCACAAAATCCTTCGCATGGATGCTCTCATTTTCTTCGAGTTTCGTCCGGGTCAGATCGGCAACCGTCCAGTGAATCCAGGAGAAGCCGCACACAGGCACGGCGTCTTTATCTTCAAGAAAAAGGGCATATGAGACGGTTCCCGCAGGCGCTTGTGATATCTCCACCGGCAGGGAATACGTTGCCATGCCGGACTTCGCAAACTGCGACCCCTTTTTTCCGAAACGATCCTGTATGATTCCGTTGACAATACCTGCACTCGTTACTATCATTGTAAGCCGCCTTTCGAAATGCAATCCGGTTCACCGGCACTCTTTAAAAAGACAAAATCAGAATTGCCGGCACCCGTGAATTTTATTATACTGCATTCTCTTCAAATGGTCAGCGTATTGAAACCGTGATTTTGACAGGTGAATACCCGGATAAATCTCCGTCAAGGTGAAAATCCTTACCTGCATCTCCGTCATATTTGATACCGTGCAGCTTGTAATACCCTTCTATGTCGGTAAGGATATAGGAAAAGACAATCGTGTAACTTCCCGCTTTGAGCTCAACAGGAGAAGATCCGTAGACCTCTGCAGCTGACAGATTATAGACTTCCTTGCCGTCTGCATCTTGAATAGTCATGTCCACAAGCCCTCTTTGGGCGGACAGGTCATAGGTCAGCACATATGCCCTGGGTATTTTTATTTCAAAAGGCAGGACAAGTGCCGGCGTCCCGCTGTTAACATCAACCGTTTCGTTATAGTTGAGAATTGGATTGAAGAGCACACTGGATGCCACAATACCTATGCCGGAAAAAAGCATAACCACAGATAAAATACTGCAGATAATAACGGCCCTGACAGTGGATTTTCTCCTTTTAGAAACAGCTGCTTCTGCCGCTGCCCTATCCGCTGCCTGTTCAGCTGCCGGATCACCTGCCTGGCCGGCTGCCGTGTGTGCTGCCATGCCTTCTTCCCTGTCGGCTGCCGGAATTTTGCCGCGCAGGAGTATTACTCCTCCCAGAATCAAAAACGGGATAACAAATCCGATTATCAGGTAGCTGCCCAGGCTCGCCGCCGAAGAGAGTATCGCTGAAGTATCTGCCTGCTGCGGTGCAGTCGTTGAGTTTGCGGTAGAAAAACTGATTATTATCGACAGCGAATTGTTTATCAGGTGAAAAAGAGCCGGCATCAGGATATTCCGGGTCTTCAGCATAACATATGTGATTGCCATTCCCAGGATAGCCGTCGCAGCAAAGCGGTACGGATCCAGGTGAAATATCCCGAAGATAAGGCCCATAACAAGAACAATGACCCAGTCTTTCCGAATCGTCTTCATCGTTGTCAGAATAAAGCCCCTGTGGAGGGCTTCTTCACAAATAGCCGGCATAATTGCGGCGATGATGTACGCTGTCCACATCGGGACACTTGTAAAAATACCGCCCATCTCGGTGCCGAGCCTGGCCAGACCCTCCGGGAAGAAAAATCCGATAACAAGTGTTGCAATCATACCCAGCAGAAGGGTGCCGATCCACAAAAGCACGACTCCGATTACCTGGCGGATCTTCGGTTTTTTAACCGGGAACATCTCTTTTATGTCAATTTTCAAAAAAATCTTTGCAGCAACAGCCGCAGCTGCAGCTATCGCCAGAAGGATAATCTCTGTAAGTGCAACACCGTACATACCCCATCTCATCTGAATCGGTGTTGCACCGAAAATCAGAAAGACAATGACAAGCGCGAAAAGAATGATACCGTGCCAGGGTTTGAGCAATCTTTTTTTAGAATTCGTTTCCATCGATTCCATGGGGTATTTCCTCCATTCGGCTCCGGCCGGTCCCTGCCGGCATTTCCCGGTTCCTGCTGATATTTATAATCCGTTTTTAGTCGTACAGTGTATTTTCCTTCCTGATCTTCCTGATCTGCAGGTATACAGGTCTAAGGAGTGTGAAAAAGAAGACGATTCCGATCCCTGTGCAAAGTGCACCGCCGATCAGGTTCGTCCAGGAGAAGGAATGGAAATCTTCAAGTCTGAAGTAGTAAAGATTAAAAAGTCCGATTCCGATATTAAATAACCCAATCAATAATTCAAAGATAACAAAGAAAATCCAGAAACTTTTTATACGGTTCAAGTACCGGATTTTGGAATCACAATCCGAATAGACCTCAAAAGGTCCGTCAGATGCCTTTTTTCTCAGGAATGCCCATCTCATATATGTAGCAACGACTTCCACTTTGGCATCCTCCAGAAAGTGCAGGTACAGTTCGCTTTCCGGGCTTCTTGCCCCTTTTTCGAGAAGTTCGATCTGGTAGATATATTTTCCCGGCTCCGTTTCTTCAAAAACATAACGGCACCATGAATAGTCTGACAGGGAAAGTCCCTTGGCTGCAAGTTCGTTAATCCACTGCTGTTCCTTATCGGGATTCCAGTAAGCCTTATGTATGATTTTCTTCATCCCTTATCACCTCCGGTAACACGCCTTCCGTTTGTCAGGCGCTCATCAAGACGCAGCAGTTCGTCTTCAATCTGCTGTTTGCCGATTTCAGTAATTACATATTCTTTTTTGCGGCTGTCCCCGGCAACGGCGACGGTCTGAATCCAGTTCTTTTCCAGCAGCGTATTCAGGGCCCCGTAAAGCGTTCCGGCTCCCAGTATTACGCGCCCGCGGCTCCATTCACCGACGGTCTGCATAATTCCGTAGCCGTGCATCGGCTGATAAAGGGAAAGAAGAATATAATAGACGGCTTCCGTTAAACTACCGCGTTCTGAACTCTCCGGCATACTCGTTCCTCCTGTCTTTGTGTCGGTATACGTTATATCGGTTACCGATACTCATACTATATCGACTTCCGATACAACTGTCAATATGTTTTGTAAAATTTTTTTCAAAATTTATAACAAAAAAAGCGGCCCCCTGATGGAAGCCGTTAAAATGGCAGGCACTTTTTCAGGTATCTGTTTTCAGACTTTCTGTTATTTTGCAGAAAAAGTCTGTATTCCAAACGTTCAGTGCATCGGGATTCCTGATAAACGGCAAGGCATCCAGCTTAGCCTGAGCAAAATCGATATTTATAAAGCGCTTACGAAGCATTTCTTTAACATCTTCTATCGTGATTTGCTTTCCTTGCTGAATATAGCCGGACTGTGCAAGCCATGCTGTAAGATGCTTTAAATTCACTGCTGTCCCTCTGGAAAGATAAAACACATAATCATAAAGATCTCTGCCCTTAACGCGATTTTTCCATGCTCTGCAAATGACCGCATGAATTTTCCCGGCAAAAAGTGACGGCATGTCATACAGTGTGATTTCGTACGGAATAGGAAGCATTCTATATTTGTTTTCAAAGGATGCATAATCCGGCGGATTCGTATCCACTTCGAACTTTATTTTTATAAGTTCATTCGATCCAATAGATCGTGCGAGCTGCTCATCCGCATAAAACATCAGTAAATGCTCTTTAGTATTACCTTTCAGAAATGCGGATTTGATATCAGAATCAGCGGTTTTATCTTTTGTTTCTATATTGAAGTTAAGCCCATAGGAACGCATCTCTTTTTCAAGTATGGGCAGATATTCAGAGAAATCAAAGGACGGCGCGGATACTTTCAAGGAAAAATCCAGGTCTTCAGAGAACCTGTCAAGCCCATAAAAAATACGGAGTGCCGTTCCGCCATAAAACGCAGCTGTTTTGAAAAAGCCCGCTCGACTCAACCCGCACAGGACGATTTCCTGCACAACTTCTTTGAGGCTGTTCTTTTTATCATTAATCGTTTCCGTTTGATTTTGCATAAGCATTTGCTCAATGATTGGATCCATTTTTCATACTCCTTCTGACATATGCCTTCAGCAGCCTGTGATTTTGCGTATGATAATAATTCGCCGTTTCAAGAAGATCAGTCATATTCAGGCGGAAAAACTCTTCTCTATCCATTCTTAAATCTTCAAACAGCAAATGCTCAAGTTCACCTCTGTTCTTTAGCGGCGAGACTATATAGAGTTCATCACAGATGGCCTTCTCAGGAGACGCGATTTGAAATCCATAACCGTTCTCATTGTGCAGAACAATGCCAACCGGATATGCTTCACTTGGTACATCACGATAAATAAACGTACCAAAGGGTGTCGAATATTGCTTCGCCTTTTTCTTTTCAAAAGTCGCTGATGTAAAGGTGTATACCGCTTCGGGAATAAGCGAGTAGTATGCCAACGCAAACTCGAAGGACAGATAGGAAGGTCCGTAGATGATCGGTGCAAGATTATATCCTGGTATATGTACATCCGTTTCATACAGTCCTCTGACAAGGGGAACTAATTCTCCTTTTTCAACAAGTCGCCGGATCTTAGCTGTCGGATTCACATATTCTTTTAGTTCATCCATTAACATCGATGTAGTTTTTATCATATTTTCACCACCTAAGGCAATAATAATGCTTTTTCTGGAGAAAATCAAGCAATTTATCGTTCATATTTCTTCCTCCGGCGATTCGTTTTGACGCATCATTGATTTTCCCTCGCCGGATGCAGCCTCGCTCTGATCTGCTTCATTTGTATTTCACTGAGTGTATCGCTGGTCTGCAGTTCAAGAACCGTACCTTTATATATGATCAGGTATCTGGAAAAGTGATTTGCTGAGCTTACATATATCGCGTCGGCGCCCCATTCATCGGTCCACTGGTCATCGCGCTTCATACCGCTGTGTTTTTTTGCCAACTCAATATATTTATCCAAAACACCCTCATCAGAACTCGAAAAAATCGTATACGCGTGCCCGACACCATATCCGGAAGTCGTATCGCGATAATAGAAGCGGGTTGTCCTGTATGTGGCCAGAAATGTCTGCTGCTCGATGCCTGAGAATTCAATCCAGTCTGCGATGGAGACCCCGGTATCCGTTTCAGCCTGGGCACCTGTATCATGTATGGCTCCGGATTCATCAACACCCGGACTCGCAGTTTTGACGAGATTTGCTGCAAACGGCATCAAGTATAAACATCCCATAAAAAGAAAAACAACTGAGAGTGCAATGAATTCCCTTTGGATTTGTTTCAACTGTTTTTTAATAACAAAAAAATAAAAAAATGTCCAAATAACCAGCACCAGAACGAGTACCGCTGCTTTTATCCATCCGCTGTCATGAATGTCACTTTCAAAATACCGTGAAAGATATACTGCAAAAGCACCAAAAGTAAAAGTAAAATTCAGAACCCTGCGGACCCGCAGTTTTGTGCGTATGCAGTATCCGCGGTACTCAATCACGCGTCCGGCTCTTTGGGCTGTCTGCATGCTAATCCAGGAAACTGCAAAATCGAGGACGAGCAGAAAATTAATAAGTGCAGCACAGAAAAAACTAATAATTAAGAAAATATTGGAATACCTGGATATAAGGCTTCCGAAGCTCATACCGCCAAGTAAAAAAAGAAGAAACACGCAGAACAAAAAAACTAACAGTGTCCCCGTAATTTTCTTCCCTGCTTCTTTGAAAATCATTTTCTGTTTAAGTTCATAATCGGTCTGTATCGGAACCGGATGTTCCGCAATGGATGCGAAGATCAGCATTTTGCCTCTCCCGCACAGGAATTCCCATCCGGCCGCCTGGCAGAGCTCGATATAATCAGCGGTCTTTCCTTCCGGGGGAGAATCGGAATCGGAAACAGAGGCCTCTTTGAATATATCTACGGTGAATAATCGATTACTAGCGTCCGTCTTCCGGAAAGTGAGAAAGTCATTTTTCCCGATCTTTTCAATCAGCCAGCCCTTCAGCGACATTTCTGCAAGATACTCTTCAAAAGATGTGCTCTCGTAAAGCTGAAACGGCGCATATCGAATCAGTCTGTCTTTCATATCTTTCCCTCCGGCGATCTCTTTTGACGCATCATTGGTTGTCCCTCTTCGACCATCCTTGCAAGCCGGTCATGTTCCTCTTCGAGTGTCTCTCTTCCTTTGGTGGTTAAAAGGTATGTGCGTTTACGGCCGTCGATATCTATCTCTCTGATCATTTTGCTTTTAATTATTTTTAAGTATGTCGGAAATCCAGACCGGATTCGGCGTCGGACAGGAAGGGGTAATAGCCAATGTTTCTGCTACCCCCTGTATGGCAGCCCAGAATGTCATCGCAAGTAATGCAGGGTCTCCCTCGCGAATACTTCCTGTGCGCTGACCCTCCAGAATGATCGGGATCGAAGATACCATTGCTGTATTCTGTGCAGCGATGGCCTTTGCTTTTGCCGGGATGGAATCAAACATGGTGATCTGATGCATTAAAAGGAAAAGTGGCGCCGACTGAGGATAAGTCGTAAAAGATCTGAAAATCATCCGGGCAATATTTTCAAATCTCACCAGTGGAGGTGCCTGATCATCGAGCATTCCGGCAGCCGCATCGACTCCGCCCATCGCAATGGAAAGGAGTTCCATCAGGATATCGTCCTTGCTTTCAAAATAATGGAAAAGCAGCGCGGGACTTGCGTGTATCGCTCCCGCAATATCGCGCACCGACGTACCGGAAAAGCCCTTATGAATGAAAAGCTTCAGTGCCGCATCGAGTATATCCTGCCTGCGTTTTTCTTTTTGTTCCGCTCGAATTCCCATCAGAACCTCCAGGGAAGCTTATCTTTTTTGCATAGACGCTGGATCGCCCAGCGGCCTGTAATTGCTGCCACGGGAGTGCCTCCGGGCGGCATCAGCCATTGTCCGCACATCGAAAAGTTCTTAAGTCCCTTTATCTTACCATTATGCATGAGCTGTTTGCTGTGTTCCGTATTCCCATATGACATCCATTGACCCCGGTATGCACCGCAGTATCGCTCGTAGGTGAGCGGCGTAACAAAATCAAGCGGAATCAGATGCCCTTCCCACTGCGGGTATTTCTTTACAAGGGACTTCATAATATCCTGGAGGACGCGCTCTTTTTCAGCCTGATATCCTGCGCTGTTAATATGGACGGAATCAGGGGACGGGATTTCGTCAGATGCGAGCTCTTCCCACCAGTCATAATTGCCTCCGAAAAAGATGCTGATTGAGGAGTGCCCCTTCGGTGCAAAGGACGGTTCATAGCAGTAGTGCTTAAAACTGAGCCTGCTTTCTTCATGATCCTCAAACTTGAACGGCTCAACGCGGATAAGGATATCCGGCTCCATATCCGAGATGTCCATATCAAGGCCGAATGCAGCCTGGCAGCCGGTCGGCGCAGGATAGGTCTTTGGATCTGCATCCCGCATATCAAATGCTTCCTGCGGGTATTTTCCGCGAAGAAATTTCTTGAGCGTTATGTGAACATCCGCTGCAGAAAGAACATGATCCGCAGCTGCAAAATCTCCGCCAGCGAGCCTTACACCTGTCGCACAGCCGTTTTCGACCACGATTTCATCTATCGGAGTTCCCAATATGAGTTTGCCGCCAAGGGATGTAAACATTTGTGCCATACGAAGCGACATGGCACGGGAGCCTCCCTCCGGCCGACCGCCGTTTCCTGTCATTACGGTTGCCAGTGTATAGGGAAGGATATTGGCACACTGGTCCGCAGGAAGAACGGACTGCAGAAGACTTTGCAGATCCTTATTTTTAAATCGTTCAAGATATTTCCAAAGCGGTATCTTCATCCGGTTCATCGCTTTTGTCTGCCTGCTCATTGAACGAATGAGTTTAAAAAGTTGAACCGGGTTCATCATCTCAACAGGCATCATCGGAATGGCAGACGATTCACAGATTTTGACTGCATCCAGAAGCTCCTCAACCGCAGCTTTATCTTCCGGTGCAATTTCTGCAAGGTACGATCTCAATTTGTCCATATCCTTATAGAGGTGCAGATTACGCTCAGGTGTCTCAAGGACAGTAAAACTCTCCGTCTCGTATATTTTCACTTGATCCGAGAGTGCGCCGACATCCCGCCAGACTTTATTGAGGGGATCTGTAGGGCTCGTCCCGGTAAGCCAATGGATGCATCCGTCAATGTGGTATCCCTTACGGTCCCACCCGATACATTCTCCGCCGGGGACTTTGTTCTTCTCATATATGACCGTATCGTATCCTGCTTTTTGCGCATATACGCCGGCAGCAAGTCCTGACAGTCCGGCTCCGATAATAATCAATTTCCTGTGGGCTGACGAATCTATTGAAGTCCCCATGATAAACCCTCCGCTTATGTGTCTTACTTTTTTATACTAATTCATCCTAAATTGCTAATTGAAGCATTTCACCGAACATCTGTTCAGTGAAATTATCCAAAAAAAGCATCCTGCTGTCAAGGCTTTTTTCAAATTTTCCAATGGCATCTTTGACGCTCCATCCTGACGCTTTATTTTCTTCCCGCCTGTGCTGTATCTCATATGGCCGGCACAAAAAAACTGTCCTTCGTATGCAGGGTCACCTGCTTGAAGGACAGCTTTTTCTTGTTTATATGCTTTTGTATTACACCGGGAAACGAAACCGATCTGCCTGTATAAATCCGGCCTTTCAGCCGATTGTCGTTTCTGCAGTGCTTTTTGCAGGTGCGGAAGCATCCGGGCTCTGGCTGGAATCCGCCGCGAGGGTCTCATCCCCGATTTTGACAGTAACTTTATTCGTCTTGTCATTCACATCAACATGAATCCCGGGCAGATTTACATGCACATTATCCCCGTCAACATCAACATGCAGAAAGGGGAGATTGACATCTACGTTCTCCGGGGCTGAACTGTCGGAGTTATCCGAGTCACTTGACTGGTAGTTCCAATCCCAGTTGCCATCGGTATTCCACACAAATTCTTCACCGTTTACACTTGTCTGTGCAAAAGTGATTCCCATGTTTGCGAGCTTCACGGCAGCAGCAATGATGCAGATCACAGAAATGAGGGTGCACATCACCCCGGTTATGATAAGAACAATGGTTGTTTTCTTCATTTCCTGTCTCCTCCTGCTTAGAATCCCTCGTTATAGAGCTTTTTGTTCCACTTTATGTACGCTTTGGTTCCTATGACTGTCCATTTTGAAAGGAAAAAATTCAGAATACCTGTGGCGACAGCCAGCAGAATCCCGGCCACACCTGACAGTACCAGTACCGCAGCCCACTCGCCGGATGCTGCTGCAAGGGCCGCAAATGCGCTGATGCCGGCAACCAGAAGCGAAATGGAAATGCACCAGAAGGAAAAGAGTGTGCTGAGTATCGTTATGGCTACCCACCATGTTAAAAGTATATTCAGCAGAATTACAAACAGACGGGCTCCCGTCAGATCCTTTTGTGTACTGACAACCTGCTGCGTACCGTTACCGGCATATGCGGCCGGGGAACCGGAAGCCGCGGGTGCGCCGGAATATGACCTGGCGGCACTTGAAGCTGACGAAGCAGCTGCAGCCGCTGCTGCTGCATGTGCGGCCGATTCTTTCATGGTGTGTCCGATGTCTTCAAGGCCTTCATCAAAATACGTAGCTGCTACCAGTGCGGGGTCACCCAGTTCGGCTGAAATTTCATGCTCTGTTTTCCCCTGGGAAAGGCCAATTGCAAAATGCTCTTCAAAATCCTGTGAAATGTCAGCAATGTCAGCTTCAGGTAAGGTGTGTAATGCACGCCTGAGATTCGAAATGTAATCTTCTTTGGTCACGTTGCATCACCCCCTACTATCTGATTGACGCTTCTTGAAAAGGTCAGCCACTCCTGCTGAAGGCTGACAAGTGTTTTTTTGCCAAGTCCGGTGAGGCGGTAATATTTTCTGGACGGACCACTCTGGGACTCCTGCAGATATGTTGTAACCATTCCGTCCGTCGCCAGTTTACGAAGAATCGGATATACCGTCCCGTCAGAAATCTGTATGATCTCTGAAAGTGTATTGGCAAGCTCATATCCGTATTGGTCGCTCTCCTTCAGCATGGAGAGGACGCACAGATCAAGTACTCCTTTTTTGAATTGGACATTCATCGCATTTCCTCCTTACGTATTGTTTATTCTACAGTAGTGATCTTATGACAGTACCGTCTTTAAGTCAATAGCAGAATTCAATATTTTTTCACTATTTTTGCAATATTTCAAAATGGCAGCAGGAAAAGTTGACTTTCAGCAAATCTTTGTTATAGTATCAATATAACAGATCGCTGAATTGGTCGAATATAAGGAGGCTATTATGGTCAGTACTTTCACGATCCTTGCTCTTTGTCTTTCTCTTTTGGGCTGTCTGGTATTTCCTATTGTACTTTGCATTGTCTTCATGAGAAAGAACCATCCGGGCGCATTGCCGCTAATCATGGGTATCGTCGTCTTTATTGTTTTTGTCCTTATTCTTGAGCAGCTGATGCACTATGTTTTTCTAAGTGCCATTCCAGCAACTAAAACTCTATTTGGTAATAATCCCTGGCTCTTTGCGACATACGGCGCCCTTGCTGCGGGTATCTTCGAAGAAACCGGAAGGTTTCTGGCGTTTACCTTTTTTCTCAAAAAGAAGCGTGAGTGGAAGCATGGTATTACATACGGGATCGGTCACGGAGGGATAGAAGCAGTTCTCATCGCCGCACCTGCCGTGTTCAGTAATCTGGTCTATGCCTTCATGATTAATTCGGATTTATTCGATTCAGTGGCAAAAAGCGTGCCGAAAGCATCCTTTGACCTGATGATGCAAACCAAAGACGCTCTCATTGCTCAGCCGTCATGGATGTTTGCCCTCGGCGGGTTTGAGCGCGTCTGTGCGATTACAATCCAGATAGCCCTGTCCGTGCTGGTTCTTTACGCTGTGGCACACAAAAAATATGTATTTGTCGGGTTGGCCATACTCCTCCATGCCGTCCTTGATTTTCCCGCGGGCCTTGCACAAAGGGGCATGGTCCCCCTACTCGCTGTCGAAGGAATCGCAGCAGTATTCGCTGTCGCGTCGCTGATCTTTATTCTTAAGTCAAGGAAACTTTTCACACCGAAATAACAATATCCCGGCCTGTGGGTGTATAAGCGTGGTACTCGACGCCGGCGGCGTCCATCATGCGGCGGGCAGCTACAAATAAATCATCCCCGGCATACTTATCGGAGAGGTAGATAACCCCTTTTATACCTTTTTGGATCATGGCCTTGGTGCACTCGGCACAAGGAAAGAGAGTCGTATAGACTATGCTCCCGCGCAGGTCACTGTGTCCGCTGTTCAGGATCGCATTCATTTCCGCGTGGCATACATACAGGTACTTCGTATCAAGCGGACTGCCTTCCCTTTCCCACGGGAATTCATCATCGGAGCAGCCGCTGGGCATTCCATTGTACCCAACGGTAAGAATTCGCTTTTCCGGGCTGACGATACACGCGCCGACCTGTGTGCCCGGATCCTTGCTCCTGTTGGCAGACATCAGTGCAATACCCATAAAATACTCGTCCCAGGTGACATAATCCGTTCTTTTCATATGGATTGCCTCCGCATGTTCTTTTTTTATCAGTATACTTGATTTTACTGCTTTTCGGTATTTTTGCATTCTGTAAAATACATTTGAATCTTACCTGTTATTAGCGGATTATAAAGAATATGAAATTGTTTGATGCTGTTTCATATGAATAACCTGAGAAACGCGATAAAATATTAATGGAAATGTATGAATTCAATATTTTGACATGATGGACCGTCCATTCTATGCCGGTACGAAAACCGGGCAAATAAGGGGGAATCATTCTATGTTCTATCCTGAAACAGTTTACACAGTACGATATAAGCACACAGCCGGGCTTCTGGCTATTTTCGGCGGAATGCTGGGACTTCATAATTTCTACCTCGGGAAGAAGGACAGAGCCGTCACGCAGTTGCTGATTACGATTCTGGGAGGTTTGTTCTGCCTGGGAATCGGGCCGTGTGTCTCGTTCGTCTGGGCTTTGATTGAGGGAATACAGATTCTCAACGGCACGATCACTGTGGATGGACAGGGCAACCCGATACAGAATCCGGACTACGCAGCGCAGGGCAGCAAATCCAAAATCATCGCCGGCGTTCTGGGGATTTTCCTGGGATACCTTGGCATCCATAATTTTTATCTTGGGAATACTTCCAAGGCCGTGGCGCAGCTTCTTCTTGGAACGGTCGGAAGTTTTGTCGGCGTTGGCCCGATCATATCCATGGTCTGGGGTATGATTGAAGGTGTTCAAATACTTTCAGGAACCATTACCACGGATGGCAGCGGCAAAACAATTATCGATCCGGCCAACGACGGCACCAAACACAGGTCCAAAACAGCCGCGGGCCTTCTGGGCGTCACGCTGGGCGTATTTGGCGTACATAACTTCTATCTGGGAAATACAAGCAAGGCTGTAGCCCAGTTACTTCTTGGTACAGTAGGCTGCCTTGTACTTGTCGGGCCGATCATTTCCCAGGTCTGGGGAATCATTGACGGAATTCAGATTATTTCCGGAACAGTCACCCTGGATGCCGACGGTCAGGCACTGATTGCAGACTGACCCCTGCCCCGGGCTAAACTTTAACATAACTAACAACAGATGGATTCCGGATATTCGAAAAAAGTGACCGGACAGCGAGGATGCAAATCATGACAACAGAGGCCGCAGGCAACATACGAATAGAAAAAGATACAATCGGCACCCGGGAACTTCCTTCCGACTGCCTGTACGGCATACAGACAGCACGTGCACTTGTGAATTTTCCGGTCAGTTTCCGCCCTGTCCGCAAAGAATTGCTCCGTGCTGTTGTGCAGGTTAAATTGGCCGCTGCACAGGCACATCGCGACCTCGCCCTCCTTTCGGACGAAAAAGCAGGGGCAATCTGCAGCGCATGCCTTTTACTTCTGTCAACCGTGCTTTCGGAAGAGTCCGAAAGTGATGCCGGAACTTCCTGCACATTGCCCGCTGAATACGGCGGCTTCACATACTGCGATATTTTCCCGACCGATGCCCTGCAGGGCGGTGCCGGTACATCCACCCATATGAACGTCAACGAAGTAATCGCCAACCTCGGGCTCCTTATTACGGGGCACAGGTGCGGCGAATATGAATACCTTCATCCGCTCGACGACGTGAATCTTTCCCAGTCTACCAACGATGTATATCCGACCAGTCTGCGTATTGCTTCGATCTATCAGGTACGCGGGCTCAGCACGGCGCTTTCCGAACTGCAGGAAGCCTTTCAGCAGAAAGAAAATGCGTTTTCCGGTATTGTTAAGCTTGGCCGCACCCAGCTGATGGATGCGCTGCCGATCACTCTCGGAGAAGAATTCGGTGCTTACGCCCAGGCTGCTGCGCGTGACCGCTGGCGCATATACAAGGTTGAGGAGCGCCTGCGCCAGACAAACCTTGGCGGGACAGCTGTTGGAACCGGAACCAACGCTACTCGGAAATATGCCTATCTGGTTATCGACAAACTGCAGGGTATTACAGGCCTCGGGCTTGCCCGGGCGGAATATCCCATGGATCTGACCCAGAACTGCGACGTATTTGTCGAAGTGTCCGGTCTTCTTAAATCCTGTGCCGTAAGTCTCATGAAAATCAGCAGTGACTTGAGGCTCATGAATTCCGGACCGCGGGGAGGCTTCGGCGAAATTCATCTGGAAGACCGGCAGGCCGGATCGACGATCATGGCCGGCAAAGTGAACCCCGTCATTGCTGAGATGACCGGGCAGACCGCCATGCAGGTCATTGCAAACGATACCGCCATCACTCTTGCCGCAATGAGCGGCCAGTTTGAACTCAATGCCTTCCTGCCGCTCCTGGCCGACAAGCTTCTCGAGTCCTTATTCATTCTTAAAAATGCTGTCCGGCTCTTCCGGATGTATGCTGTCGAATCCATTGTTCCGGATGAGAAAAATTGTGCGGAACACGTGATGAGGTCAACCGTCCTCTCTACTTCCCTGATTCCGGATATCGGTTATGAGAAAGCCGCCGGAATCAGTAAGGAAGCGATATCTTCCGGCCGTACGCTCTTTGAAGTTGCGATGGAACGGTCCGGGCTTCCGGAATCCCGGCTGCGCGAACTTCTTGATACAAAGAGCAGCAGTACATACATTCAGGATATACATAAAGCAGACGACGGCCCGGGATAAGCAGGTCCCGGCGAATATAACATAATCCCCATGCAGAGTAGGAGAATTACACATCATGAGTTTACAGGACACCCCGCGCGGCGAACGCGTACATATTGCTCTTTTCGGCCGCCGCAATGCAGGCAAATCCAGCCTGATCAATGCCCTTACCGGGCAGCAGATCTCCATCGTATCAGACGTTGCCGGCACAACGACCGATCCGGTATTCAAAGCTATGGAACTGCTGCCGATCGGCCCGGTTGTTATGATCGACACCCCCGGCCTCGATGATGAAGGTGTCCTCGGGCAGCTTCGCATGGAGCGTGCCCGTGCCGTACTCGAAAAAACCGACGCCGCTATCATAGCCGCAGACAGCCAGAACGAAATCGGCAGCTTTGAGCGCGATATGCTTGCACAGATCAGAGAACGTAAAATACCGGCGATTCTTGTCCTGAATAAATCTGACCTGACCGCCGCAGGCACCGACCTTCATAAGCAGGCAGCCGACCTCCGGAAGGAGCTGCACATTCCCGTTGTCCTCGCCTCCGGTGTTACCGGAGAAGGAATCGAAGATCTCAAACAGGCCCTGATCCGGATTCTGCCGGAAGACGAGGATAAATTCCATCTTGTCGGAGATCTTCTTTCCCCGTCCGACATTGTCGTGCTAGTCGTCCCAATCGATAAGGCGGCACCCAAAGGGCGCCTAATACTCCCGCAGCAGCAGACGATCCGTGATATTCTCGAAGCGGATGCCATGGCCATTATTACCAAGGAATATGAACTTCGTGACACCCTCGCCTCACTTTCCAAAAAGCCGCGCCTTGTCATCACCGATTCACAGGTTTTTGCGAAAGTTTCCGCCGATACGCCGAAAGATATCCCGCTGACTTCGTTTTCCATACTTTTCGCCCGCTATAAAGGTGATCTTCCTGTCCTGGTCCGCGGAGCCAAAACGATTGACACCCTTATGGACGGCGATAAAATATTGATTGCAGAAGGGTGCACGCACCATCGTCAATGCGATGACATCGGAACCGTCAAGCTCCCCCGGTGGATCCGTCAGCATACCGGCAAAAACATCGAATTTGTCTTCACAAGCGGCGGGACCTATCCTTCAGACCTTGCTTCCTACCGTATGATTATCCACTGCGGTGCCTGCATGCTGAACCGCCGGGAGATGCACTACCGTATTCAGAGCGCAGAAAAAGCGGGCATCCCTATCGCCAACTACGGCGTTCTGATTGCCCACATGCAGGGAATCCTGCCAAGAGTATTGGAACCATTTCCGCTGGCGGCCATGGAGGCAGAGTGATTTATCCCTGCCCCCGGCTTCCTGGCAGATGGTCCGGATTATGATCGCATGACTTAAACAGGATCTGTATTTTTTGCCGGAATTTTAATGTCAAATATTCTTGAATCGTGTGATGTTCATGTTAAAATGTTACATGAACGATAATATCGTGCAAATAAGCGAAAACGGAGATCATAATGACCGACCTTGAGAAGATAATATTATCTCTTGAAAAAACCCTGCTGCTTCCTGAAGTACGCCATTCCGCCGATAAGCTTGCCGGCATTCTCAGCGAATCTTTTTTTGAATTCGGAACCTCCGGATGTATATACCACTATCATAAAGGCGATATTTTTGACGGCGGCCCGGCAAATGACACGGATTGGGAAATCCGTGATTTTGCAGTTAATACAATCTCTCAGGATTGTGTGCTCGCCACATATAGCGCAGTCAAGCACACGGAACCGGACGAGTCTAAAAAAGTCTCCCAGCGATGTTCATTATGGGAAATCGAATCCGGCAGCTGGAAAATCAAATATCATCAGGGCGCGATCGCTGAGTAATCCTGAAAACGTCATACGAATGGCTCCAGCACTTCAGGATCCGGAATTACCTTGTCCCTCTATAAGCTTGCACCTTTTTGCGATACAACTTTCGCAGCGAGCTTGTTGCCGCGCTCAAGCCATTCCTGCGGATCTGCAGCCTGGAACATGGATGCGAGGAAGCCGGCGTTAAATGCGTCGCCCGCTCCTGTAGTATCTATACAAGTAACCGGCATGGCCGGCGCGCGGAAAATTGATTTTCCCGGGAAAACTGTCCCCATCGGCGATGAAAAGCCGCCGCGTACGATAAGCATCGACCCTTCCGAACCAAGTTTGAGGGCGATGCACGGTACGAGTCCCAATAAATTCTCAATACCCTCTGTAAGATTTTCTGTTTTTGCCAATGCCTGCAATTCGGATTTGTTTGGCAGAATAATGTCTGTTTCACCCAGCATTTTTCTTAAAATATCCGGGGCAATCTGACTGATGACAGGCGAAGGATCCAATGCGGTAAGTCCGCCGGAAAGCCGGGTTTCTTTTGCAGCTTTAAGGGAGACTGCCGCCTGTTCCGGATTCATCAGTGAATAACCCGACACAAGAAGGATTTGTGTATGCTGCAAGGTATCCTGCAGCTCCGGTGTGTAGTTAAGCGGCTCAGCGGAAGCACCGCGGAAAGATAACATCGTCCTTTCCCTGTCTTTGTCAATAATGGAAAGTACGTATCCGGTACTTTCCCCCAACTGCACGCAGGATGTATCGACGCCGGCAGCCTTCAGTTTCCCTATGATCCAGCTCCCGTTGTCATCCCGGCCGACCCGGCCGCAGAATGCTGTCCTGATATGCAGCTTTCCAAGCGCAATGGCTGTATTCGCCGCGGATCCCCCGGAGCTCTTATTCGACATGGCGATCATTTCGTCGCCTCCGACCGGCGGCACCTTATCAACCCAGTACTGATAATCAATCAGTGCATCGCCGATAACAGCCACATCCACCGTGCCGGAGCCGCTGAGCTGGTCTTCCGCCCTGTCTTCCATCACTTGCCGTTCTCCTTATATTTTTTTGAGGGATGCCCGTGCTCCTTTTATTTGTTGAGGGATGCCAGTTCGCATGCAATTTTTGCTGCAAGCGCGGCATTATGGTAGACGAGCTGAATATTGGACAGAAGGCTTTCGCCCCCGGTGATTTGCTGAATTTTGTCCAGCAGGAAAGGTGTGGTATCTTTTCCCTTGATGCCAAGGCGCTCGGCCTCTGCAATGGCCTCGTCGATTTTTCCGTTAATAAACTTGGCGTCCATCGAGTATGCTTCAGGAATCTGATTCGTTACCAGCATCCCCCCCGTAAGGGAAAGGTCCTGTTTGGCCTGGAAGGCACGGGCAATTTCAAGAGGCGTATCCATCTGGTAATCCACGGAAAATCCGCTGTGCCTGGTATAGAAGGCCGGAAGTTCCTTGGTCCGGTATCCGAGCACGACAACACCCTTTGTCTCGAGGTATTCAAGTGTAAGGGCAAGGTCCAGAATCGATTTGACGCCGGCACACACGACAATAACAGGTGTTTTTGCGAGTTCCTCAAGATCGGCAGAAATGTCCATCGTTGTTTCCGCTCCGCGATGTACACCGCCGACGCCCCCTGTTGCGAAAACCGGTATTCCTGCGAGGTCTGCAATAATCATGGTGGCGGCTACGGTTGTCGCGCCGTCCTCATGGCGGGCAGCCAATATGGGCAGGTCGCGGCGGCTTGCCTTGGTTACCTCCAGGCCCTTTTTCCCGAGGTATGTGATTTCTTCACGGGAGAGACCGGCCTTCAGTTTGCCTTTGATTATCGCTATGGTAGCAGGAACCGCCCCGTTATCGCGGATGACCTGTTCGACATGAAGCGCTGTCTCGACATTCTTCGGATAAGGCATACCATGCGAAATAATCGTTGACTCCAGGGCGACAACAGGCCTCCCCTTCGAAAGTGCTTCTTTGACTTCATCAGATACTTCCAGATAATTCATCAGTCTGTTCATATTCATTCTCCTTGTTTTGCAGTTGCGCAGGTGCCTGCAGCAAATCCGGTTGAAAAAGCTGCCTGTAGATTATATCCGCCTGTGTCTCCGTCAACATCCAATACTTCGCCGGCAAAAAAGAGTCCCGGAACGAGTTTGGACTGCATCGTTTTGGGATCGACTTCTTTCAGCGAGACGCCTCCCGCGGTGACCATTGCTTTGGCAAAAGAGGGCGCCCGGCTGATAAAAAACGAATAATCCTTCATAAGGGCCGTCAGATTTTCGCGCAGGTCTTTTTTGAGCTCATTGCAGAATACATCCTCCGGAATACTGACTCTTTCCATCAGGAGTTTGATAAGCGAATCCGGGCCGAATTTCTTAAGCACATTGGAAAGCTTGTGGTTCTGATTCTCTGCCAAAAGCGCAATCATCTGCGCACGTGCAGCTTCATGGGACAATTTCGGCCAGAGGTCGATCGTAATCCTGATTTGATTTCTTTCGTATGGTGTTTCATCCACAGGCAGGAAACGCGATAAGCCTAAAACGGCCGGCCCTGTCAGGCCGAAATGTGTAAACAGAACATCACCGTCCAGTGCAGCGAGTTCTTCCTTACCCGAGAACGCACGGACACGGACATCCCGGAGGCTGACACCCTGAAGGGAGGCAACTGCCGTGTGATCAATATCAATAGGCGCAAGGGCAGGACGAACCGGAACAATCGTATGTCCGAGGCGCGCGGCGAGCAGGTATCCATCGCCGGTTGATCCGGTTGACGGATAGGAGGAGCCGCCTGCACAGAGTACGCAGGCATCAACATCGTAAGATGTTCTCAGCGTAACAACTTTGGTAAGCTTTCCGTCGGTATCCCTGCGGATATCAACAACAGGTTCATTCTCATGAAAAGCGACGCCCAGTTCTTCGGCGCGTGCAAAAAGTGCGTTCAGAATATCCTGTGCCTTATCGCTTGCGGGAAACATCCTCCCGTCCTCTTCTTCCTTGAGATGAATACCGAGGGATTCGAAAAAATCCGCAAGGTCACGGGGCGAAAAAGCGTTCAGTGCCTTGTACAGGAATTTTCCGTTGCCGAAAAAGTGCTCCGGATAGGTACGGATTTCCTTCATATTGGTAACATTGCAGCGTCCGTTGCCTGTTATCAGGAGCTTGCGGCCGGGAAGTGTATTTTTCTCAAAAAGCCAGACACGCTCCACGCCGCTTTCGGCTGCACGGATCGCTGCCATAAGTCCCGATGCTCCGGCTCCGATAATTGCTATTTTCATTATAGTAACCTTTCTTTACAGACGTCCACCCAGCCAAGTGCGTGGGATATCTGATATATCTCAGAAATTGTCATTTCAATTGCCGAGTTACTGCTTCCGCAGGCCGGGAAAACCGTGTCGAATTCTTTGATGGAAATATCAGCATAGACCTTTGATTGCGGCGGATTGTCAAAAGGGCACACGCCTCCGACAGCATGCCCGGTCAAGCGGAGCACATCATCGGCAGAAAGCATTTTGGACTTAATCCCGAACGCCGACTTGAACTTTGCATTATCAATCCGCCTGTCCCCTGCCGCTATGACAAGAATGGCGGAATTTGAGCCATCGGAATCGGGACTGTTATAGAAGGCAATCGTTTTTGCAATGCGCGCCGGTTCAACAGAAAGCCGAAGGGCTGCAAGCTCCACTGTTGCGCTCGACTCTTCAAATTCCAGAATATCTTCGCTTTTCCCCCATGGTGCGAGAAATTTGCGGACGGAATGAACGGACATAACAAGACTCCCTCCATCGCTTCCAGTGAAACTGCCGTAAAAGGCAGATTCATTTTCGCACATTTTGGAGGGGAATGAAATAGCAGGCAGGCCTGTACCGGAGTTTTCGATTATCGACCAATATCACCTGTCACTGCACCGGTAAAATCAATCAGGCTCTGCGGTTCAATGAGGATCTGCGCGCCCCGCATACCGGCGCTGACCGCAATCCAGTCATACAAAATCACAGACTCTTCAAAAAATGTCGGAAACGGCTTTTTCATGCCGACCGGCGAACAGCCGCCGCGTATGTATCCTGTCAGGGGAAGCAGCTCTTTGACGGCAATCATATCGACCTTTTTATTACCCGACACCATGGCGAGCTTTTTTAAATCCAACTCCATTTCGACGGGAATACAGGCGACAAGGTATCCGGAATCACCTTTGGTCACAAGTGTCTTGAATACCTGCTCAACGGGAAGTCCGCAGGTCTGCGCGACATGTACGCCCGAAAGATCTTCCTCATCGACTTCATATGTTACAACGCGAAAAGAGAGTCCAGCACTTTCGAGTATGCGCATCGCGTTGGTTTTTACCGGTTTGGACATAAAATACCTCGATTTTTTAGTGTTCTACGCTTCAGTTTTTCTCTCTTTAAAGAAAATCTATATGCAGTTTTTTCCCGAGACCTTCTGCAATTATTTGCAGGGTAGTAACATTAGGACTACACGAACCAGTCTCAATTCGACTAATATTGGACTGCCGAAGTCCAGTAATATGCGCAAGTTGTTTCTGAGTAAGATTCTTCTCACAGCGAGCCGAGATAATTGTCTTAGCGAGCTCAAAATCAACACGTGTCTTATCGTGCTCTTTCTTAAACGCAGAGTCGTTCAAAAGTTCATTCAATAATTTGTCCAGATCATCCATAACGCTTCCGCCTTTCGTAGTCAGTTTTGTATTGCAACGCCAATTCAATTTCCCTTTTCGCGCAAAATGAAAAGATTGTCTACAGCTTTGTTTTTAATATTATTATCAAGTCCAAGGATAAATTCTTTAACCGGAACTTTTCCATTTGGAAGAGTATAGAATTCAACTTCGAACATGATTTCTACCTCAGAGTGTATTCCTTTTGTGATATTTTTTCAAGTGAATTTCAACTTTTTTGTGATAAAACATTGAGTCCATAAAAAATCGGCCATACCCGCACAAGGTTGCGTAAACGCTCACCTGCACCTGCATAAACCGATAAAAATAAATCAATAATGGGAATATTTTATCATTTCTCGAAAAGGAATAAAATAGCCTATATCCACAAATTACGAACCTGCAGCTTTCCTTTACCCACTCCGGGATGCCAACCCAAGAGTGGGTAAAGAAGTCATACTGCTTTTTAAAAGAACAAATCCCTCGCCTTGCCCTTGCGGATATTTTCTACATTTCTTTTTGCGTCCTCACGATGCTTCGGATCGAGTACTTTTTCAAGTTCCCTGTCCACAAGCACATAACCGAGTTCCTTCGCATGCGGGGAAGCATAATCTTCAAGGTATTCAGACAGGGTCATCAGCGCATTCGGATGGCAGACATTTTTAATCTGACCGCTTTTGGCAATTGACATAAACCGGTCGCCGGTACGCCCGGAGCGATAACACGCGGTACACCATGAAGGCACAAGTCCTTCTTCCATCAGCCAGGTAACAATTTCATCAGCCGAACGCTCATCATTCTTGTCGAACTGGGCAACCAGGTCCGGGTCATGTTCGCCAGTCTCGCGAAGGTGTTTTGCCGCTGCATATCCGCCTACGCCGACAGCACTGCAGGCACTCATCTGCGTAATGCCGCAGTCAAGAAGGTCCTTGCGCATCGCCGCGCTTTCACGAGTGGAGATGATCAGTCCCGTATAAGGAACCGCGAGGCGAATGATAGCAACGATTTTTTTGAAGGTATCATCATCGGGAATATTGGGATATATGCTGCTCATATCACATCCGTCCGCAGGGCGGATACGGGGGACGGAAATGGTATGGAAGCCTACCCCGTAGGTTTTTTCCATATGTTCATTGTGAATCATCAGTGCCAGCGTCTCAAAATACGGATCATAGAGCCCAAACAGCACGCCTGCACCGTTATCGTCGATACCGGCTGTCTGTGCACGGTCAAAAGCCGTCGTGTGATACCAGTAATCACTTTTCGGTCCGGCCAGATGGTACTTCTCATAAGTCGGTTTATGGTAAGTCTCCTGGAAAAGAATATACGTGCCGATACCGACCGCTTTGAGTTTTTTGAAGTTCTCCACTGTCGTTGACGCGATATTTACATTAACACGGCGGATTTCACCGGAAATGTCGGACTGCGTCTGATAAACGGTATTCAGGCAGTCGACGATATAGTCGATCGGGCAGTTCTCATCATCTTCCCCTGCCTCCATCGCAATACGCTTGTGACCCATTTTCTCGATCTCGATAATTTCCTGACGAACTTCATCCATCGTCAGCTTCCTTCTTTTGAACGTATGGCAGTCGTTATAGCTGCAGTAAGCACACCGGTTCACACAATAGTCGCTGACATACAGCGGTGCAAACATCACGATCCGGTTGCCGTATATTTCTTCCTTAATATGCCGTGCGACTTCAAAAAGTTTCGGCAGATGCTTATCGTCCATCTTCAGAAGGCTCGCCACCTCCAGATGACTAAGCCCCGCGAACTTCCCGGCTTTATCAATAATCCGGTCAATCTCCGAATCAGGCGTGGTTTCCGCCTGCTTCAAAAGTTCCTCAATTTCCAATGGGTGAATGAATTCTTCAATTTCCATGTTGTCGATTAACATATTACTTCCTCCTGCAAATTTTTTACGTCGTACATTTCAGTCAAATTGTCTTTGTTATTGAACAGCGTTACTGAATTCGCTGCGATCTCTTAAGGGATCTCGGTTTTAGCGACGGCCGTACGCACGGTCACGCCCTCAATACGTCCGAGCTTACCGGTCAGACTATTGATATCATCCAGATCACCGACCACCGTCAGACTGATAACAGCGACCGGCACCTCCTCAAAAGGAATGCCCATCCGTCCCTTCACAATCCCTTGAAATTCCGAAACCGTATCATTAAATTCCTTTTGGCAATGATGCGGCTCATCGAGAACCGCCGAAATCACAGCAATCCGCTTCATAATGCGAAGTCCTTTCCAAATATCAAAAAATGCGCCTTCTCCTATCCGGAAAAGACGCATCAGTAAAGCTCTTATAATCTCCCTCATCACAGAAAACATGCCGCGGCACGTATGCCTGAAAATAAAGAATACCAAAAACTGTACTTCGTCACTTCCGAATCAGGGGCCCGGTCGGCCGCTTTTCCGTTAGAATACTATAAGTATTTTGAACCCGGCGGGGGGAAAAGTCAAGGAGGGGGAATATTTGTCTCGGCTCTCTCCGGGCTAATGCCCGTCGAATGTCGCCTCGGCAAATATCCCCCCTCCTGCGATGGCACCCTGCGGGTGCTAAGGAAATATATTTATCCTTGGCGCGAAGCGCCTTTGCTAAGGAATGCGCTTTTTTTCGCAGCGACCTTACGCAGGCGTAAGCCGAGGACAGGGGGGCGAGAAAGAAAGTACATTCCTTCCCCGAGGACGTAAGCCCATAAAAGCAGGAAGCTTTTAATTGTAATACAAGAGTATTCTTAGCGATCTTCCTACTATGTTAAGATAAGTGTGTGTATTTATATTCTTATGGAAGCGGTGATAATATTTATGGAATTAATCGTACTTATGCCTTTCTTTAATGAGGAGAAGCAGATTCCGATCACAATCGACCGGCTCGTTCCTCTTTTGGATCCGCTGAAAATTGAGTATTCCCTACTTCTTGTTGACGACGGTTCAAAGGACGGTACATGGGATGCTATTTCAGCAGGAGTTAAAAGTCACCCTGATAAAGTCAGAGGCCTGAAGCTGTCGAGGAATTTCGGCAAGGAAGCCGCCATCTGTGCAGGTCTTGATGCGGCGGACGCGGATGCTGTCATTCTTATGGACGGGGACCTTCAGCACCCTCCGGAATACATCCCCGAAATGCTGCGTCTTTGGAAAGAAGAAGGATACGACCTCGTTGAGGGTGTTAAAAGTTCACGGGGCAAAGAGAGCCTCGGCAGCCGGATTAATGCAGTTGTCTTTTACGGACTTTTTCATAGGGTCTCGGGTTATCAACTGGCAAATGCTTCCGATTTTAAGCTTCTTGACCGAAAGGTTGTCCTGAAATGGCGTGAACTCACGGAGCACAGCACCTTTTTTAGGGGCCTTTCCGCATGGCTTGGCTTCAATCGCGTAACTTTCCCTTTTGAAGTGGCAGATCGCCAGACCGGGCAGTCGCGCTGGTCGCTGAGTAAGCTTTTGTCCCTTTCCTTGAATGCGATCACCTCGTTTTCTGCAATGCCTCTTCAATTAATCACTTATATTGGAATTGCTTTTATGCTGGGCGCCTTGATTCTTCTTATACAGACACTCTTCAACTTCTTTTCCGGTCATGCCTCCAACGGGTTTACTACGGTCATTGTTATCGAGCTAGTCGTCGGAGCCTGTATTATGATCAGCCTTGGACTGATCGGGATGTATATTGCCCGGATTTTCGAAGAGGTAAAAAACCGCCCCCGCTACATTGTATCGGAGGACACGGTTATTTCGGATAAGACCGCTTCGTCTGCCTCCACGTCTTCGGACAGAGAGGAATTGTGATGTTGGGAATCGTATATCTTGTTATTTGTTTTTTCTTTGGAATACAGCTCCTTCGCTTCCTTTTCCCTGACCCGCAAAGGCTGTTTATAGGAATTGCACCCAAAAAGAGCAGCCTCACGCTCATCCCGATGGTTCTTTTCTATTATCCGGCCGGTTTCATAGTCGGTCTTGTTCTGGTCACTTTCCTGACATACTGGCTTGCTCTCCTGATGGCGCCTTTTGTGCCGCAGGAAATGCCGGTACTATACCCTGCCAACGTAGTTGCACTTTGTTTCTCCATTTATCTCGGCAGTGTCTTCTGGCAGAAATGTTATTCCAGAAAAAACCCAACGGCGCCCGAGCCGGTCCCGCAGGAAGCCCCGGAGCGCCGCCGCCTCGGAGGGCGTGTAAAACCCGCGGCCGCTCCGGAGCCTCCCAGAATCAGGCCTTTGTCACCGGGGTTTTCGCTGACAAAAGGTTCCGCTGCCTTTTATATCCTTTCGATATTGTTTTTTATCGGAGCCGGCATTGCACTTTTTTACTATTCTTTTCATGTCTCAGGCGGAAAAATCATGTCCGGCTATTCCGTCTTCAGTGATCTGGCACCGCATACGGCGCTGATTTCTTCTTTTTCAAACGGAATGAATTTCCCGACTGTATATCCGTTTTTCCCGAATGACGGCATCCGCTACCATTTTCTTTTCTACTTCCTTTGCGGCAATCTGAATCTGCTTGGCATGCGCATAGACCATGCACTCAACATACCGTCCATTCTCGTCATGCTCTGCTGTTTCCTCCTCCTGGGCGTTCTGGCCGTGCTTTTGAGCGGCAGACGCGTGACTTTCTTTCTGGCCCCCGTCCTTGTACTTTTCAGAAGTTCCTATGCCGTGGTTTCGCAGGTAAGGCTGCTGGCTGCAGCACCCGGCGCATCTTTCTCGTCTGTCATCCAAAATATCCTTAGCAACGACAAATTTATCGGCACAACACCCAAAGACAATTGGGGCCTGTGGGCCGTCAACGTATATGCGAATCAGCGGCACCTTCTTCTGGGCGCCGCCCTGCTTCTCATCCTGGTTTTTCTATTCCTGCCGCACGTGCGGCGCATGTTCCTTCATATCCGGAAAGCAAATGGCTTCAAATCCAAACTCAGGCACTTCCTTTTCTGCCGCGAAGCATGGCTGCCACGCAAAAAGGATCCTATCCGGCCTTTTGCGCTCTGCTTTCTTGCGATAATAATCGTTATCTGCATGCCGTATTTTCACGGCTCGGCCCTGGTCGCTGCCCTGATTATATTGTGCGGGATGGCAGTATTCTCTGAAAATCGTCTGATGTACGCAGTTGTGGCTGCGGCAGCCATGGGATCCTCCGTGCTCCAGGCACTCTATTTTTCCGGAGGTGCCTCCAACGTCGTATCTTTTGCCTACTACTGGGGGTTTCTTACAGGAAATCCTTCCCTGATGAACGTTGCCATGTACATCGGTAAAATGATGGGTATTGCATCCGTCCTCCTTTTCATTCTTCTCTTCACCCAAAAAAGTGCATACCGCACCGTGCTTCTTATTGTGTTTGGACTGCCGGCTGCATTTGCTTTTTTCTTCACGATGACAATCGACGTTACTGCAAACCACAAGTTCATCCAGATCAGCCTGATACTTTTCTCCGTCTTTCTGGCGGCACTTCTGGCTTTCTTATGGAAGCCGTTTTTCGACCGGACAAAAAAGACCGTATTTGATGCGGATGAAGATTCACAGGCCAAACCTGAACGTATCCATCCGGTGCGCCGGGTATTCATCCTGACCGGTACGCGTCTTCTTGCCGTTGTCCTTTTAGTCACTTTGACGGCAACGGGGATCAGCGAATGGATCGTCTATTATAATGTTAACAAGCAAAGTGTTACGATGAATCTCTCGTCGCCCATGGTTTCCTGGATTGAGAAAAACACCGGCAAAAAAGATGTCTTTCTGACCGCACCTTTTTCGATGAATACCTTTTTCCTGTCCGGACGTTTTGCATACTACGGACATCCCTATTATGCCTGGTCCGCCGGCTACGACACCGATGCCCGCAAGGATATTTACGCACAGCTGCTTACCGGTTGTGACGGCAGTATCGGGAATTTCCGCACACTTTGCGCCCGGGAAAACATATCCTATGTCCTGATGGATGACGACATGCGCAATGATCCCGATTTCACGGCCGACGAACCCTTCTTTACCAATAACCTCACTGTCGCAGCCTCCTTCGCCGACGAAAACAACACAGTCATCTACAATGTGAATTAATAGAACCCGGTTGTAAAACAGATACACCCTCCGTATACAGGCTGTAACGCACAGGCTGACTACGGAGGGTGTATTTATTAACAAATTGAAAAAACTGTTTTTTGTCAACTTTATTTGATTTTTTGTGATAAAATGGCAATATAAATGAATGCATTTTCAGCATTCATGAAGGTGTAAAAACAGAAAGGAGTAGAATTGTATGTCAGAAAAATGGATGAAAAAACTTGCCCTGCTTGTAGCAATTATCATGGCGGTCATGGTTTTGCCAGCGGCATCTGTTTCAGCTGAAGCGAAGAAGGATTATGTCGCCCTGGGTGACTCCATCAGCTATGGCTACACAGATCCGGTACATGGCGGTTACGCAGATTTGTATGCTGATTATCTCGGGGATGATTACATATACACCAATCTCAGTAATCCCGGCGACACAACCCTGGATCTGCAGAAAGTAATCCGGTTGAACAGGACGCTTATTCAAAGAGCCGATGTAATTACCATAAGTATCGGCAGCAATCATTTATTGGGTCCCTGCATAAGCGCGCTTGCCGGGCTTTATGGACTGGATGCGGCAGCTTATCAGGATCCGGACGGCACTGGCCTGATAGCCGCCCTGGCGTTGGCGATCCAGGCTGACCGGGCAGACGGCGGAGTCACACCGGAACAGCGAATGGCCTTGCTGACGGATTTGTCGAAACCGGAAGCGCAGAATCTTACTGCCTCCCTTGCAGCCGGGACACTTCTATTTACCCTGCAGTGGCCGGCTCTTATGTCGCAGCTTCACCTCCTGGCACCAAATGCAGAAATCTATGTCAATAATCTGTATAATCCGCTTCTCTCCTCAAAGATCAGCAGCAAAGCATTTGAGCCGCTTTTCAATTTACTGAATGTCTATATGAAGACCATCAACCTCCAGATCAGCCGCTACAGCAGCCGGTTAGGATACCAAATGGTTGATGTCTGTCAGATATTCGCAGATCCGGCGAAGTATGCGGGCATGGCGTATGATCCCCTGTCTGCTCCCGTTGCATTCAATATCCCGGCGGCCCTGGCAATAGCCGGACCCTCTTACAATCCCTATGATCCCAATCAATTTGCCATGTTCTTCTTTGCCTGCGACCCGCACCCGACAACGGCCGGTCACACGCTGATCTTTGAAAAACTCAAACTCCTGAATTAAGAGCCGCCTCAATTTTTCTCCGGTGTTCACAGCATAAATTGCACGCGGAAAAGGCATCTGCTTCCATGGAGGCAGATGCCTTTATTCTTAATTTCTGTGGCACAAAGTAACCGGTCACCGGATAAATAAGTCCTGTCTTCAAAGACGATAACGTCCCGGTGATTATTCCTCTTCTTCCAACTGATGTTTGTGTGCCTGAATGACCTTAATCTCAACATCTGCCGGTGCCTGCTCGTAGCGGGCATGCTCGATCGTATACCAGCCGCGTCCCTGTGTCATGGATTTGAGATCCGTGGCATAGGTAGACATTTCTGATGTAGGCACTTCGCAGGAGACAGCCGAGCCGTCTTCATCCGTATCGATTCCTACAATGCGTCCGCGTCTCTTATTCATGTCGCCCATGATATCACCCTGTCTGTCCTCAGGAATATGGATGCAGACCGAGCTGATCGGCTCAAGAATCATCGGGCTTGCAAGGGGCAGGCCGTTTTTGAATGCGAGGTGGGCAGCGATCTTGAACGCCATTTCAGATGAATCAACGTCGTGGTACGAACCGTCAACGAGGGTGGCCTTCAGGTTAACTACCGGGAATCCGGCCAGGACACCGTGGCTTACGGAATCCTGCAGGCCCTTTTCGACGGCCGGGAAGAAGTTTTTAGGAACAGATCCTCCGAATACCTTATCTTCAAAGACAAGATCCTTGGAATCCGTTTCCGTAGGCTCGAACTCTATCCAGACGTCTCCGTACTGACCATGTCCGCCGGACTGCTTCTTATGCTTGCCCTGTACCTTCACCTTCTTGCGGATTGCCTCACGGTACGGCACACGGGGCGCTTCAATCGTGGAGTCCACATTGAATTTGCTCTTGAGCTTACTGCGAAGTACGGATATTTCCTGTTCGCCAAGTCCGGAAATCACCATCTGGCGGGTCTCCGCATTCATTACAACACGGAACACCGGATCTTCGTCTGCAAGCTTATGAAGGCCTGCCATGATCTTATCCTCTTCGCCTTTGGCTCGCGGAACAATGGCCATCTCAAGGCAGGGTGTCGGGAAACTGATCTTCGGAAGGCAAACAGGCCGTGATCGGTCAGTCAATGTATCATTGGTCTGTGTAACTACGAGTTTGGCTACAGCGCCGATGTCTCCGGCACCCACCTGATCCGTAACCATCTGCTTCTTTCCTACCATGTAGAAAAGGCCTCCGACACGCTCATCCTTTTCCTTTTCGGCATTATAAATACTGGTATTTGTATTCAATACGCCGGAGTAGACACGGAAAATACTGATGCGCCCGACAAACGGGTCGGTAATTGTCTTGAACACAAAAGCGGTCAACGGTTCCTTTTCGCTGCATGCGATTTCAATCGTTGACCCATCCGGTGCCGTCCCACTCACCGGTTCTTTTTCCCCGGCAGACGGTGTATCTTTGGAAAGACAGTTCATCAGGAACTCCACGCCCCAGTTACGGTACGCAGAGCCAACGTAGATCGGGTGGAGACTACCGTCGCGGAAGCCGGCATGTACGCCTCTTCTGAATTCATCCTCCGTAAACGATTCGCCTGCAAAATACTTCTCCATCAGTTCTTCATCGCACTCTGCAACAACTTCGTTAACCGCATTCTGAAGCTCGTCGATACGCGCTTCAGAAGCTGCGGGAACAGGCATCTCCGTCATAGCTCCGGACTTCTCATCAATAGAAAAAGCACGGCGGTTCATAACATCAACCATACCTGTCATCCTGCCGTCTTCCATAACCGGGAGGGAAAGCGGGATAACGCCGGGTCCGTAATTCTCACGCATGCGTGCGGCAACGGCTTCAAAATCAGCATTGGGTTCATCCATACGGTTCATAAAAAATAAAAAGGGTACATTGCGTTTCTTAAGTAAACGGATCGACTTCTCAGACCCGACAGATGTACCGCCTTTAGCACTAATTAATACAATGGCACTGTCGGCAACACGAATGCCGGCCATCGTTTCACCAAGGAAATCAAAATCACCGGGTGTGTCAATGATGTTCATCTTGGAATTCTTCCACTCGCATGCTGCGATCGTGGTGTTGATGGAAATCTTGCGCTTAATCTCTTCCGGGTCAAAATCCATTGCCGTGTTGCCGTCTGCTGACCGGCCGAGCCGGTCTATCGCCTTTGCGCTATACAGCATTGCCTCGGCGAGAGCTGTTTTACCGGATCCGCCATGTCCCAGCAAAGTGATATTGCGGATCTTGCTTGCTGGATAATTGATCATGTATATGTCCTCCTTAGTATAGCTAATGCTCCAATTATACTATGTAAGGTGAACAACTGCCACTGTCAAAATCGCGTATTTTATGTGCATTTTGTGTGCATATTGACTTTGCTTTAAATATGGACTCTGCGGCAAAAATTACCGATGCAACCGCGCCCGCCGCAGTCCATTATACCTTACCACACTTCACCCAACACTTTCTCAACGAATACCCTTGCAATATCAGGATCATACTGTGTGCCGGCGCATCTTCTTATTTCCTCTCCTGCATACTTTTTCCCTAATACCGGTCTGTAAGTTCGTTCCGCAGTCATCGCATCATAAGAATCCGCAAGGGCAATAATTCTTGCAGGAAGCGGGATTTCTTCCCCTTTGAGTCCCTTTGGATAACCTTTTCCATCCCATCTTTCATGATGATCAAGAACAAATCCGGCAATACCGGAAAATTCAACGGCTGAACATAATATCCTGTAGCCTATTTCGGAGTGCTTTTTGATTTCCATCCACTCCTGATCATTAAGCTTTTGCGTGCTGTTAAGGATGTTTTCATCAATTCCAATTTTACCTATGTCATGCATAAGTCCCGCTATTCTTATTTGATTGATATCATCCTTTTCCAGATTCAATTTGGTTGCTATGGCCTCACAGATTTCACTAACTCTTTTCGAATGAAGCATTTCCCTGTTGTTTTTTTCATAGAGTGTATTCATTATCAGGTCGATCATTGTACTTCGCATACTCGAGCTGTCAAAAAGTTTGTGCCGGTACATATGGTCTTCCGCGATTTTGATGATCCCCTGAATATTCTGATCGATTGCTGTTTTTGTCTCATACCCGAAAGATATCGATAACTGAATTGATTCAACCATTTCCGCCGCAGCTAGTTCCTTAATGCGGCGAATAACCTTTTCCGTCTCCATGGCATCGGTTCGCGGAAGGATGATCACAAATTCATCCCCTCCAATTCTGAAAATCATATCGCCTGCCCTGCATCCGTTTTTTAATACGCCAGCAATTCTGATGAGAAGCTGATCCCCAATAGCCTGTCCAAATGAATCGTTGACAAGCTTGATGCCGTTAACATCCCCCATTACGATGCTCAGCGGCAGGTTCTCTTCATTGTCGATTATTTTTAACTCTTCTTCATAGAACCTCCGATTGTGAAGTCCGGTAAGATAGTCGTGATAGCTTTGAAATAGCAGTTTTCTTTCAGCTTCAATTCTTTCTGTAATATCCTGACCCTGTGCTATTGATGAAAAATGTGTTTTGTCATCCTGATTGTATATGGTTGCCAGATTCCATAAAACTGTACGGACCGAACCATTTTTATGAATAATTTCAATCTCCAGGGCATCCTTCTTTTTCTCCTGATCTGTATTTACAAAGAGATCCATGGATTTATCTGCCTGATTTGACGGAAAAAGCAAATCCAGATTTTGCCCGAGAACATCCTCAGACGGTCTCCCGATCAGTTTTTCAAGAGCATTATTGATCCGTGTGATTTTGAAATTCTCATCCCAGACAACAATCAGGGCATTGGCATGATTAATCAGGCTTTCCAAATATTTTTTGGAATCCTCCAGTGCAATTTCATTTGCTTTTCGTTCGGTAATATCCTGAATCGTCCCCAGAACTTTGTAATCTTTTCCTGTACTGTCAAGCTGAAGCACCGCATTGGAATAAATAAATCTCTCTTCTTCTGTATTTGCTTTTTTTATTTTGAATTCGACGTTATATTTTCCATTTCGGGCAATTACGCCGCTAAGCTTATCATCAAGTAATTTCCGATATTGCGGCAGCACACATTTCTGTACCTCAGCTAAAGGTAAAAATGACGAAGAATATTCTATGCCGTAAATGTTAAAAGCTTCTTCGGATGCCCAGATAGATTTTGTGATACTGCTTAATTCCCAGTTGCCAACGTGTGCTATTTTCTGAGCCGCAACTAATCTGCTTTCGCTTTCCCGCAAGGCAAGCTCGCTCTTCTCGTGTTCCGTAATATCACGCGCAATTCCAAACAATCCTATCACATCACGGTTTTCATCCAATATTGGCCCTTTGCTACTTGAAAAAATAACATGTTCGCCCAAGGCGTTGGTTACGTATTCCACATATGTATTCGTTTTTTTGGATTCCATTATTTCACGGTCTTTAGTCATGACGGACATGGCTTCATTCATCGGAAAAAGGTTGGTATCATCCTTTCCAAGAACTTCCCGGGAAGTTTTACCAACGGTTTTTTCAGCAGAAGAGTTAAACAGCACATAACGTCCTGACGTGTCCTTGATGTATACAGCATCTGTCGTATTATCCAGCAGCGATTGCACCAAACTGTGATTATACGTTAGTTCTTTAACTAATTGTTCTTTCTGCGTAATATCCTGTATAGCCCCGATACATCGAATATTGAATCCGCTGTCATCAAATATTGGAGTAAACCGCATATTTAAGGAACGGATTTCTCCATTTGTCCTGATGATGCGAAAAACAAATTCCGTTTCGCTTTTGTTGAGGATGGCATTCTCAATACAGTGATTCTCATATTCCCTGTCATCCGGATGAATATATTGATGTACCTTATCCGGTGTGTCCAGATTCTGTACATTTTCAATCCCGTATATGCGCAGCCCCTCTTTTGTCCATGTAATTCGATTACTATACATATCATGTTCAAAGCTGCCGATGTGAGCCAGTCTCTGGGCTTCGAGCAAAGATTCTTCCCTTTTTTTCAGCGCGTCATTTTCCCTCTGCAATGCATCCAGCAAAGCCTGGTTATTCGCCTCCGCTTTAGTATTTAATAATCCCCGGATCTTTTCGGTCAATTCACTGTCATCAACCGGCCTCGACAAAAAGCCATCGGCGCCGCTTTCCAGAGCAAGAATTCTAAGATTTTTATCTTCTGCTGCGGTAATGAAGACCACCGGAATACCGCAGGTTAGTGTTTCTGTTTTTAATTTCCAGCATACCTCAACCGTGTCCATCCCCGGTAAATTTGTATCAAGAAGTATCACATCTATTTTTATTGTTGATGCAGTCTCAAAACCGCTCTCATAATTCACAGCCGTTCGTACAAACGCATCGAGAAAAGACTTCTGAACACTTAATGCTAATGTGATCAGACTATCCGGGTTATCACCAATTAATAAAATGCTTAAATTTCCATTTTTCACATTTTTCACAACTTTCTATGAAGTGTTGGCGTTTGATGATAGTCTTTACTGAAAAATCCGTAAATCAATATCAAATACTTGCTGTTTTTCTATTATATCAGGTTTGATAAGATATAGTATCTTGTCACGAATGCTCTCGTTTCAATGCCTGAAAAAAGAACGTCCGGAATGCGATTCCTGAAAATCGCACGCCGGACGTCCCTGATGATTGAAATCTGATCGAAGAACACTGATTACACGTTGTAAAGCAGATCCCCGTATGTCGGGAAAGGCCATATCGTCTGGTCTACCATCATCTCAAGTTCATCAGCCGGTGCACGAAGCGCACTCATCGCCGGGAATACATTGTCGCGGTAGAAACCAGCCTGACCGGCGATATCCCCGTCAAAAGCCGCTGCCTTTTTGTTGGCAGTCACAAGGGCCTTAAGGGCCGCGTCGGTCTCGGAAAGCTTGACGGAAACCTTGGAGAGAAGTTCTTCCTGGACGGAGACGCTGATTTTATCGGAAACGGACTTGACGGCGTGGATGGACTTGGCAAGATCCGTTGTGAATTGGATGACTGCGGGAATAATCTGTTTGGCAGTCATGTCAATCATCGTAAGGGCCTCAATGTTGATTACCTTTATGTAGTTCTCATAGGTGATTTCCGCACGGGAGTGCAGCTCAATCCTGTTGAGGACATGGTGTTTTTCAAAGATCCGGACACTCTCCTCTGTTGTCAGTGCAGGTACGCTGGCAACCGTGGACGTGATGTTCGGCAGGCCCCTCTTAGCGGATTCAGCAAGCCATTCATCGGAGTATCCGTTGCCGTTGAAGATAATTTTCTTGTGGTCAGCGACGTTTTTACGGATAAGCTCCCATACGGCCTTGTCAAAGTCTTCGGCCTTCTCAAGCTGGTCAGCGAACTGGGAAAGGATTTCGGATACAATCGTGTTCAGCACGAAGTTCGGGCCGGCAATCGATCCGGAAGACGGAACCATACGGAATTCAAATTTGTTGCCTGTGAAAGCGAACGGGGAAGTACGGTTGCGGTCCGTCGCATCCTTTTTAAGGTTGGGGAGGCTGGCAACGCCGGTATCGAGAATGCCGCCGACCTTTGTGTGGTCAAGCTTGCCTGCCTCGATCTGGGCAAGAAGGTCGTCAAGCTGTTCGCCGAGAAAAACGGAGATAACGGCAGGAGGTGCTTCATTAGCGCCGAGACGGTGATCGTTGCCTGCATTGGCTGCGGACAGACGAAGAAGCGGTGCATAAGTATCCACTGCATTCAGGATAGCTACAAGGAATAAAAGGAACTGCATGTTCTGATGCGGATTCTTGCCCGGATTCAGCAGATTGACGCCGTCATCCGTCCCGATCGACCAGTTGTTGTGCTTGCCGGAACCGTTCACCCCTGCAAAAGGCTTCTCGTGCAGAAGGCAGACCAGACCGTGACGCTCGGCAACTTTTTTGAGAGTCTCCATAGCCAGCTGGTTGTGGTCGGTTGCGATATTGGCTGTTCCATAGTAAGGCGCCAATTCGTGCTGGGCCGGGGCCACTTCGTTATGCTGTGTCTTCGCGGGAATGCCAAGCTTCCACATTTCTTCATTGGAGTCTTTCATGAAGGCTGCAATGCGCTCCTTGATGGAACCGAAATAATGATCTTCCATCTCCTGGCCTTTGGGAGGCATGGCCCCGAAAAGTGTACGTCCCGTGAAAATAAGGTCTCTTCTCTTTAAGTACTTGTTTTTATCAACTATAAAATACTCCTGCTCGGGGCCTACGGAAGCAACAACGCGCTTTGAGGAAGTATTTCCGAAAAGCCGCAGGATACGGAGGGCTTCCGTGTTCAGTGCCTGCATGGAGCGAAGAAGAGGAGTCTTCTTGTCCAGTGCTTCACCTGTATAAGAACAGAAAGCTGTCGGAATAACCAGTGTAACGCCTGCTGCATCCTCGCGGATGAATGCCGGTGAAGTGCAGTCCCATGCTGTATATCCGCGTGCTTCAAAAGTCGCACGAATGCCGCCTGATGGAAAGGATGATGCGTCCGGTTCGCCTTTTATCAGTTCCTTGCCCGAAAAATCAAGAACAGCTTTGCCGTTGGAATCCGGTGTCAAAAAGGCATCATGCTTTTCAGCGGTGATTCCTGTCATTGGCTGAAACCAATGTGTATAGTGCGTTGCACCTCTCTCCACGGCCCAGTCGCGCATGGCTGCTGCCACAACATCGGCTACTGTGGGATCAAGGTCCGCGCCATTTTCAATTGTCTTTTTAATCTCTTTATAGATGTTCTTAGGAAGACGGCGGCTCATGACCGCGTCATTAAAAACGTTCATTCCGAAAATCTCAGCTGCATTAATTATCTCACTCATAATTGTACGTTCCTTTCATATCGCTCATTGGGCAAAAATAAGAAGGCGCCCTCCCAAAAGAGGACGCCTTCGTCATAATAAAAAAAATTATAACACCATTTCTTCAGCAAGGGAAGAGGGAAATAATTCATTCTTCCTCATTTACAGCAGCCACTCTCTCAAATATCAGAATGACCCTGTCTTCCTTATTGGAAGCACCGCTCGCAAGGGAATATTTTTCAGCGACACCCATGGATGCCTGAAGTCTGCCTCCCTCGTCATTAACAAGACTATGAAGCTTCCATCCGGCATGTCCGCGCCGGGCAAGCGCTTCGGCAATCGCTTCAGAATTCACTTCGCCGGTTGACATATGGACAATGACCTCAACTTCGTAGTCCATGGGTACGGATACAGGTCTGAATCCGTTACGAAGCTGGTTTTCACGGAGCTTTTCGATTTCCAACATCATGTCACTCACTTTCTGTTCGCTGCGCTTAAGGTCTTCCTCCCGTTCCGATAAAACCTGCTGCAAAGCGGCAATTTCCTTCTGCCGGGTCTGGCTTGCCTCTTCATATTCCCTGGCTATCCGGCCTTTCTCGCTCTGGCTTATTCCGTTCTCTTTAAGCACAATCGCGCGCTTTTCAGCATCAAGGACAATTCTCTGCGCTTCTTCTGCAGCCGACAGGCGAGCTTCTTCTGCCTCCACCCGGGCGGCATCCCGGGCTTCCTGCGCTTCTTTGGCCATTTCTGCTGCTTCCTGCAGCTCTTTGGTAAGTGCTGCTGCTTCCTGCTCTGCTTCGGCCCACGCTGTACGCCGTTGTTCCATGATCTGATCTATCTCCTGCTGCACCTGATTCTTCGTTTTTTCAAGCTCATCGGTATATACCTGTTCATCCTGCTGAGCTTTAAGTTTTGCCTCCTGCGACCTGATCAGGATTTCCTGTTCCTCCTGCATGGCAAGTCTCTTTGTCTCTTCAACTTTAAGGAAAATGGTCTGCGCTTCTTCCTCTGCTTTTCGTTTGGCTTCTTCAGCAGAAACTTTCCCGACTTCAGCCTGTCCTATGATCGTACGAATTTCTTCTTCTGTTTTCTCTCTGGTTTTCTGTGCTTCTTCAGCGGCAGCAATTGCAGTTTTAGCTTCGTTCACATAAGCTGCAAGTTCTGATTCCGCCATAGCCCTGGTGTTTTCCGCCTCAAGGCGGAGACGCTCTGCATCCGAAATATAGTCCTTACAGGCTTTTTCAGATTCCATCAGTTTGGAAGCCGCATCAATTTCGGCCTGTTTTCTGATCCCTTCGGCTTCCTTCTCGCTCTGTAACTTAGTTGCATCAGCCGCTTCCCTTGCCAATTCGAGAATATGTTCAGCCTCATCTTCGGCCCGCTTCTTTGCTTCCTCAAGCGAACGTACCTGCTGTTCATATTCCAGCTTCACCAGTTCACACTTTTGCTGAGTTTCCTCTGACTCTTCGGACAAACGGCTTGCCTCATCAATTATTTTCTGTTTTTCCGCCATAGCCTGTGCATATTCCTGCTGGACCTGAATGGCAAGAGCTGCGGTCTCATCATGAATTTCATTGATGATCTTCTCAGCTTCACCCTGCGCAGCTGCCTTAGCTGTATCGATCAGCTTTTCCCGGTCTTTGCGTGCTTTTTTATATAGATTTGCCTCATCTTCAATCTGTTTTCTTATGTCTGCAAGTTCCGCATCAAGCCTGGATTTTTCATCAAAAGACTTCTTGCGGATCTCCACGTACTCCTGCTCCAAGCGAAGCTTCTCCCCTTCGAGCTGCCGTTCCATCGCTTCAATCTCAAGGCGGCTCTTAGCCTTGACATCAGCAAGAATCTTGTCATTCTCAGCCTTCTTTTCTGCAGCACGGACATTGGCTTCCTGCTCTACTTGAAAAACATTAACTTTCGCATCTTTTCTGGCTGCTTCTTCGCCTTCGCTGGCAGCTTTTTGAAAATCATATTTACACATGAAACAGCGGGCAACATTATCACCCATCATAACTCCGCATACCGGACATTTCTTCATATCAAGGCACCTCTCTTACTATAGATAGACACAAAATAATTATACCGCGATTCTGTTGTCAAGGCACGTGTTCATATGCGAAATATCAAAATTTTATTATTGATTTTAAAGCATAAAAAAAACTGCCCCTGCAAGAGCAGGGGCAGCCCGATATATTGGCGGAAAAACTCAGGTACTATTAGTAGTAATAGCTGTTGGAAAAATAACTTAATCCGTTCAAAGCATAGAAAATGATCGAGACAATCAACGCAAGGCCAAGGCACACGGCACCAATAATATTCATGGTCTTTGCCGTTTTGAGCAACCGCTGTGCTTCTTCCGTAGATGAAGCGCTGTTGGCCTTGTTTATGTTGACAAGAGAAATGATTCCAAGGATAAGTGAGCCGAGTCCGAAAACTGAGCAGCAGCAAAGAAATCCAAGGGCAATGTTGATGATGGAAAAGACCATCATTCCGGTCGTACTGGGCTTCTGCATCGAGCTTGAGGAATAAACCGGGGCAGTGTAAACGGGTGCGGTGTAAACAGGAGGTGTCTGTGATGAGCCCATTCCGGAAGTATCTCCGTTGGAAGAATACGACGGGGGCGGGGAGAATACAGGTGCCGAGACCGGCGGTGCAATAGGCGCAGAAGAAGCAGATTCACCGAACGTGTCCTGAACTGGCACAGATGTAACTTCCTGGGCGGCACCACAGGAAGGACAAAACTTTGCTTCACCAATTTCAACGCCGCAATTTTTACAAAAAGCCATAAATATAACCTCCACATTCACTCTTGAAAACGAAAGCATATATTCCGGGGAATACATGTCGCTTCAGCTCGAAGAAAAGTACAAAATTATATATTAAGCTTAATGAATTCAGAAACATTCGTCAAGAAAAATTTGCATTTTTTGAAATATCTATTCGGGATTCAGTGATAATTTTCATGGCGCAAGGATAGTAAACGGAAAAACAGGTACATTCCGCAGGATCGTAAAGGCGGCGACTGCAAGACAAGACAATGCGATTATTACCGGATGAACTTGTTTGGGGAGCCAAAGGACGCGTCTGCCCAGAAGCAGATTCAAGTACTCGCCGGTCAGAAGCCATCCTAGAATGATAAACAGGAATGGGAAAAGCAGATTGTAGTCAAGCATTCCGGCAAAGTCAAAATGCACCAGTGCATGGAGAGCCCTGGTATTGCCGCAGCCGGGGCAATAAAGTCCTGTATAAAAATAAACCGGGCACGGGAAAAAAAGGATCTTCTGTGTGACCGGGTTGAATGCATATATGTAGAATAATCCAATCGCTGCAAGTACGGGTGCCCCTATCAGGACAAAAAGGCGTCCTGATTTACGTGCCGCCGACGGGGGGGCTGAAGATCTCTCCGATGCCAGTTTGTCAGCCTCGGGTCCGCAGTCTGCAAGTGCCGGAGGTGCCGAAACGACAGTTTTGGGAGAAGCATCTTTGTTGATTATATTTGTGCTCATATGTCCTCCGGGGAATAGCCAGTACAAATGTTAGAAGTGACAATCATTATATCAACTTCTGTTGTCCGCTGCCAACTTTTGTATGCCGTTCCGGAGGAAAGGTGTTTTATTATATGGATCAGCCGCTGAAGTCAGGCAAACAATTGCACCCAATAGTAAACACCATCGCAGCAATAGCAGGCCACTCCCATTTGCATAAAAGTGTTTCTCTCTATGTTTTCAGAATGTCCAGCAGAGCTCATCCATTCATCCATGACCTGTTGTGAGGTACTTTGTCCATTGGCAAGGTTCTCACCCATTTGTATCTGACATCCCGCTGTATTCCAATCGGATCCATCCAACCTGGTATGTGAGAATGATACTGCAATTTCAGTCGCACGAATTTTAGCAGCAGACGCCAGAGAATCGCTCCACGACAGGGAGCCAAGGCCCACGGCAGATCTCAGGTCATTCACAAGATCAAGTACCCTTCTGGCCTTTGAACTGTCATATGTTCCGCTTGTATTCGGTGTCAGGGCGGCTGCGGTCGTTGTCGACGCAGGTTTTGTTGTTGCTGCAGCCGTTGGCTTTGCCGCCGTTGGTTTTGCCGTTGAGGCTGCATGTTTTGCCGCCGTAGCCGCAGGCTTTACTGTTGGAGCTGTGGTGAGAGCTTCAGTTGCGGCAGGTGTCGTTACCGCAGCTGTTTCCTGGGCAGGAGACGGCGAGGGCGGTTCCGGTGTCGCAGGCCGGGTTGCCGCTGCCGTAGTATCTTCCGGCTGCCGTTCAACTGCAAGGACTCCGGAGCGATCCGAAGGAGAGGTTGTCTCAGTTGTTTTATCTGTCGTCAGAACAATAGCTGTTGTATGAAAAGTATCAAGCATCTGATGGATGGGATCCTGTCCGAATACTGTCTGGATATAAAACATACTTCCAAAGATAGAAGTGACCAGTATGCCAAAAAGCGTCAATGTCAGTTTGTGTCTGGCACATAACTGCAGAAGATTCTTCATCTTCATTCCAACAACCCTCACTCAAATATAGAACACTGCATTCACGTTAAATAAAAATACGTGCCCCCCAAAAAAAGAAACACAAATACTTGTTTACAAGCATTTATGTTTCTCATTCTTAATTATCAGATACTTTTTGTCAATAGGTTTATGCGAAGTGCTTCAGGTTTATGCGAAGTGCTGTGCCCAGTAATATGTTCCGTTGACGTTATAACAGGCCACGCCCATTTGTGTGAAGCTGCTTCTCAGGATATTCTCAGCATGTCCGGGAGAAGCCATCCATTCATCCATAACTTGTTGTACTGAACTTTGTCCATATGCGAGGTTTTCACCCATTTCCATCTGAGATCCTGCTGTATACCAGGGTGAGCCGTCAGGTCTTGTATGTGACCATTTAACGACGATTTCTGTTGCTCTTATTTTCGCAGATGAAGCAAGCGTGTCATTCCATGTCAGGGCCGGAAGGCCTGCTGCCGATCTTTGTGCATTTACTTTATCCAGAATAGCATATGCCATATCGCCGTTGTAGGAGCCGCTTGAATCACCGAGTGTTGCGGGTGCAGCGGGTGCTGCTGCGGTTGTGGCTGCGGGTGCTGCTGCGGTTGTTGCTGCTGT
>Ga0209123_1000258_pt1 | contig 76874 bp, 56 predicted proteins | sample BarGraIncu00431A_FD_184500 | JGI IMG/M metagenome (GOLD analysis project Ga0209123, IMG submission 184500) | Arctic peat soil microbial communities from Barrow, Alaska, USA - Barrow Graham LP Incubations 004-31A (SPAdes) (version 2) | ecosystem: Environmental > Terrestrial > Soil > Wetlands >... | reverse complement strand
AAAAAAACAAAATCATAAAAAATAAGTAAAATGGCAGATTTGAAAGCTTTTGCAGAACAATTGGTTAACTTAACAGTTAAAGAAGTAAATGAGTTAGCTCAAATTTTGAAAGATGAATATGGTATCGAACCAGCTGCTGCAGCTGTTGCTGTTGCTGCAGGTCCTGCAGCTGCTGCTGAAGTAGTAGAAGAAAAAACATCATTCGACGTAGTATTGAAATCAGCTGGTGCAACAAAATTGGCTATCGTTAAATTAGTAAAAGAATTAACTGGTCTTGGCTTAAAAGAAGCAAAAGATTTAGTTGATGCTGCTCCTTCAGTAATAAAAGAAGGTACATCTAAAGACGAAGCTGAAGCCTTGAAAAAAGCTCTTGAAGAAGGCGGCGCTGAAGTTGAACTTAAATAATTAAACCTGAATATCAGGCCTTTGGTTTAGATTCCCTCTTAATGAGGGATTCTAAACCTTTTTCTGTCTATAAAATAATTGAGTTCACCGCACCCAAATAACCTCTTTGAAAATGTCGTCATTAACCAAAGCTCAAAGAATAAATTTTGCTTCTATTAAGAATCAGTTAGAATATCCTGACTTTTTGGAAGTTCAATTAAAATCCTTTCATGACTTTTTTCAAATGGACACTGCTCCTGAAAAAAGAAAATCGGAAGGTTTGTACAAAGTTTTTTCTGAAAACTTTCCAATCACAGACACCCGAAATAATTTCATCCTCGAATTCTTAGATTACTACGTAGACCCTCCACGTTATTCGATTGATGAGTGTATCGAACGCGGCCTAACCTACAGCGTGCCGCTTAAAGCCAAATTAAAATTGTATTGTACCGATCCAGATCACGAAGATTTTGATACGGTAATTCAAGATGTTTATTTGGGACCTATCCCATATATGACGTTGAAAGGTACTTTTGTTATCAATGGTGCAGAACGTGTTATTGTATCGCAACTTCACCGTTCACCCGGTGTTTTCTTCGGTCAAAGCACCCACGCTAACGGTACAAAATTATATTCGGCTCGTATTATCCCTTTCCGTGGATCATGGATAGAATTTGCTACCGACATCAACAATGTGATGTACGCATACATCGACCGTAAGAAAAAACTGCCTGTTACTACATTGCTTCGTGCCATTGGTTTCGAAAGTGATAAAGACATCTTGGAAATTTTCAATTTGGCCGAAGAAATTAAAGTAAGCAAAACTAGTCTGAAAAAAGCTCTTGGTCAAAAGTTAGCTGCACGTGTTTTGAAAACATGGGTGGAGGATTTTGTGGATGAAGACACCGGCGAGGTTGTTACGATTGAGCGTAACGAAGTTATTATTGACCGTGAAACAATTTTGGAAGCCAGCCATATCGATGAAATAATCGAAGCAGGTACTCCAACCATTTTACTTCATAAAACTGATGCTAATCAAAACGATTATGCCATCATTTATAATACTCTTCAAAAAGACCCTAGTAACTCTGAGAAAGAGGCTGTGTTGTATATCTATCGCCAGTTACGAAATGCCGTACCTGCTGATGATTCTACAGCACGCGAAGTTATCAATAACTTGTTCTTCTCTGAGAAACGTTACGACTTGGGTAATGTTGGACGTTTCCGTATTAATCGGAAATTGAATTTGACCACCAGCATGGATACAAAAGTGCTGACAAAAGAAGATATTATTGAAATCATCAAATATCTTATTGAGTTGATTAACTCAAAAGCTGATGTTGATGATATTGACCACTTAAGTAACCGTCGCGTACGTACTGTAGGCGAACAATTATATAATCAGTTCGGTGTTGGACTTTCTCGTATGGCTCGTACCATTCGTGAACGTATGAACGTTCGTGATAACGAGGTCTTCACTCCTATCGATTTGATCAATGCAAAAAGTGTTTCATCTGTTATCAATTCATTTTTTGGTACTAATGCGCTTTCGCAATTTATGGACCAACAAAATCCATTGGCCGAGATTACTCACAAGCGTCGTATGTCAGCCTTAGGACCTGGTGGTCTTTCGCGTGAACGTGCAGGTTTTGAGGTTCGTGACGTTCACTACACTCACTATGGCCGCTTGTGTCCTATTGAAACTCCTGAAGGTCCAAACATTGGTTTGATCTCTTCATTGTGTATTTATGCCAAAATCAACGAATTAGGATTTATCGAAACTCCATATCGTAAAGTAACAGATTCAGTTGTTGATATTTCAGATGCTGGCATTGAGTATTATACTGCGGAAGAAGAAGAAAACTTGATTGTTGCTCAAGGGAACGCTCCATTGGACGAAAAAGGCAACTTTATTCGTTCAAAAGTAAAATCACGTAAAGGTGCAGATTTCCCTGTGATTTCACCGGATGAAGTAAACTTAATGGATGTTTCACCATCACAAATTGCTTCTATTGCAGCAGCGTTGATTCCTTTCTTGGAACATGATGATGCTAACCGTGCGTTGATGGGATCAAACATGATGCGTCAGGCTGTACCTTTGTTACGTTGTGAAGCTCCAATTGTTGGAACAGGCATCGAAGGACAATTGATTCAAGATTCACGTACACAAGTAATGGCCGAAGGCGTTGGTGTAATTGAATATGTTGATGCAACTTGTATTAAAATACTTTACGACCGTACCGAAGAAGAAGAATTTGTAAGCTTCGACAGCGCAATTAAAGAATATAAATTACCAAAATTCCAAAAAACCAACCAAAATACTACCATCGACTTACGCCCTATCGTGAGCAAAGGTGACAAAGTAGTAAACGGTCAAATTCTTACTGAAGGTTATGCAACCCAAAACGGTGAATTAGCAATTGGCAAAAACTTGAAAGTTGCTTTCATGCCTTGGAAAGGTTATAACTTTGAGGATGCTATCGTAATCAACGAACGTGTTGTACGCGAAGATGTCTTTACTTCAATTCACGTAGTTGAACAACTATTGGATGTTCGCGAAACCAAACGTGGTATCGAAGAATTTACTTCGGATATACCAAACGTAAGTGAAGAAGCTACAAAGGATTTGGATGAAAACGGTATTATTCGTATCGGTGCTCGTATTGAGCCCGGTGATATTATCATTGGTAAAATTACTCCAAAAGGAGAATCGGATCCTTCACCGGAAGAAAAATTACTTCGCGCTATTTTTGGTGACAAAGCGGGCGATGTAAAAGATGCTTCTTTGAAAGCTACTCCATCGTTATCGGGTGTGGTTATTGGAAAACGATTATTCTCAAAGGCTCAAAAGAATCGTAAATCAAAACTTGCAGACAAAGCCGTTCTTCCAAAATTGGATGAAGAGTTTGAAAACCAAGCAGCTATTTTGCGCAACACTTTAGTTGACAAATTAATTGCAATGATTGGCGATAGAACTTCAGCAGGAGTAAAAGATTTCTTAGGAACTGATATAATTTCACGCAATAGCAAATTTACAGCAGAGCGCCTTCGCGAGATCGACTATTCTGCAGTACAATTGAGCAAATGGACTACTGATTCACATAGAAATGAATTAGTCAAGAAACTAATCATGAATTATTTGAGAAAACACAAGGAATTGGATGCTCAAATAAAACGTCAAAAATTCAACATTACTATCGGGGATGAACTTCCAAATGGTATCGTACAAATAGCTAAAGTTTATATCGCTAAGAAACGTAAAATTCGTGTTGGTGATAAAATGGCAGGTCGTCACGGTAACAAAGGTATTGTATCTCGTATTGTTCGTCAAGAAGATATGCCGTTCCTTGAAGATGGAACTCCAGTAGATATTGTATTGAATCCACTTGGTGTACCTTCGCGTATGAACCTTGGACAAATTTTTGAAACCGTATTAGGTTGGGCTGGAAAAGAATTAGGAGTGCGTTTTGCAACACCTATTTTCGATGGTGCAAGTTTGGACGATTTAACTGTTTGGACAGATAAAGCCGGCGTGCCTGCATATGGTAAGACTTATTTATACGATGGTGGAACAGGTGAACGTTTCGACCAAACAGCAACAGTAGGTGTTATCTACATGCTGAAACTGGGTCACATGGTTGAAGACAAAATGCATGCGCGTTCTATCGGACCATACTCGCTTATTACTCAACAACCTCTTGGTGGTAAAGCACAATTTGGTGGTCAACGTTTCGGAGAAATGGAGGTTTGGGCACTCGAAGCATTCGGTGCTGCACATATCTTACAAGAAATTTTGACTGTTAAATCGGATGACGTTATGGGTCGCGCTCGTACTTACGAAGCGATTGTAAAAGGTGATCCAATGCCAACACCAGGAATTCCGGAATCGCTCAACGTATTGTTGCACGAACTTCGTGGATTAGGTTTGAGCATCAGTTTGGAATAGAAAATAAATATGGTTAGTTTATATCCGGCCTCAAAACCGGATATAAACTATCTCGTATAAAATCTGTTCAAATTGAATTCCAAAAATAGTAAATCTTATAACTCTTTATAAAACAGAGATATGGCTTTTAAAAATGATAATAAGGTAAAGAATAGTTTTAATAAAATTTCGATTGGTCTTGCATCACCCGAAGAGATATTAAAATTATCGAGTGGCGAGGTTCTCAAACCAGAAACCATTAATTATCGAACCTACAAACCTGAACGTGATGGTTTGTTCTGCGAGCGCATTTTTGGTCCTACCAAGGATTTTGAATGTCATTGCGGAAAATACAAACGTATTCGTTATAAAGGCATTGTCTGCGACCGTTGTGGAGTAGAAGTGACTGAGAAAAAAGTTCGTCGTGAGCGAATGGGACACATTCAATTGGTCGTTCCCGTGGCTCATATTTGGTATTTCCGTTCATTGCCAAACAAAATTGGTTACTTGTTGGGAATGCCTACAAAAAAATTAGATTCAATTATCTACTACGAAAAATATGTCATCATTCAAGGAGGAATTCTTGAAAACGGAGAAAATATCGCGCAAGGCGAGTTATTAACCGAAGATGAATATTTGGATATTTTAGAAGCTTTACCACGTGAAAATCAATTGTTGGAAGACACTGATCCTAATAAGTTCATCGCTAAAATGGGGGCTGATGCTATCCATGATATGTTGAGCCGTTTGGATTTGGATGTTCTATCGTACGATTTACGTCACAAAGCTAACACAGATACATCGCAACAACGTAAAACTGAAGCTTTGAAACGTCTGCAAATTGTAGAATCGTTCCGTGCTTCAAAATTACGTAACAAACCGGAATGGATGATTGTAAAAATCGTTCCAGTTATTCCACCAGAATTGCGTCCATTAGTACCACTTGATGGTGGTCGTTTTGCGACTTCGGATTTGAACGACTTATATCGTCGTGTGATTATCCGTAACAACCGTTTGAAACGATTAATCGAAATCAAAGCTCCTGAAGTGATCCTTCGTAACGAGAAACGTATGCTTCAAGAAGCTGTCGATTCATTGTTCGATAACTCACGTAAATCAAGCGCTGTAAAAACCGATGCGAATCGTCCATTGAAGTCGCTTTCCGACTCTTTGAAAGGTAAACAAGGTCGTTTCCGTCAAAACTTACTTGGTAAACGTGTGGATTACTCGGCACGTTCGGTAATTGTTGTTGGACCTGAATTAAAGATGCACGAATGCGGTATCCCAAAAGATATGGCTGCAGAATTATTCAAACCGTTTGTTATTCGCAAGCTTATTGAACGCGGAATTGTAAAAACGGTAAAGTCTGCGAAAAAAATCGTTGATAGAAAAGACCCAGTGATATGGGACATTTTAGAGTACGTGATGAAAGGACATCCCGTGTTACTAAACCGTGCTCCTACTCTTCACCGCTTGGGTATTCAGGCTTTCCAACCAAAAATGATTGAAGGAAAAGCTATTCAACTTCACCCACTTTCATGTACGGCTTTCAATGCCGACTTTGACGGTGACCAGATGGCAGTTCACTTACCTCTTGGTAATGAAGCTATTTTGGAAGCACAAATGTTGATGTTGGCTTCTCATAATATTTTGAACCCTGCCAATGGTGCTCCTATTACTGTACCGTCGCAAGACATGGTTCTTGGGTTGTATTATATTACAAAACCACGTACCGGTGCATTAGGTGAGGGTTTAATTTTCTACTCTCCGGAAGAAGCTGAAATTGCTTACAACGAAAGAAAAGTTGCTTTACACTCATGGATTAAGGTAAAAACCAAAGACTTGAATGCAGAAGGCGAATTAGTTGACATGATTATTGAAACAACAGTTGGACGTATTCTATTTAATAAATGTGTTCCTACTAAAGTTGGATATATCAACGAATTACTATCTAAAAAATCATTGCGTGACATTATTGGTAACGTAATTGAAATTTGTGGAGTAGCTCGTACAGCTCAATTCCTTGATGATATTAAAGACTTAGGATACTTTATGGCTTTCAAAGGTGGACTTTCGTTCAACTTGAATGACGTAATTATCCCACCAGAAAAGGAAATCCTGGTAAAAGAAGGTAATGCTGAAGTGGAAGAAATCTTGAATAACTATAACATGGGATTCATTACTTTCAACGAACGTTACAATCAGATTATTGATACATGGACTCACGTGAACTCGAAATTGTCAAACATCTTGATGAAACAACTTTCGACAGATAACCAAGGATTTAACTCGGTATATATGATGCTAGACTCTGGTGCTCGTGGATCTAAAGAACAAATTCGTCAGCTTTCGGGTATGCGTGGTTTGATGGCAAAACCTCAAAAATCGGGTGCAGAAGGTGGACAAATTATTGAAAACCCTATTCTTTCGAACTTTAAAGAAGGACTTTCGGTATTGGAATACTTTATTTCTACCCACGGTGCTCGTAAAGGTTTGGCGGATACGGCTTTGAAAACAGCGGATGCAGGATACTTAACACGTCGTTTGGTAGATGTATCGCAAGATGTAATTATCAACGAAGATGACTGTGGAACATTACGTGGACTTATTGCCACTGAAATGAAAAACAACGAAGAAGTGATTTCATCACTTTACGAGCGTATCCTTGGTCGTGTATCTGTTCATGATATTCAAAACCCACTTACCGGAGAACTAATCGTATCTTCGGGAGAACAAATAACTGAAGCATTAGCCAAAAAGATTCAGGATTCACCTATCGAACGTGTTGAAATTCGCTCGGTATTGACTTGCGAATCGAAAAAAGGTGTTTGTGCAAAATGTTACGGTCGTAACCTTGCAACCAATAAAATGGTTCATATCGGTGAAGCAGTAGGTGTTATTGCAGCTCAATCAATTGGTGAGCCTGGTACACAGCTTACACTTCGTACGTTCCACGTTGGGGGTATTGCTTCGAACGTTGCAGCAGAATCAAAAATTGTATTGAAATATGATGGTCGTCTTGAATTTGATGAGCTTCGTACGGTAGATGCAGTTGGTGATGACAAGGCCATTTATCAGGTAGTAGTAAGTCGTCTGGCTGAAATGCGTGTAATTGACCCTAACACTGACATTGCACTTACCACTCAAAATATCCCTTACGGTTCTAAACTTTATGTTAAAGATGGTGACGTTGCAACAAAAGGCCAAATGGTCTGCGAGTGGGATCCATTTAACGCGGTAATTATTTCTGAAACTGAAGGTAAAATTGAGTTTGAAGATGTAATTGAAAATGTTACCTTCAAGGCTGAAACCGATGAGGCAACAGGTCTGCGTGAAAAGATTATTATCGAAACTAAAGATCGTAACAAAGTTCCAAGTGCACACATTGTGTCCAAAGATGGTTCTATATTACGTACCTATAGTTTACCGGTGGGTGCCCACTTGGTATTGGATAATGGCGATAAAATCAAAATGGGTCAAATGTTGGTAAAAATACCTCGTGCCGTTGGTAAAGCAGGTGATATTACCGGTGGTCTTCCACGCGTAACTGAGTTATTCGAAGCTCGTAACCCTTCTAACCCGGCTGTAGTAGCCGAAATTGATGGTGAAGTAACCTTCGGAAAAATCAAACGTGGTAACCGCGAGTTGACTGTAACTTCGAAAACCGGTGAGATTAAGAAATACATGATTCCATTATCAAGACAAATTCTTGTTCAGGAAAATGACTTTGTACGTGCAGGTATTCCACTTTCGGAAGGTGCAACTACTCCTTCGGATATCTTATTAATCAAAGGACCTACAGCGGTTCAGGATTATATTGTAAACGAAGTTCAGGATGTTTACCGTCTGCAAGGTGTAAAAATCAATGATAAGCACTTTGAGGTAATTGTACGTCAAATGATGCGTAAAGTTGAGATTTTGGAACAAGGTGATACTCGTTTCTTAGAAAAACAAATTATCGGCAAAAACGATTTCATGGAAGAAAATGATCGTATTTGGGGTAAAAAAGTAATTCTGGATGCAGGTGATTCAACAACCTTGAAACCGGGTCAAATCATTACGCCACGTAAGTTGCGTGATGAGAACAGTATGTTGAAACGTCGTGATATGAAATTGGTAGAAACGCGTGATGCAATTGCTGCTACTTCAAATCAGATTCTGCAAGGTATTACCCGTGCTGCACTTCAAACTAACAGCTTTATGTCGGCTGCTTCGTTCCAGGAAACTACAAAAGTATTGAACGATGCTGCTATCAATGGTAAAGTTGACAGACTTGAAGGATTGAAAGAAAATGTTATTTGTGGACACTTGATTCCTGCCGGAACAGGTCAACGTGAATTCGATAAAATCGTAGTTTTTTCACGCGATGAATATGAGAAAAAAGTTGACGCCCGCAAAAGTGTTATAGAAGTTGGCGCTAATGAATCTGAAGATTAATTAATCGCTTGACTCAAAGTTAATCACAACGAGCTTGTTTTCTTTTTGAAGACAAGCTCGTTGCTTTTGTATATCTAGCTCTTGTTTTGCTCAAAAAAACATAGTATCTTAGTACGATTTTTATAAAAACAAAGTAATAAACTCAAACTTATATTGACAATGGAAAATAATTATTGCATTATTATGGCAGGTGGCGTTGGTAGCCGCTTTTGGCCGTTTAGTAGAAACGATCGCCCAAAACAGTTTCTCGATTTTTTTGGAACAGGACGTTCTCTTTTACAGATGACTTTTGATAGACTTCGCCATTTAGTGCCAGCCGAAAATATTATAATTGTATCAAATGTCATATACAAAGATTTGATTCTGGAGCAACTGCCGGAAATAAAAGCCGATCAGGTTTTACTGGAACCAAACAGACGAAACACAGCGCCATGTATTGCCTATGCCGTAAATAGAATCAAATCTATGACCGATAAAGCCAATATAATTGTAGCACCATCGGATCATCTTATTTTGAAAGAAAATGATTTTCTGGAAACAATTAAGGTCGGTCTCGACTTTGTAGAAAAAAATGATTGCTTATTGACACTAGGGATTAAGCCTAGTCGCCCCGAAACCGGTTATGGATACATTCAAATTAGCGAAGGAGAGACCAATCTAAGAAAAGTAAAAACATTTACCGAAAAACCAAATGCCGAGTTGGCTCAGGTTTTTTTCGAAACCGGTGAGTTTTTCTGGAATTCAGGAATTTTCTTATGGAATTTGCAAACTATAGACAAAGCGTTTGATGAATTATTGCCTGAAGTGGCTACTAAATTTAAAGTGGGCACTGAATTTTTCAACACACCTAAAGAACAGGAATTCATTGATGAGATGTATCCTTCATGCCCTAATATTTCAATAGATTATGGCATTATGGAAAAAGCATCGGATGTTTATGTTCTTTGTTCAGACTTTGGTTGGACTGACCTGGGTACCTGGGGATCACTTTACGAAATGTCGCCAAAAGACGAGAATAAAAACGTGACGCTAAAATGCGAAACTGTATTTTATGATTGCGAAGACAATATCGTTGCTTTACCTTCAGGAAAACTAGCTGTCATTCAGGACTTAAAAGGCTATATTGTTGCTGAATCGGATAATGTTTTACTCATATGCAAACTTGAAGAAGAACAGCGAATTCGTCAGTTTGTGAACGACACAAACGTAAAATACGAGGGCAAATTTAATTAAATAGTTGATAATTTACAGTTGACAGTTGACAGTTGTTGCTAGATGTAGTTCTATCTCCAACTGTCAACTGTCAACTTTTAATTCATAACATGAGCGATATTATTCATCTTTTACCCGATTCGGTTGCAAATCAAATTGCTGCAGGTGAAGTGATTCAGCGCCCGGCATCGGTTATAAAAGAATTAGTTGAAAATTCGATTGATGCAGGTGCTACATTTATTCAGATATTGATAAAAGATGCTGGACGAACATTGATTCAGGTAGTTGACAATGGTAAAGGTATGAGTGAAACGGATGCTCGAATGGCATTTGAACGTCACGCCACGTCTAAAATTACCGATGCAGCCGATTTATTTTCGCTCAAAACAATGGGATTTCGGGGTGAGGCACTGGCATCAATTGCCGCCGTGGCTCAAGTAGAATTGCGTACAAGAAGAACTGAAGATGAGTTAGGTGTATTAGTTGAAATAGCAGGAACACGGGTCTTTAAACAAGAAGTAGTACAGTGTGATACGGGTACAGCTTTTCAAGTAAAAAATTTATTTTTCAACGTACCGGCACGTCGACGCTTTTTAAAAAGCGACAATGTAGAGAAAAGTCATATCCTGACTGAGTTTTATCGTATCGCGTTAGTCAATTCCAATGTCGCTTTTGCACTATTTGATGGTGACAATGAAATGTTTCAACTTCCTGCTTCGAATAACAAAGTACGGATAGAAAATATTTTTGGCAAAAATGCAAAAAAACGCTGGCAACAGCAACTACTAACCATTGAGACATCAACCAACATGGTGAGTATTAATGGATATGTTGGGAAACCTGAATTTGCCCAGAAATCGGCTATTCAGTATTTCTTTGTGAATGGCCGATACATGCGTCATCCTTATTTTCACAAGGCCGTGTTATTGGCTTACAATCAAATGATTCAAGCCAATGAAAGCCCGAATTATTTTATCTATCTGGAGGTGGATCCGCAAACCATCGATGTAAACATCCATCCTACCAAAACTGAAATAAAATTCGAAAACGAGCAAGCCATTTGGTCTATCCTTTCGGCGTCCATCAAAGAATCACTGGGTAAGTTTAACATTATTCCATCCATTGACTTTGATCAGGAAGGCGCTTTAGAAATGCCCACAGCAATGTCGTTAGAAAATGTACGCCCTCCACAAACAAACTTTAATCCGAATTACAACCCATTTGGGACAAGTGCATACAAACGCCCAACTTTGGACTGGGAAGATTTATACGGCGACTTTGAGAAAAAAAACGAAACAATTGAATCGATGCCTACCTGGCAACCCGAATCAGAGGCTTCAGGTATCTCAATACTTGACCCTGTAGAAAAACAACAAACAATCGAAACAAACGAGCAGCGAGCAGATAATTTTCAATTCAAAAATCGGTATATAATCACTAGTTTGAAATCTGGCATGTTGATAATCGATCAGCATAGAGCCCATGTACGGGTTCTTTTTGAGCTGTATATCAATCAAATAAAGAACAGGAAAGCGTTATCGCAGCAGGTTCTTTTTCCCGAAGTACTGGAATTGAGTGCTGATGATGATTTGATTTTTGAACAAATGCTCCCCGATCTCCAATATGTAGGTTTTGACTTTGAACCGCTAAACAATCATTCATTCAATGTAAAGGGAGTTCCAGAGAAAGTTGGAACAGGAAGCGTTATTGACCTATTATTAGTAATGCTCGATAAAGCCAAAACAACTGCAGAAGATCTTACCACTACTATGCATGAATCAATTGCGCTATCATTAGCTGATTTAGCAGCTTTGAAGAATGGTCAACGACTTTCAAATGAAGAAATGAGTGATCTGATTGACCGTCTTTTTGCCTGTGAGAACCACAACTTTACGCCTGACGGCAAAAAAATAATAAATATTTTTACACACGAAGAGATAGACAAAAGATTCTAGAAAACATGAATAATTCAATTTAGAATTGAATTCGCCTTTTTTTTTAGATTAAACAACCACCCCCAAAGGAGGTGGATTTTTAAGCTATATTAAACAACTAACAAATGAAATCTCTTCTTATTTTCGACCTCGACGGCACATTGCTGGATACCATAGCAGATATGGCTGAGAGTACAAATTACGCTCTTACAAAATGTAATTTTCCAACATATGAAATCTCAGCTTATCGTTTTTTTATAGGTAATGGTATCAACAAGCTTTTTGAACGTGTACTGCCGGAAGGTAAAAAAACTCAAGAGAACATTCTAGAAATTAGGAAACATTTTCTGGCGCATTACGAAATTCACAATTCAGAGCTGACAGTACCTTATGCGGGCATCTCAGAACTGCTCATAAAATTGCAATTAGCCGGAATAATGATTGCTGTGGCTTCAAACAAATATCATAAAGCGACAGAAAAGCTTGTAAAACATTTCTTCCCTGAAATACAGTTTGTAGCTGTATATGGTCAACGCGAAGGAATTGCTGTTAAGCCTGACCCTAGAATCGTTAATGACATTCTGACCCTCGCAAAAACGAAGAAAACTGAAGAAGTACTTTATATTGGCGACTCAGGTGTAGATATGCAAACGGCTCAAAATGCAGGTGTCGATGCTTGTGGTGTGACCTGGGGATTTCGTCCACGTACTGAATTAATGGAGTTTTCTCCAAAATTTATCATTGATAATGCTGAAGAACTTTTGGGAATAATTGGGTTATGATTCTCTGCAAAATCCGAATATAAAAAAACCGCACAATATGTGCGGTTTTTTTATATCAATTCTCAACCAAAAAATTTATCGATTGATCTATTCTTCTTTGGCTTGAGGAGTAATTAGTTTGTACCCTTTTCCGTGTATGTTGATAATAGCCACATTCTCGTCAGCTTTTAACAGCTTGCGCAATTTAGTGATATACACATCCATACTCCGAGCATTGAAATAATTATCATCTACCCAAATTGTTTTTAAGGCAAAGTTGCGTTCTAAAATATTGTTAGCGTTGGCAGCCAATAAATTCAATAATTCAGACTCTTTTGTAGTTAATTTCTTAGAGTCGCCATCAATAGTAAGCATTTGCTTTTGAGCATCAAAAATGAAATTACCTAGAGCATAGGTTACTACATCTTTTGCTTTTTTCCCTTTCACACGACGCATAATTGATTCAATACGATAAAGCAATTCTTCCATGCTGAATGGCTTAGATAAATAATCATCTGCACCCAATTTGAATCCTTGCAAAATATCTTCTTTCATCGATTTAGCTGTAAGAAAGATAATTGGCACTTCGGTATTTAAAGCACGTACATCTGCAGCAAGTGCAAAACCGTCTTTTTTAGGCATCATTACATCAAATACGCACAAGTCATATTTATTTTTTGAGAATGCTTTGTAACCAGCTTCACCATCAGGCTGCAAATCTGCATCATAACCTTTAGTAATTAAATACTCTCTGAGAAGCATGCCAAGATTTTCATCATCTTCGCATAATAAGATTTTTACTTTTTCGTCAATCATAATTAGTAATTTTTAAAAGTTGGTATTGATATTATAAATTTCGTTCCTATATTTAATTCGCTCTCCGCTTTTATGGAGCCTTTATGCTCTGTAACTATCTTCTTAACGTAAGCCAATCCTAATCCAAATCCTTTTACGTTGTGAAGATTCCCTGTAGATACCCGATAAAATTTTTCGAATATTCGTTTCAAATCTTCCTTATTTATTCCAATTCCATTATCCTCAATGCTTATAAATAAATTATCCTTTTCATTCCATGTTTCCAAAGTCAAGAGCAATGGCTTATCACTATATTTTAGCGCATTATCCATTAAATTGAAAATCACATTCGTAAAGTGAACTTCGTCAATTAAGGCCAAATCGTTTGTTGCTTTAAGATTAGAAGTTATCTTTCCACCTTTGCTCGTTACTTTCAGAGAAAAATTGCCAATAATATCTCGGATAAGTAAATTAATTTGAATTTCGTTCAATTTCAGTGTTGATTTTTCTCGTTCAAACACTGCCATTTGCAACACTTTCTCCACCTGAAAGCTCAATCTTTTTGTTTCGTCCCGAATCACTTTCGAAATATGTTTCAATGTTTCTGGCGTTTTACCTACTCCTGGATCCTGCAACATTTGCGAAGCTAATGATATGGTCGAGATGGGCGTTTTAAACTCATGGGTCATATTATTCACAAAATCATTCTTCATCGTATTTAGTTGTTTTTGTCTGAAAATAATAATGATAGCAACAATAAATATAATGAGAATAAGCAAAATTAACGCCACAGACGGCAAAAGCAAATTCATGGAATTCAAAATAAAATTTTGCTTCGTTGGGAATACCACTTGCAAATAGGCCGGTGCATTAGACTCTTCTAATGGAAACAGCTTTTGAGTATAAACATTATTATTGATATTAAGCTCAGTCTGGTGTATATCCTTGTGACACTTATATATTATCTTGCCTTGATTGTCGACAATTGAGTAAAAGAACGGAAGTTCAACACCGTTATTCACCAACACTTTTTCTAAAATATCATTCAAATCATTGAAATTAACCCGCTCGTTAATTTCCTTATTGTCACTTTCTCGCATCCATCTGAATACAGCCTGATCGAGAATCGTTTTAGAACGTGAAAAGTTTTTTTGAAACTTATCTTGTAAATATCTTGAAGTTTCCTCGATGGTTGCCTGACCATGACGGGTTGACAAACGAATACTTGGACGATTAAGTTGCTCCGATGTTAATTTTGAATTTTCGGCCATACTGTCAATGTCCTTTTTCAATTTCAAGTTTTGAGCATCTACATTGATGTATTTATTATTTGCACCATGAATGTCACTACTTTCTAGCGTCTGACTTAAATAATCGAGTGCTTCATTCTCTTCAACCAAACTAACAGTCTGAAATAATGCCCGTTGAACATTATCATTGAACTGATTTTCTACCATCTCGGCATTTATCCTTACATACCGCGCTTGCAAAGCAATAAGCCCTACAAAAGTCACAAGCATCGTAATGATAAGTATCCATATTGTCGTCTTTTTCATATTCGGCTACAAATTTACAAAATAATTAAACCTTCGTGCATAAAGTAACATTCTTTAACCTTGTTTGTTAATCTAAAACATTGTTATAAGTCGATTGGAGTTAATAATTTAGGTTTTATTTGATAATTTCTCGATAAAATTTTACATTTAGCTCAAAACTATGTGAATTATGTTAACCCCCGATTTCAAATGAATTATGATTTTAGCATTAGTATAAAACAAGAATACATATTCCAAAGTTTACATATCAACTGCTTTGTCGGATACAATCTCCACGGGATTTTCAGGACCAACCATCTCCTCTTCGTGAAATTCTTTCAACACAAACCTTTTATAATATGAAATGATCAGCGTGGTCATTGGAAGTGCAATAATCATACCTACCATACCCATCAATGAACCCCAGATGGAAAGCGAAAGCAATATTACGGCTGGATTAAGACCAGTTACACGTCCCATAATTTTAGGAGTCAACACCATATCTTCGAGTGCTTGAACCAAAGCGAAAACAACTGCAATTCCCAATAATACAGAGCCATAGCTTTGACCGGTCTCAACAGATTGAAGCAGACCCATTACGGCGCAAGGAATCAGCATCAAGACTTTGAGATATGGCACCATTGTGAGTAAGCCAATGAGTAAACCCAGAACAATAGCTAACGGTAGTTGAATAATGCTAAAGCCAATAACAAATAGAACTCCAACTATCAGAGCAATAAGAGCCTGACCTCTAAAATAGCTATTCATGCCCGATTCCAAATCGACAATAACTTCTGTTATCAACTTCCTATATTTAGGAGGAATAATATGAAACATACCTGCTGAAATTTTCTCGTAATCCAACAAAATAAAAATGAGATACAAGAAAACAACTACCACCACAGAAAGTCCCAGAATGAAATTTAGTGATCCATTCACAAAATCCCACAATTGAGGCGCCAGTTTTTTTAGCCCCTCCATAATATTTTGATCTTTCAATACCGATTGAAATTTTAGCTGCTCTAAATAGTGCTTTATTTCATATTGCCAAGCCGCAGGAATAAGCGTATTCACATCCAAATGTTGGGTATATGTAACTATCAACTGCGACAACTTCAGAATTTCGAGACTAACAATAGGGGCTAAAATTAAAATCAAACCAGTTAACGATCCAAAAAACAGTAATAGCGTTGCAAAAATTGACAACATACGATTTTTAAATTTCAATTTATATTGAAAAAAACCGACAAACGGCTGCAACAAATAAGCCAATAGCCATGCAACCAGAAACGGCAACAGCACTCCGCTAAGCTTATTTACTAATAAAAATACTAACACTACAACAAACAAGCCAATAAGCATACGAACTACCCGGTCGAGGGTAAAGGGTTTTGGATTTGTATTCATGACAATTCAGTTTTATTTTCGTTTCCCAAGACTAGTTGGATTTATCAATGTTGCACACCATTAAAACAATCACGGCAAATTGGCTCATATTCACTCATTTCGCCCAGCAGAACTCGTTTATCACTCTCAACCAAACGATGCGACACATAGGCCAATGCTCCACAACGAACGCAAATAGCATGAACTTTAAATACATCCTCGGCCACCGCACAAAGTGCAGGCATCGGACCAAATGGAATACCTTTAAAATCCATATCCAAGCCCGCGATAATAACGCGCACGCCCTGATTTGCCAATTGAGTACATACATCAACCAAACCCTCATCGAAAAATTGCGCCTCGTCAATCCCCACCACATCCACATCGCCCGACATGAGCAAGATACTACCCGACGACTCAACAGGCGTAGATCGAATTGCAGTACGGTCGTGAGATACCACCTCATCTTCCGAATAACGAGTATCAATCTTAGGTTTAAAAATCTCAACTTTTTGTTTTGCAAACTTCGCCCGCTTAAGTCTTCGTATCAATTCTTCGGTTTTTCCCGAAAACATTGATCCACATATTACTTCAATACTTCCGCGCTTTTGTTGATTAGGGTGATTACGTTCTGAATAAATCATTGTATTTTATTGAAAATTAGCTATTCTTTTTTCTTTTCTCTTTGGAATATTGTAACTTTACACCGAAAACAAGATAATAAATGTCTGGCAATACATTATTCATGTTTACAAAGGTACAATTTTTGTAAATGAATGTGACATTCGAAATCTTTTATTACCAATAATATAAGATTTGAAATTAATCACAGTTTATTATAGGTTACTCAGCACTATTCCGAGGAGCAAAGTTAAAGAAATTATAAGGATTAAAATCGTTTTTACAAAAAAGATATGAACAGAAAATTATTAGTAACACTACTTCATAAATCAATTCAAGAACTCGAAATGATTACAGAAGGCTTTATGGAAATGGAGCACTATCCAAACGCAATAATCCAACTAGCCAAACGTAAAACCGATGACATTCAATCCTATATTGAAATACTATCAACTGTTATTCCCGAGTCATTGGATAGTTTAGGTGAAGACATGACAACAAAGACTGCTACGGTTAAGGAAGAAGCTATCTGCGAAAAGCAGGAAGAAGAACCAATTACTACAGAAGTGCCAAGCAAAATAACTGAGGTGGCAACAATCACAGAGCCCATTGAATCAGAAATCGCAGTTCAGGAAGTCATACTACCCGAAACCGTCGAAGAAGAAGAAGAAGAAGAAGAAGAAGAAGAAGAAGAAGTGGACGACGAAGAGAATACTGAAGAAATAACGAGCGAAACTAGCGAGATAGTAGAGTTGGAAGAAATTTCAACTACCGCAGAAATTGAATCGAACAATGAGGAAGTTGTTGAAGAAAAATTTACGAGCAACGAAACCAGAACGATAGTTGAAGAGACGAGTAAATTAACTATTGGCGATAAAAATTCGGTAATTTCTGTAACCAGAAATGAGCTTCTATCGAAAACAGAGAACACCATCAGCTCGATATTAGCGAACAAGAAAATATCGGATGTCAAACAAGGAATCAATATTGGTGACCGCTTTCGTTTTCAGCGTGAGCTATTTCGTGGCAACGGTGAAGATATGAATAAAACCCTGACCTACATCAATCAACTTGACACATTAAATGAGGCATTATCATTCCTTCGTTCCAAATACGGCTGGGCAACCGACAATGAAACCGCCGAAGATTTTTATCAAATTGTAAGAAGACGATTTTTATAGCCGCAGAGACAACGCATGCGTTGTCTCAACAAAAAATAAATAAAAACATGAGATTATACGTTGTACCTACACCGGTAGGAAATTTGGAGGATATGACCTTTCGCGCCATCAGAGTATTAAAATCGGTTGATCTGATTTTAGCTGAAGACACGCGAACAAGCGGTTTTCTATTAAAGCATTTCGACATCAAAACTCCCATGCACTCACATCATAAATTCAACGAACACAAAACGGTGGAAAATGTGGTTCAGCGCATCAAAAGTGGGCAAACAGTAGCACTGATTTCGGATGCAGGAACACCTGCTATCTCCGATCCCGGATTTTTAGTTGTTCGCCAATGCGTTGAGAATGGAATAGACGTAGAATGTCTGCCTGGCGCAACAGCCTTTGTACCTGCTTTAGTAGCATCGGGATTACCGAATGATCGTTTTTGTTTCGAGGGTTTTTTACCCCAGAAAAAAGGGCGTCAAACAAAGATCAACCTGTTGGCTCACGAAAGCCGTACCATGATTTTTTACGAATCTCCTTTTCGACTCGTAAAAACATTGACTCAGTTATCCGAAGTATTTGGCATTGAACGCAAAGCATCGGTTTCGCGCGAAATATCAAAGATTTACGAGGAGACAAAACGCGGGACATTACAGGAATTAACACAATATTATACAGAGCATATTCCAAAAGGAGAAATTGTAATTATTGTTGCAGGTTTTGAAGAATAAACATTACCTTTGCACCCGTAAACAACTAATAATTACTTATCGACAATTATTCTTTACAATCGCATTTAAGTAATTTGAATATTTAATAATGCGTTTTTTAAAAGCTATATTCAGATAAACAGACTTGTAACTCGTAACTATTTGCTTATAACTACTTATTTCTATTTACCAACAAACTTTTCAATATTTTTCTAATGAAACCTACTATTTTTTCGCTTGTCATTTTGCTCGTTTTAATGACATCATGCGGAAAACACTCATCCGACTATCAAGCCCTAAAAGCTCAAAACGACTCATTACAAAATGCGAAGTCGAAACTACAAAATGAAGTAGATGGATATTTCTCGGCCATGAATCAGATTGAGCAGAATATTGAAAAGATAAAAACCACACAAAATTCCATTTCAATCCAGCCTGTTGGTCAGGAACTGAACGATGACATGCGCACGAAAATAAACGAGGACATGTCGTATTTGAATGAAATGCTTCAAACAAACAAAGATGAATTAGCACGTTTGAAAGCAAAACTAAGAAGAAGCGGTTTTAAATCTACAGAACTTGAACAAACAATTTCGCGCTTATCAAAATCACTTGAAGAAGAATCTTCGAAAGTTGCCAATTTACAAATACAACTATCCCAAAAAGACTCATTAATCACACAACTGAGCACATCGGTTAATGACATGGGGAAAAATATAGAGGATTTGTCGACCAACGCGAAAGAGAAAGACTCGAAAATAAAAGAAAAAGAAACAAAGATAAAAGAGCAGGATGAAACTATCCACACAGCTTGGTATGTTTTCGGAACACGGAAAGAACTGAAAGAACAGAAAATCGTTACAACCGACGGACTATTTAGCCCACAAAGAGTACTACAAAGCGACTTCAATAAAAATTATTTCGTACGAATCGATGCACGAAACACAAAGTCCATTCCACTGTATTCTACACGTGCCAAGATTCTCACATCGCATCCAAAGTCTTCATATACACTTGAAAAAGAGAACGGCAACTTTATACTACTAATTGTTGAACCCAACCAATTCTGGAGTGTCAGCAAATATCTGGTAATTGAAGTGGAATAAAAAAAATAATGCATAATGTATAATTCACAATGCATAATTATTTGATCAAACAGTGCGTTTTCCCAGTCCGGAAAGCGCATTGTCGTTTAAACATAGTGTTGCTTCTCAATAAAACTCAGATTCAATTTTTTGTTAACTCGTTTACTAATTATCATGTACAAACACATTTTTATCGATCTCGACGACACACTTTGGGATTTTCATGCCAATGCGCAAGCAACGCTTGAAGATATTTATGAAAGCCACCAGCTCTACAAATACTTTGACAGCTTTAAGCAATATTTCAATATCTACGCCAAGCGAAACCTCGAACTCTGGGAGCTTTACGGAAAAGGAGAAATCACGAAAGAGTTTCTAAACTTCGAACGTTTTAGCCATCCGCTGGTTCAGGTGGGAGCCGGTAATGTGGAAACGGCTGAACAGATTGGCCGCGATTTTTTGGAAATGCTACCCACAAAAACGGTACTTGTCCCCTACGCCAAAGAATTGCTGGATTATCTCCACCCTAAATATCCCCTCACCATTATTTCCAATGGATTTATAGAAGTTCAATACAAGAAACTACGAAGCTCCAACTTGGAGCACTACTTCACCCACATCATCCTTTCCGAGGGCGCTAAGGCACTAAAGCCTGACAAACGCATCTACGAGTACGCCATGCAACTCAACAACGCCACCGCATCCGAATGCATTATGATTGGCGACAGCTACGAAGCTGATATCGTTGGGGCACGGAATGCAGGAATAGATCAGGTGTACTTCAATCCGCACAGAGATGAGAAGAAAAGAGAAGCGACATACAACGCCAAATCATTATTAGATATATTTCGAATACTTTAGTCAGTAACTAAAAAAAAGGAACTACTCAACCGAGCAGTTCCTTTTTCTATCTGTAAAGCAAATTACTTACCAATATATTCTTCATACGAAGTGGTACGGTGCCCTTTCAGCTGATAGGTTGTTGCTGCATCATCAGCAAAAACAACATCCATTGTCAAACTGTCAGTCCCAATAACTTGACCCTTCGTTACGGTGATTTTTATTGGATATCCTGTAATAGCATTTTTAGAGTCAACAGTACTGAATGTTTTTGAAGCAACGTCAACTTTTGCCTTGAACTTAAAACTCCAGAAATGTCCGTTAGACGATGTTGTTGCATAATCGTCAAACCATACTGAATCTTTACCATAAGATGAATTATATGATTTGATTTCAAATGGACCTGCTACAACAGCTCCATCAACATAAGCCTTCAAGGTCCAATCACCTGCAATGGGATATGCCCAACTATATTCCTTTTTATAAGTAGGCTCGCATGAGAAAAATGCAAAAGCTACTATTGATACAATTATTAATTTAAATATACGCATAGTTTTCCTCCTTAATTTAATGATGTTGGGTTATTCAAAGTTACAGTAAATTTCATGGTTGGTACATCTTCCATATTAGTATTGAGAACTATCGTTTTAGTCCCAGCATTATATGTTGAAGTTGTTCCAGAAGTAAATACACAAGGGTAACCCCAAGCCAACTTACTAGCAGAAACTATCGAGAATGTATTATCTGCATTAAGCTTTAATACAGCTGGACCAGCATAAGTTGGACCATAAGCATTCCCTATACTATACCAACCACCTAACATTGATTCAACATAATAATTTCCACTACCAATACCGTAAACTAAAATTGTGTACGGACCACGTGCACCAACAGTACCTGCATTATTCCGCACAATATTAGATGCATAATAACCGTTCAGAGCGGCTGTCTCATCGTAAACATAAACTGTTCGAGTTACAGAAGCCGTAAATCCATCAGAATTTTCAGCCTCATAAACAATTGAATACTTTCCTCCTTTTGCAGCATTAACTGTTGAAGTTACAACAATTTTACTTGAAATATCAGTCGGTCCTTCAACAGCAGAACAACCAGGATCTACAAAAGGTGTATTTAAAGGCCAGAAAAGATTGGCATTACCTTTCATCTTTAGCACAGCATATGTCGTAACTTTCGACACTCCCATTGAGCTTTCATCGCTACAAGCACTAAACATAAAAACTGCGACTAAAGCTATTAATATTATTTTTTTCATATGACTTATATTTAAATTTATTTACCCCACCAAACCTTTTGAGTCAAAGGCACTTTTGCAGGCGTGTTGGCATTAGATTTACGTTCGCTATCTGGGAAGAATAAACGCTTAGGTAAAATAGGATTACCTGAAGCATCTTTACCAAAAACTGAAGTTTCTGAGAATGTGAAACCTATAGGAAAACCAGTACGGTTATAATCAAAGAATGCTTCAATAGCTCTCTTATTTGTTGCAGCGATATATTTCTGCCCCATAATAGATTGAATTCCATCGTAAGGATAAGTAATGGCATTTGCAGCCAATCCTAAACTCACTAATGAAGCTTTCACACCATCGTTAAAAGATGCTTGCGCTGCAACCGCACTACCATAGCGGGCTTGCGCCTCAGCCACCAAGAACAACACCTCTTCTTTTGTAAAGAAATAGACCGGTGAAAGACCCCCTATAGATGGTGTTGCATAATTCTTAGAATTTTCAGTCGGATGATTTTTCGAATCCCCCGAAGCCATAGCTTTATACGTAGCGCCTGTTTCAGAAGCTGTAAAAAATTTAGCTTTTCGAGGATCTGTATTGGCATCCAAAATATTCATCAAATAACTATTCGCAACAATGTTACCCGCCAAACGGTTAATAAATGTGTTATAGAAAGGATTATAACCCGTTTCTTCAGCTTTGAAGGCTGAGAAAGCAGCATCCTTGTCCAAGAAATTATTATCGGCTAACAATGCTTGAATTTTTGCTTGATTTTTTGTAGGATCAGCATTTACATATCGCATATAAATTTTCAATTTTAATGTATTTGCAAACTTAATCCAGTCGGACATCTCTCCTTTGAATATTAAATCTGATTTACCAGGAGCCTCAATACTTGCTGCAGTAAAGTCCTTTGCTATAGCATCATCAATACGAACAATTAAACTATCATATATTACCTGACCATCATCATATTTAGGTTGAAGATTTTTGGTTCCTTGCAATGCTTCAGTAAAAGGCACTTTGTCATACAAGTCAGCTAATACCTGATAAGTATATGCTTGCATTAAAGTGGAAATAGTATAAAATTTCCAATTCTTTGAAGCAGCAGAGCTTAATCTAACATTCTCATAATCTAACAATGCACCAGCATACAAAGTTGTAAACTGACGATTCAAATCATCTTCTGCAAGATTAAATGATTCCCAATCTGCCCATTGTGACGCAGCAGGTCCTTGAGCATATTGTTGAGTCCAAAATCCACCCAATGCTTGATAATATCCTCCCATTACAAAAGCTGATCCGGCTAAAGCACTAGGCAATACAAGTGCAGGGGTTGCTGCAGAAGGATTATTCGGATTCGTATTTATATCGAAAAAGCTTTCGCTGCAACTACTCAGTAACAGCACACTGGCAATCAGCGTAGCTAAATAATATTTTATTCGTTTCATATATTACTTATTTTTTATTAATTACTGATGTTAAAAACCTAGTTTCACATTAAAACCGATTGATCGAGTTGATGGAGTTCCACCATAATCTCCAAAGTCAGAACCGATATCATTACTAGAATTAGAGCCCGATGTATTGCTTGCACCACTTCCACCAAATGTTGTCATTTCCGGATCTGTAAACAGATTAGAGTTTGGAGTCCACAAGAACAAATTCGTTCCAACCAATGCAATATCAACGGAATTTATAAATGTTTTAGCGAGTAATGACTTTGGCAAAGAATATGACAAGCTCAATTCTCTAAGTTTAAAGAATGTTTTATCTACCAAAACATATGCTGCACCTTGACCTGCATTATAGGTTTGATTATAATACTGATTCATAGTATTGCTAAAACCTGCAATAGCAACAGTATTCTCAACATATTTACCACCTATTGATTGCACTGAATTAGGGATAATAAACGGTTGTCGATCATTGTATGTTGTTTGAGGTGCATTACCTGTAAAGTACATCATTTCAGCAGTTCGAGAATACATCAACCCTCCCTTACGGAAGTCTATTGAAGCATGGAGACGGAAACCCTTATATGTCAAAGAAGTTGAACCACCAATTCGATATTTATTTTGTGATGAGCCTAAAATCTCTTTTGTATCTTTAAAAGTTGGCAAACCTAACGAGTTTACAATCACCTGACCTTTATCATTCGTTGCAACAACGTTACCTTCATATAAACCTAACTCATAACCAGGACGAGCAACATAACCAATAGAACTTGTTCCACCCAAAGAAATTTGATCAAGGCCAGGAGCTAATTCAACTAATAAGTTTTTATTTTTACTGAAATTGACGGATACTTCCCACTCAAAATCTTTGGTTTTAATTGGCACAAGATTTAAAGTTACTTCAATCCCTTTATTCGTAATTTTTCCGAGGTTTTGTGTTTGAGCTGTAAATCCTGTTGAAGATGGAATAGTAGCAGTCCAAATTAAATTTGTAACTGTTTTGTCATAAAGCGCTACATCTAAACCAATTCGATTATTAAAGAATTTCAAATCTGCACCAATTTCCTTATCAGTAGAAATCTCAGGTTGTAATTTGTCATTGCCTATTAAGTTGGAAACAGAAAATCCATTCACTGACCCTGATAATGGGAAATACAGATTACGATAACCATCTGTTATAGAGGTCTGTGCCAAAACTGCATTAATTTGATAAGGATCTGCATCTTTACCTGTCTGAGCGACACCTACCCGTATCTTACCAAATGAAAGGATATCTTTATTTTCAATCAATTCGCTAAATATAAAACTCCCACTTATACTTGGATAGAAGAATGAACGATTACCTGCAGGCAATGTTGAAGACCAATCATTACGAGCGGACACATTTAAATACAACATACTTTTGTATCCAAAATCCACACTTCCATAAACTCCAACGAGTCTTCGCGAAGAACTTGCACCGTAAACTGATGGGGTTGCAGAACTATTAGATAAATTATAAAATTTTGGGATATCAAGTCCAATTACTTCGGTACCTTGATTTCTTGTATCACGTTGATTAAAATTATGACCCAGAATTCCACTAAATGTAAAGTCATCACTAAAGTCCTTGTTGATAGTCAAGAAAAAGTCTGTATTAATTTCAGAGTTATAATACGAGTCTTCTGAAACACGTCCAACCTCATCATTAGAATCAGCTCTTGAAGAGTTTGTAATTGCTCTCCATTTTTTCAAAGTACTATTTGCAACATCACTACCAGCTTTGAAAGTAGCTGTTAACCATGGTAAAACTTTAGCATCTAAACTCAAATTACCAAAAATTCGATTCTCTTGGAATTTATTACCATGTTCATTTAATAAATAATATGGATTTTGAGCAAAAATCGTAAAGTAATTATCTACGTTATTAAACTTATTATTGTAATCCTTTTGATCTACTATGCTAATATCACGAGCAGATTGCCAAAGACCATCCAGAGCTGCTTGTTGTTGTCCTGTCTCTGCAAACTTAGAATCTTTACGAACATAATTCAAAGAACCAGAACCTGTAAATATTTTCAAAAATTTTGTTGATCCACGTAATGAAACATTGTTACGTTTATATGAGTCCGCATTCGTAGGCATTATACCATCTGAATTGATATTACCGAATGACATATAATAACTCTTATTCTCATCACCATTGGATATTGCAATAGTATTATTGGTGCTAATACCAGTATCGAAGAAATCCTTTATATTATCTTTCAATGCAACATAAGGCTTGATTTGTTGTTGATTATCAACAGCAAATCCCCATACTCGGATTTTACCATCAAAGCGAGGACCCCAGCTACCATTTTCCATCAAGTCAGCAGCACCACCCCCACGATCGTACCATCCTTGCCCAAACTCATTTTGCATAACGGGCAGACGCAGTGGAGATTCAAAAGTAGTAGTTGAAGAAATATCTACTCGCGCTTTATTATTTGATTTAGATCCATTTTTTGTAGTAATAAGAATCACTCCTGAAGCAGCACGCGAACCGTACAATGCTGTTGCTGACCCTCCTTTTAATATAGTCATAGACTCAACATCATCCGGATTAATATCATTTGCACGATTACCAAAATCTAAACCACCGTTGATTGAATTTGAACCACCAGCTTGACCGTTACTTACAGGAACACCATCTATAATGTAAAGAGGCTGATTTGAACCCCCCAATGATGTTGCCCCACGCATCACAACACGTGTTGAAGCTCCTGGAGCACCCGATCCTGACGATATCTCAACACCGGCAACCTTTCCTTGCAAAGCATTCAATGCACTACGATTACCAGTTGCAGTAAGATCAGCAGACGATACAGTAGTAGCAGAATAACCTAACGCTTTCTGAGGCCGCTTAATACCTATTGCAGTTATAACAACTTCATCTATCATTTTTGCATCTGATTGAAGTTTAACTGTCATACCGTTTACAGCCTGAACTTCAGCCGTAGTCATACCAACGTATGAAACGACTAAATTTTTTGCATCACCCTGCAAACTAATTTTAAATTCACCATCTACATTGGTAATTGTACCTACCGAGGTACCCTTTACCTTTATAGTAGCCCCAATAATTGGTTGCCCATCCTCCGCGGAAAGAACTTTCCCCGAAATGGATTTAGATTGAGCATTAACCAAACCTACACCCACTAGAAATAAGCAGGTCAATAAGAACGTTAGTTTTCTCATAAATTTCACATTTTGTTTATTAATCTTCTTTAAATTGTATTTAAACGAATTACGTCATTCAATCACTTTGCAAAAATAGACTATAATAATTTAAAAAACAAGTCTTTTTGCTAACGAATAGAAAAATTCTGCATATTTTTTCTATCAATATGTAGGTTCAACACCTATTTTTATATATAAACTCGTTATTTTACTGAAACAGCAAAGACACGAAACAAGATGTAAAACAATAAATATCAATACTTTAAACAAACAAACACCAATAAATATTACATATTTATTCAATATGTAAACAAATGACTACAAATTGAAAGTATTATTTAGAAATATTGATATTTAACAGGTAAAACTCGAAAAATAAACCAATAAACAGACTATTTGTGTCAAAATATTCACAAATATCCAAGATTCACTTACAATTTGATTACGTTTTTATCTACAAACAAAACAAAAAGACAAAAAATAAATGTGAACAGGATTGAACCCGGGATAAAAAAAGTTGAATAATTTGATACTACGGTGCGCTATATCTAAATGAAAAGATAATGATAAGTGCTATAGGCTTATCAAACTTCGGTAGAAAAGAAAGGCACAACACACTGAGGTAAATAATGCGAATCAGGAGTTGAAAAATAGTCCGTAGGACTTCAATATCAATAGAATAAACATGTATCAATGTTTTATTGTCCGTAGGACATTAATGTTTTATCTTTGTTTATCCCCGTTCGACTGAGCTCACGCCGAAGCCTACGGGAAATAGCTAACTGTAAGCAAAGTAGAATTATTTTCAACTCCTGATTCGCATAAATAATAAGAAACTGTTTAAAAATAAATCTTAAATTGTTTTCAATTATTTTTTAGGCTAGTTGTAGCTTTGTTTTTTCGAAAAATAGCGGGCTATTTGAGCAAAATAAAGGTGCAAATAGACAAAAAGAATGGAAAAAATAAGATAGTTCCTATTTCAAAAAAAACTGATACATTTCTATTTGACTGAAAACCATATGGCTTACTGCATTAACGTTTATTTTTAAACAGTTTCTAAATAAGTTTTTGGTATAGGCGTTTAGAGCGCAGACTCAAAGTGCCTATTTAATCGGTTTTATTATACTATTAAGTCCACTCCGAAAAAGAGTAGAACGCAAATAACGCTGAAAACCACTAATAAACAAATTCCTATATATCAATACAATATCCAAGTTTATTGTTTGTGTAAATCCGTCAGTGGACGGACAAGTTATGCGCTATTTGCGTAATTTGCGTTCAAAAATGACTTTTTGGAATACACTCAAATTTTGTAAATTAAAATCCAAACTTATAAAAACTTCATTCGGCATAGGTTTGGTAAGTTGTCACTCGAACAGATAGCATTTTGACAGTAAAAATCTAAAAGTCACAACTATCTTTCTTCAACGTTACTCTAGTGATGCTCTAGAGCAACTCTAGTATAGACTTTTCACCTTTTCACCTTTCAAAATATCAAAATGACAGACTTTGAGCCTTCATCACGGCATAACGTTTATTCCGATTGAACCGTAATAAGCAAAAAAAATCCACTACAAATAATTTGTAGTGGATTAAAAAATTGTGACCGCGACAGGATTCAAACCTGTAACCCCCACATCCGTAGTGTGGTACTCTATTCAGTTGAGCTACGCAGCCATTTCTTTGCTTTTGCGAGTGCAAAGATAGTGCTTTTATTTATTCTGTCCAAGGCTAAATGAAACTTTTTTCAATACATTTATTCCAAATAATAGACTAAACAAGAAAACAAAACTATATATAATTATAAATGTGGCAATTGAGCACAAACAAAAAATTCTAAGCAATAACAAAATCTAATTGTTTTTTATCTAAATTAGCTCTTGCAACCTTTATGGTAAGCTCGTCGCCCAATTGGTAGCGTTTATTATAGCGTCGTCCCACCAAGCAATAGTTTTTATCATCAAAGCTGTAATAGTCGTCAGCCAGATCGCGGATTGGAATCATACCTTCACACTTATTTTCAACAAGTTCCACATAAATGCCCCATTCGGTAACGCCGGAGATGACGCCATCGAAAACCTGTCCGATACGTTCCGACATAAATTCTACCTGTTTGTACTTAATAGAAGCACGCTCAGCATTAGCAGCCAATTGTTCCATATCAGAACTGTGCTTGCAATAATCTTCCCACTCATCGGCACTCACGCTCTTGCCATCATTCGCATATCTTTCGAGCAATCGATGCACCATCATATCGGGATAACGACGAATAGGCGAAGTGAAATGGGTGTAATAATCAAAAGCTAATCCATAGTGCCCCATATTAGAGGTAGAATAGATTGCTTTTGCCATTGATCGAATGGCAAGGGTTTCAATCAGGTTCTGTTCTTTCTTTCCCTGCACCTGATCTAACAAATTATTTATTGACCCGGAAACAGCAGCAGCTTTACCTGTAGTTTTCAGATTATAACCAAAACGTTTAATAAATGCTGAGAATGTAGCTAATTTATCGGGATTTGGCACATCGTGAATACGATAGACAAAAGTCTTAGCTACTTTTCCCTTTCCAGGTTTACCAATATGCGTTGCCACTGTTTTATTGGCCAACAACATAAATTCCTCAATCATTTTGTTCGCATCCTTTTGTTCTTTGAAGAATACAGAAACAGGTTTCCCTTTTTCATCAATTTCGAAACGAACCTCTACCCTATCAAAGGCAATCGCACCGCTATCGAAGCGTCCCTGGCGCAGAATCTTAGCCAACCTGTCCAACGTTAGTATTTCCTCCTTATAATCTCCCTCACCAGTTTCAATCACTTTCTGAGCTTCTTCGTACGCGAACCTTCGATCACTACAAATAACTGTTTTAGCAATTTTGTAGTTTTGCACTTCGGCCTTATCGTTTATCTGAAAAATAACAGAGTAGGTAAGTTTATCTTCATTGGGGCGTAACGAACAAATACCGTTAGACAAATGCTCGGGCAACATTGGAATCGTTCTGTCGACCAGGTAAACAGAAGTTGCACGTTCCTGTGCTTCCGATTCAATAATGCTGTTCGGACGAACATAGTGAGTCACATCGGCAATATGCACACCAACCTCCCAAAGTCCGTTATCTAATTTACGCAATGAAAGCGCATCATCAAAATCCTTAGCGTCGCGTGGGTCGACGGTAAAAGTGGTTACGTTACGCATATCAACACGTTTAGCCACTTCTTCGGGAGTGATACCGGCACCAATCGTATCAGCCGCGGCTTCAACCTCAGCAGGATATTTGTATGGCAAACCAAATTCAGCTAGAATAGCATGCATTTCGGCCGTATTATCGCCTTTATCGCCTAGAATATCAATCACCTCTCCGACAGGATTCTTTGCATTAGGTTCCCACGAAAGTAATTTCACAACAGCTTTCTGACCGGTTTTTCCGCCTTTCAACTTAGCCTTTGGAATAAAAATATCATTGGTCATCACACGATTATCCAACGTTAGGAAAGCATAATTCTCTGACACATCCAATATCCCAACAAAAGTATCTTTTGCCCGTTTGGTAATTTCCACCACCTCGCCTTCGGGCTGTTGACCTCTGCGGCTGGCATACAAAAACACTTTCACCTCGTCGTTCAACAAAGCATGGTTCGTTTTACGCTCAGGAATAAAAACCATTTCACCACCATCATCCGGAATAAGATAGGTTTTTACACCTTGCCGCTCAATAGTTCCGGTGATATATCCTCCACGCGAATTAAGCTTGAACATTCCGCGCGAAATTTCCACCAAAAAATCCTCTTCAAGTAACTCGTACAAAATCTGATTCACAAAAACCCGTTGAGACTCGGATTTAATATTCAGCAAAGACGAAACTTGTTTGTAATTGAAGGTCTTTTCGACATTTTCATTAAATACATTTATTATATTGCGTACTAATTCGGTTTTACGAATGCGGGTACTTGGTGCTGGTCGTTTCTTTTTAGACATGTTCTGGGGGTTTGAAAATAGTTATGAGTCGGCTTTATGATATATGCAAATATACAACATTGCTTTGAAACGAAAGTTTCTTTAGACATTTAATGATCATTTTTTTTAATTGAAGAATATTTAGTACTTTCGCTCATGAAATATTTGAATTGAATTGTAACAATAAAACATGAAAACAAAGATCGCATTTATCATTAATCCACATTCGGGAACTGAAAAAAAAGGAGAATTGCCCACCCTCATACAACAAGAGTTAGATGCAACCGTTTTTGATTCAGAAATTGTAATCACGCAATTCCGTGGACATGGTACTTTGTTAGCAAAAGAGTTTGTTGAGAAAAAATTTGATTGGATAATTGCCGTGGGCGGAGATGGCACGGTTAATGAGATTGCTCGTTCATTGGTTCACACGGACACTGCATTGGGCATCATCCCCATCGGTTCGGGCAATGGATTGGCACGGCATTTGGACATACCTATGAACACAAAAAAAGCTATACGCCAATTAAACGAATCTGAGCCAATTTTCATGGATTATGGGGTGGTAAACGACAAACCGTTTTTTTGCACTTGTGGTACAGGATTTGACGCTTACGTGAGCACCGAATTTGCGAAAGGAAAAAAAAGAGGTGTAATGAGCTATGTTGAGAAAATAATTACCGGATACTTTAATTACAAATCACAAAACTACCATCTAATAGGAGATGGAATTGATTTGAGTGCCAAAGCCTTTGTGCTAACTTTTGCAAACGCATCGCAGTGGGGGAATAATGCATATATAGCCCCGCAAGCCAGTGTACAGGATGGTAAAATTGACATCTCAATAATGAGTAATTTTCCGATTATTGCCATTCCAACATTAGCACTTCAACTTTTTGCCAAAACGATTGACAAAGATTTATTTATGACAACACTCCGATCTGACAATATTACGTTGACGCGTGAAGAGGCCGGCCCCTTTCACTATGATGGAGAACCGTACGAAGAAGGTACTAAAATTGTAGTAAAAACAATCAAGGATGGATTGAGAGTCCTTGTAAAAAAGCGATTTTAGTATCGAGATTGCAACTTTTAAATTTCACATTTATGAAAAGATTAATCGCATTATCAGTCACCATTCTCACTATAGGGTTCACCTTTTCTCAATCTAATTTGCTCGTTGACAAATATGAGAACATCAGTGGAAAGAACTACATAACTGATTCAGTTATAACTGAAAACGAATTTGTGTTTTCCAGCAAAATAAATCAATCCTGTATTGACAGCGCTTCAAATACACTCACCATTCAACTGATTAATCAGAGTAAAAACAGTAAAAATTTAAACTACACTGGAAACATCCTTCAATTTGATTTAAACGAAGATATAGTAAAATGGGATAAGCCCATCAATTATCAACAGTCCAACTTCAAACAGTTTGGAGATTTAATTATTGAGAATACAGCGACCCAAAGCAACGTATTAAATTTTAAGAATGGCAAAATCCAATTTGAATCGAAAAACACCCTTTATCACGTTGACCCGAAACTTAAGATCGGAATAGGCTACAAACTTAACTCTAACGATAAAAATACAGTGGAAGCAATAAATCTCAACACAGGGGAAGTTTGCTGGAAAAGAAAAATAAGTCATCAATTTGGCTGGAATGATGTTACCTACCTTAACGATTCGGTCATTCTACTTATATCGGATGGACTACACACTATCAACATTAGGACCGGCAGAGGCTGGGATTATAACGCCGTAACCGGCAGAAACAATTATTCCTCAACAATAGCAACCAATGTTGTTGGCTTTGGACTCGGATTGCTTACCGGCACCTTTATTGCAACTGCAGAGCATGACGAAGTTTGCGATTTGGTATCGAATACTTTGGTTGATGGCGAAAACATATACTTTGCATCAAAAGACAAAATCTCATGTCTGAATATGGATGGAACTACTAAATGGGAGAATTTATCCGATAGAAGATCGAGAAGTAATTCCATTATTTTCATGAAAGACAGCGTGCTATATTTAGTCAACAAAGGTACTGCATTTATGGAAGACAGGAAAATAAATTACGGCAAACCGTTTTTGGCAGCATACAACAAAAACAATGGCAATCATCTATTTAACAACACTTTAAGGAATCAGAATTTCGAATTTGTAGATTTCTCCATCCGCAAAGACACAATGATTTTGCTGTCTGAGAAAAATGCTTCTAATTACTCTTTGAAAACAGGCAAAAGGATTGACTTTCGGTTTTACGACACTGAAAAGAATGGAAAATTCACTGGCTTTGTTGGGAGTCAGATTTACGTCAAAACAGATTCTACTTTTCACAACTTAGTTTTGAGCGACACTACATTAAACTATGTAACAACCGATAAAAATAGTGCATTTGGTCTAGATTCACATTTGGATGTCGTAAAGCAGCTTAGCTTCGACGATTTTTACATCTGCTACTTTACTAATAATAATTTTAAATTTCTAGCCAATGGAGATGAAACAATTGTTATCGACAACGATAATAAGGTGATTGCAAATTTCAGAGCATCAAGCAATGCTTTTGTAATTGGTGACCAGCTGTTTGAGATTTTGGAAAAAAGTGTAATTCAAATTGATCTGACTGATTTATTTGCTCAGACGGGGAAATAATACAAAAAACCTCCAACTATTTATCATCCTCTAATTTATGAACAATATCAGCTTTCGGGATGGCTATCCGTTGAGAGTGATAAATACCCGAATGACCACTAAAATAATAGGCCACAAAACAAGCTACGGCATAATAAAGAATATTGTCGCCACCAAATAATTCAACACCCATTATTGTACAGGCCAGCGGAGTATTCGTTGCTCCTGCGAAAACAGCAATAAAGCCTAAGCCAGCCATTAGATCAATAGGTGCGCCAAGACATACAGCAAGCGTATTCCCAAGTGCAGCACCAATAAAAAACAAAGGCGTAACTTCACCACCCTTGAAGCCCATGCTAAGCGTCACAGTGGTAAAAATCAACTTCCAGGCCCAGCCAAAAGAATCAATTTCACCCGCTTTAAAAGCATTGACGATGCTCGTTCCAGAGCCAGAAAAGGTGGTAACACCTAAACCCAAATAATCATTCGTCCCTGCCAAAAAAGTAAGTGCAATAACAATGCAGCCGCCCACAAACGGGATAAGATATTTGTTTTTGAGATATAGCTGCGACTGCTTTTTTATCTGATGAGATAGTTGAGAAAACAAATAACTGATAATTCCAAAACAAAACCCGGCAAGAACTACTTTTACCAAAAGCAGATAATCAAAATTCAGATAAGGAACTACCGAATTCAACTGCTCGTGAAAATTGATGTGATAATGCGTATGCTGTATGCCGCATGCCCTACAAACAATATCGGCCATAACAGCAGCAAAAAAACAAGGTAAAAGAGCATCGTACTTTATTCGCCCGATTGCCAGAACTTCCAATGCAAAAATAGCTCCGGCCACGGGAGTTCCGAACACAGCTCCAAACCCGGCTGCAATTCCGGTCATCAAAAGAATTCGCGTATCTTCAGCACTCAATTTCAATTTTTTAGCCACAAAACTTGCCAAACTCCCACCAATCTGAATAGCCGTACCTTCTCTACCTGCCGATCCTCCAAAAAGATGAGTGATAACGGTGGTAATAAGTATAAACGGAGCCATACGCACAGGTATACCCCCACCCGGCTTATGAATTTCATCCATAACCAGATTATTGCCTGCAGAAGTGTTTTTTCCTTTTGAATGATAAGCCCATACAATAGCAATACCGGCAAATGGCAAGAAATAGAGCAACCATTCGTGCTGCCATCTAAATTTTGTAGCCAAATCCAGCAAAAACAAAAACAAAGCTACCACGGAACCCGCAAACAAAGCTACCGGCAAAACCAACAAAGACCATTTTAAAGAATACTTTAAAATAGCCACCTGCTCTATCGATTGAATGATTTTTTTCATGCCGGAAATAAGTTGCATATATATATTCTGAAAAATGAAATTGTATAGAAAACGCTCCCAGTGAATGATTGGGAGCGTTTTCTATTTATTATTATTATTATTGCTTTGAATTACACCACTTTATAAACATCAACGTTTTCTACGTCAAATGTTTTGATAAATGCTGCATGACGACGAACTTCGACCTCACCATAATTCAGATAAATTTCGGCTGATTTGCGGAATTGATCTTCTGTATCACGTGATGCATCGATAATCAACAAATAGCTCATCACAATATGTCCAGCCATTTCGACCAAACGACGAGCCTGAAAATCTAAGTATTCCTGATTCTTAGCTTCTGTAACACGTGTTGCTGCATTGGCATACAAATTAGTCATAATCTGCAAGCGTTTGCGGAACGAAGTAAACTCTGGATTAATCGGTTGCGTTTCGTAATCACGGATCATCTTCAGATAATTTCCGGTGGTTACGTGACGAATAGCAGCTACTACCTGCAATTGAGAGGTTCCCTCGTAAATAGTCATAATACGGGCATCACGATACAAACGCTCGCAAGCATAATCTTTCATAAAGCCCGAACCACCATGAACCTGAACACAGTCATATGCATTTTGATTGGCATACTCACTAGTAAACATTTTAAGCATTGGAGTTAAAGCATCGGCCAATTTTGAATACTCTTTGTAATCAGCTTTTTCGTCAGCTTCCAATTTACGGTCAGCTTCAATAGCTTCGTATGCTTTGTAAACATCCACAAAACGAGTTGTTTCATACAGCAATGCACGAGATGCATCCAATTTTGCTTTAATTACCGAAACCATTTCGTAAACGGCTGGAAATTCGATAATCGCTTTGCCGAACTGACGGCGATCTTTAGCATAAGCCAATGCTTCGTTGTAAGCTGCCGATGAAAGTCCTACCGACTGAGCACCAATACCCAGACGAGCACCGTTCATCAACGACATTACGTATTTGATAAGACCCATTCGACGCGTTCCAACCAGTTTGGCCGGTGTATTATTGAACACCAACTCGCAGGTTGGAGAACCTTTGATACCTAATTTATTTTCGATACGACGAACCAACACCGTATGATCATGTTTATTATCAGCAACAAAATAAGACAGACCACGTCCATCAGAAGTTCCATCTTCCGAACGAGCCAACACTAATTTTATCTGAGCATCACCATTGGTAATAAAACGTTTTACGCCGTTCAAATACCACATACCATCTTTCTCGTTGTAAGTTGCTTTCAACATTACAGCTTGTAAGTCGGAGCCGGCATCCGGCTCTGTCAAGTCCATCGAACAGGTTGCACCTTCGCACACACGTGGCAAATATTCAGCTTTAATTTCTTCAGAAGCAAATTCCGAGATGGTTTCAGCACAATCCTGAAGTCCCCATATATTTGCAAAACCGGCATCAGCGCGCGAAACCATTTCGCCAGACATAACGTAAGCCACCATTGGAAAATTAAGACCACCATATTGACGTGGCAATGTAATACCATATACGCCTGCTTGTTTCAACGCATCGTGATTTTCCTGAGTACCACGAGCATAGATCACACGGCTGTTTTCTACCTGAGGTCCATCGTGGTCAACGCTTTCGGCATTTGGAGCAATAATATCAGCACAAACTTCGCCAATAATTTCAAGTACCTTTTCGTAGTTTTCTACTGCATCTTCAAAATCGCGTGATGCGTAATCATATTTATCTTTATCAGCAAAATTGCGCTCCTTGAGGGCAACTATTTTTTGCATCAACGGATGCGAAAGCTGAAATTTTATTGCGGGGTTGTCATTAAAAAAGTTCATGTTACTTCGAGTTCTTTTTGTAAAATTTGATCATTTTTGGCAATACTTCTTCCACTGTTCCTGTAATTACATAATCAGCAATTTGGTTGATTGGTGCTTTGGGATCATTGTTGATAGCGATAATAATTGCACTTTCCTGCATACCGGCAATGTGTTGAATCTGACCGGAAATACCACAGGCAATATATAATTTAGGACGAACGGTGGTACCTGTTTGACCAATTTGGCGTTCGTGTTCAGAGAAACCGGCATCCACCGCAGCACGCGAAGCACCAACTTCACCACCAAGCGTTGCAGCCAGCTCATGCAATAATTTGAAATTATCGGCACTTCCTACACCATAACCACCCGATACGATGATCGGAGCGCCTTTGATATTCAGTTTCGATTTTTCCATATGACGCTCAATCACTTCAACCACAAAATCGGTATCGGCAACATATTTTGCCACTTCCAATTTATGGGTTTTACCTACAAACTTGGCATCTTTAATTTCTTTTTTCATTACGCCTTCGCGTACTGTAGCCATTTGCGGACGGCAATCGGGATTTACGATGGTAGCCACAATGTTACCACCAAAAGCCGGGCGAATTTGATAAAGCAAATTGTCATAGACTTTACCTGCTTTTTTATCTTCGTAGGTGCCGATTTCGAGCGAAGTACAGTCGGCAGTTAAACCGCTAAACAAAGCCGAAGAAACGCGGGGACCTAAATCGCGACCAATAGAGGTAGCTCCCATCAGGGCAATTTGTGGTTTTTCTTCTTTAAAAAGATTGACCAACAGAGAAGTATGAGGAAGTGATGTGTAAGGGAAAAGACGTTTATCATCGGCCAAATGAAGTACATCAACTCCATATGGAAAAACCTGAGCTCCAATGCCATCCAGTTTATAACCAGCAGCAACAGCCTCTAATTTACAATTCAACTGTTTGGCTAAGCTGCGCCCTTTTGTGAGCAATTCCAAGCTAACATCGCCAACAATGCCATCTTCAATTTCTAGATATACAAATATATTGTTCATGGTAATTATCCTATCGTGTGGTTAGCAATTAATTCTTTCATCAAATCTTCAATTTCAACATCGGTTGCAGTAAGGCGTTTGCTTTCTTTAGCCGTGAATACAACGTTTTCGATTTGTTTCACTTTGGTTGGCGAACCGGTAAGACCCAGCCATTGGATATCATGTTCAATATCGTTTACACCCCATTCGGTAATATTTAAATATGGATGCGCATCGTACAAGTTGGTATAATCAGAACCAGACTCTTGTCTTTCGGAAGGAGTAGCAGCGCGTTTATACTTCAAGGTCAATTTAGCATGACGTGTACGGCAATTAGGAGCAGATCCATCAACAGTTACAAGCATTGGGAGGGAACCTCTCACAACTTCGACACCACGTTCCAGACGACGTTTTACCGTGATTTTATTATCGGAAAGATCAAGAATTTCTTCGGCATATGTGATTTGTGGTAAACCTAACTTCTCTGCAACTTGTGGCCCAACCTGAGCAGTATCACCATCAATAGCCTGACGACCACACAAAATTAAATCAACTTTACCTATTTTGCGAATAGCGCAAGCCAATGCATACGAAGTTGCCAATGTATCGGAACCGGCAAACTCACGTCCGCTCAACAAATAACCACCATCTGCACCACGATACATACTTTCGCGAATAATCTCGGCTGCACGAGCTGGCCCCATTGTGAGGATGTGCACTGTAGCACCTTCAATTTTACTTTTCAAGCGAAGTGCTTGTTCTAACGCATTCAAATCTTCGGGGTTGTAAATAGCAGTAAGTGCAGCACGGTTAACCGTCCCATCAGCTTTCATTGCATCTTTACCCACATTTCGCGTGTCAGGTACTTGTTTAGCAAGAACAACAATTTTAAAACTCATTTCTTATCAATTAGGGTTAATATATTTTGAATATTTTTTTAATGTGATTTCCTACAAATTTCAAATCATAACTAAAAGTAGCCCGATAAGAAAAAAACACGCAAATGTAACAATAAAAAATTACGACACAAACCTCAACTTCACAATAAATCAAAAAATATGCACAAAAAAAACGTGAGACTTTTCACAAGGTCTCACGTCTAAATAGGTATTAGTTTTTTTAAGGTATAAAAAAGATTGTGTTGTTTAGTTAACGATGGCAAAGTAAGCAGTAAATTCGATTTTGCACAAGTCAAAAAATATGTTGTACAACCTATTTTTTGAGCTTATTGTATAAAATACAGTATCGAATTCTTGTGTTTTTGTTCAAAAATTCAACTCAAATAGCACTGATTATCAATAAATAAGCAAACATACAATTAAAATCGAATTACAAAAATAAAATCGATATAAAAAATTGCAATTTATTTCAAAAAAAGGCGTTCTTTAACTACTATTCACAGTTAGCAAATTTCAAACTGCGCCAAATCAGAAGCAGAGCATATAAATTTTCACAAGTAATAAGGGCTTGCCACAAATATACGAATATATTATCTTTGTATGAAGATACACTAACTTAATAAGTAATAACCAGAATAGAGTCGGATTTTACAAAAAGAATAGAACCTGTCTACCGAAGGCAAGTTCTATTCCTCGATTTCTTTAAAATTCAATTATACGACATTAATTATTTCCTAATACTTCAGTAAAACATTGAAATTCTCACCAACATAATAAAATGAAACGAAATGAGGCTATTGCAAACATTAGCTCGTTTCTAATTTTAAATAATAAACGTCATGAAATATCAATTAAGACCTTGCACCGAAGAACAATTGCCAGAGATATTGGACATCTACAATGAGGCAATTCTGAACACCACAGCATTGTACGATTACAAAACACGCACAATGGAGACAATGGATGCGTGGTATGCGGACAAACAAAATGGCAATTATCCAATCGTTGGTGCTTTCGACCAACAGAACACATTGCTGGGATTTTCCACTTACGGTCAGTTCAGAGTGCGGCCAGCATACAAATATACCATTGAGCATTCGGTTTACGTTCGTACTGATAAGCGTGGATTTGGATTAGGCAAAACTCTTCTAAAAGAAATAATCTCAAAAGCTGAGCAACAAAACTACCATGTGCTAATAGGAGTTATCGATTCATTGAATGAAACAAGCATTAATTTACACAAACAAATTGGTTTTACACTTTGTGGGACTTTGAAAGAAGTGGGCTATAAGTTTGGGAAATGGCTCGATGCTGACTTTTATCAACTGACGTTAAAGTCACCACTCACCCCTAATGAAAATTAATTCTTCATGCGCTAAATTTGATAGTTTATCACCAAATACATCATTTATTACTAAATATAAGAAAAAATAATTATATACTTTTCAAAAGATAGTGATTTATAATTATTAAACACTATCTTTGTCGCTCAATAATTTATTAAAACATCAACAATGAGTAAAGGAACAGTAAAATTCTTCAATGAATCTAAAGGATTTGGATTCATCAGCGAAGAAGGTTCAAACAAAGAACATTTTGTACACATTTCTGGATTAATTGATCAAATTCGTGAAGGTGATACCGTAGAATTTGATTTGCAAGAAGGCAAAAAAGGATTGAATGCAGTAAATGTCAAAGTAATTTAGTATATATACTAATTGACGTTAATTAACATCGAAAAAGCCTGTCAACGTAAGTTGACGGGCTTTTTTATTTCTCCTGAAAGCTGGCGTTAATTAACTAAAAACCCTTAAGAATTTAATCTCAAGGGTTTTTCTCATATTATAAAATGATTTATTGTTCTGCTCCTAATAATCTGCCTGTTTGCAAATCGATATGTATCTTCAACTTTGGTTGAGAAAGTAAAGCTTCAGGGACAGGAATTATTCGTCCAAATTGAGGAACTGCATATTCAGCACTAAAGAGATTCTTACTTCCGTCTTCAATTACCAATTGAGACGAAATAGGCAGCACAGTGAAAAGTCCACCCTTTTCAGCCTTATCTTTGGCGCCAACCGAAGCAGCTAATGAATTTGTAGGAATTATACTTATAAAGATTGGGCCACCACTTAAATCGTCACTTGCAACAAGCCCTCTAAGGGCAGACAAACGAAATAACACTTGCTTACTTACGGATGCATCAGGAATAAAACTCAAAGTTTGAGTTTGAATTTCGGTGGCAACTTTACCTACAAAAAGTTCAGTCAGACTTTGTTCCATCCTATTCAATCCCTCTAACATAGCTTTTAACGATGTCCCATCAGTTGGAAGTTTTTCAACATCGGCAGTCAACAGACCTAATCTACTTTCGCGAATGCGATAAATTTGTTTTGCAGCACCCTCGGCCAATTTGGCTTCAGAGCCGGCCATCATATATTCCTCGCCCAATGGAAGCAATGTTTGCACAGGTGCATCTTCATTACGGATAGACGAAAGTTGAGTATCTTGAAGTTTTGAGGGGGGAGTTACATTTACCCCACAAAGTAAACCATCTGTAGTTACCGTCAAATTATTCAACGCTGAATTTTTAGTTGGCTTTACAGCAAAAGTTCTGTTAGGATCAGCAACCGGACGGGTTCTTACAACAATGTCTTTTATCTTATAAGTAGTTTTATCTTCGGTGACAACTTTATTAGTTGCTAAGTAACGCTCGGAATAGCGATAGAACATACCCGGTTTTTGAGTCACTTTTTCGGTTTGCACTTCAATTAGAAACTCTGTTTTGGGCAATGAATACACTAAAGCCGGTTCGCCATCGGCAATTGAGAAAGGTGTTTGAGCTGATGCAAAAAGCGTTAGCATCAAGCATGTTGATAGAAAGAATAGCTTTTTCATAATTCAATCGTGAGTTACAAGTTATGAATTAAAAGAATAGGAGCCGATAGGACTCCCATTCTAAAACGTATAATAATGAACTTTATTTCTTTGCAGTAGCAACTTTCGCTTTTGGCTTGGCAGCAGTTTTTGCTTTAGCAGTCGATTTTGCTTTGGCAGACGCCTTTGCTTTTTCCGGTTTTGCAGCCGCAGCTTTACGACCGAAAGGTTTCTTTTTATTGGCAGCTTCGGGCTGAGCAGCAATCAAATCCAAACAGACTTCAAGCGTTAGTGAAAGCGGATCGGTTCCTTTTGGTATTTTATAATTTACTTTATCGCGTGTAAAATAGGGACCAAAACGACCATTGAGCACCTGAATTTCACTTTCAGCACCCAGGGTTTGAATGATACGATTTTTTTCAACCTCGCGTTTTTCTTCGATAATCTCGATAGCCCGTTCGGTGCTTACTTCCATCGGATCATCGGTTTTAGGCAAGGAATAAAAAGCACCATCGTGACGAATATACGGACCGAAACGACCAATAGCCACCGTCATGACCTTATCTTCAAATTCTCCCACCTGACGGGGAAGTTTAAATAAGTCGAGCGCTTGTTCATATGTAATGCTTTCGATGGACTGATCACGGCGTAAAGACGCAAAAACAGGCTTCTCTTCTTCTTCCACCGTGCCGATTTGAGCCAACGGACCGTATTTACCGATTTTCACCGAAAGTTGACGTCCGCTTTTTGGATCTACACCCAAAATGCGCTCTCCAACCTGACGTTCGGAATTTTTCATTGTATCCTCTACAATCGGGTGGAATTTTTTATAAAATTTATCGATAGATTCCGTCCATTTAATATCACCATCGGCAATATTATCAAACTCTTTTTCCACATCAGCCGTGAAATTATAGTTCAACACATCGGGAAAATATTCTGTCAAGAAGTCGGTAACTACAGTACCTATATCTGTTGGAAAAAGTTTTGATTTTTCAGCTCCGGTATTCTCGGCTTTGATTTTATCAGTAATCTTTCCTGCTTTTAATTTCAATACATTAAAATCACGTTTTAAAGCTTCGCGATCTCCTTTTTCTACATACAAACGGTTTTGAATAGTAGAAATAGTTGGTGCATAAGTTGAAGGACGACCAATGCCCAGCTCTTCCAGTTTGCGAACCAGACTTGCCTCTGCATAACGTGGAGGTTTTTGCGAGAAACGTTCCTGAGCCACAATCTCTATTGGCAACAATTTCTCTCCCTGATTCATTTTTGGCAATAATGAATCGTTCTCAGCATCCGTTTCGTCATCGGTAGACTCCAGATACACTTTCAGGAATCCGTCGAAAACGATTACTTCACCTGAAGCAACAAACTGGTGCTTTACACCGGAGATACTTATATAGATAGATGTTTTTTCGAGTTCGGCATCTGCCATTTGCGAAGCAATGGTTCGTTTCCAAATCAACTCGTACAAGCGTTTTTCCTGCGATGTACCTTCTACTGTATGTGCATTCATATAACTTGGACGAATGGCCTCATGCGCTTCTTGCGCACCTTTACTTTTAGTAGTAAACTTACGAATATGCACGTATTTTTCACCCGCCATGCTGATAATTTCAGCTTTAGAAGTTCCCAATGCCAAATCGGAAAGATTTACCGAGTCGGTACGCATGTAGGTTATTTTTCCGGCTTCGTAAAGGCGTTGAGCCACTTGCATAGTTTGCGACACAGAGAATCCAAGCTTGCGCGCTGCTTCTTGTTGCAATGTGGAAGTGGTAAAAGGTGGTGCCGGTGATTTTTTAGCCGGTTTGGTAATGATGCTATCCACACTAAATTGTGCATCCTTACATTTCTCCAAAAATTCCATCGCCTCGGCTTTTGTTGCAAATCGTTGTTGCAATTCAGCTTTCAACTCAATGGCTTTACCTGCTACGTCTACCGAATCGAAAATAGCATTGACACGATAAGTGGCTTCGGCTGTAAATTGGTTGATCTCACGTTCGCGCTCCACAATAAGTCTAACAGCAACTGACTGCACACGACCGGCCGACAAGGATGGACGAATTTTACGCCAAAGTATGGGTGAAAGTTCAAAACCCACAATGCGGTCGAGTACACGACGAGCTTGTTGGGCATCAACTAAATTTATATCTATATTACGTGGGGTTTCAATAGCATGAAGAATGGCCTCTTTTGTGATTTCGTGAAAAACAATTCGGCGTGTGTTTTCTGGCTTTAACTTCAACTCTTCGTATAGGTGCCAAGCAATGGCCTCTCCCTCGCGGTCTTCATCGGAAGCGAGCCATACAACTTCTGATTCCTTGCACGCTTTTTTTAATTCGGCTACTGTTTTTTTCTTATCAGTAGAAACAGCATATTGTGGTTGGTAATTATTTTCGAAGTCAATACCTATTCCTTTTTCGGCCAAATCGCGGATATGCCCAAAACTGGACATTACATGATAGTCGCTTCCGAGGAATTTTTCTATCGTTTTGGCTTTAGCAGGGGACTCGACAATAACAAGGTTTTTAGGCATAAGAACAGATTAATTTACAATTTACAATATGTAATTTTCAAAATCGAGTGCAAAATAACAAAAACAAGTAGGTACGAGCCAAATTTTCAGCACATTATTTTTGTTTTTTATTGAATTTGGTAGAAAAACTGGCATATTTGATACATAAAAATATATTAAATTCACTAAACATGCATTTTTCATTGAAATATTGACTGTTATAATTCACTAATAGTCAAGATGAAAAAATGACGAGCCGACTTTAAGTCTGTCCGTCATTTAAACTATATAGTTTTATCTTTTATGCAATCCGCACTCTTTTTGATCGGGATTTTCCCACCACCAGCGTCCGGCACGAATATCTTCACCCGGCTCAATAGCTCGCGTACATGGCTGACAACCGATGCTTGGAAAACCTTTGTCGTGGAGTTTATTGTACGGCACCTGATGTTGTTTAATATAATCCCACACTTCTTGTTCTGAGAAATTAATCAGCGGATTGAGTTTTATAAGTTGATTGCCTTCGTCCCACTCTACCAGTTGCACGGTCTGACGAGTAACTGATTGGTCGCGACGCAATCCACAAATCCAAACATCGAGACCCGCAAATGCTCGCTTCAATGGTTCCAGTTTACGTACCTGACAGCATCTTTTTCGTTGGTCGATACCATTATAAAAGAGATTAACTCCCTCCGCCTTCACCATTTTTTCCACTTCGGTGTGATCGGGGAAAAAGACCTCGAGTTTTATGTCGTACTTCGAATTCGTACGCTCAATCAAACTATAGGTTTCGGGGAAGAGTCGACCTGTATCCAGCGTAAAAATACGGGTATCCTTATCTACCTTGACAACCAGATCAGTCAACACCTGATCTTCAATGCCCATACTAGATGACAAAGCAATTTTGCCTTTGTATTCTTCCAGAAAAAAACGAAGCACTTCTTCGGGCGACTTGTCCTGAAATTGTTGGTTGAGTTGTTCTATATTATTCATTGTTATTTATTTCATGTTATTCGCTTCACGTTATTTGGCTTCGCCGTTATTCTCTCCATGTTATTTGATTAAGATTATCGGACAACAACCTAATAACGTGAAGCCAATAACTATTTAATAACACCATTGGCTAATAACTATTTTTTAAATGGCAAACGATTCATCTTCCAAATCATGCACAATCATTCCGGCACCAACGGTTTCGAAGGTATTCTCGTCAATCAGCACCAAACTACCGGTAATACGGTTTTCCTGATACGAATCGTACTTAAGCGGTTTCATGGCTTTGATAGTAATGTGTGCAATATCGTTTACATTTACGGTTTTATCATCCAAAATATTTTCCAGCGTATTGATATTTACTTTATAATGTACTTCTTTGATAATAGCACGTGTTTCGTCGGTTGCATGGCGAATGATATATTTTCCACCCACATTTAATGGTCGGTGATTCAGCCAGCAAACCATAACCGATACATTGGCACTAACAGTTGGTTTATGTTCATCCGATTTTACAATAATATCGCCACGACTAATGTCGACATTGTCGGCCAAACGGATAGAAACCGATTGTGGCGTAAATGCCTCTTCGAGCGATTGATTACCTTCGTCGATAGCCACGATTTTTGAGGCTGTCTTCGATGGCAAAACAGTTACTGCATCACCCACTTTAAAGCTGCCACCCGATATACGACCGGCGTATCCGCGATAATCGTGAAACTCATCGCTGTACGGACGAATAACATATTGTACAGGGAAACGAGCCGGTAGCTTGGTTTCATCAACACGCACAGGCAATGTTTCGAGCAAGTGCAATAAGGTTTCACCTTTGTACCAGGGTGTGTTAGTAGAAGCATCCACCACATTATCGCCATTTAAAGCCGATATAGGAATAAAGATGACATTCTTCAACTTTAATATTTTGGAAATTTCTTCGTATTCCTTTTTTATTGTATTGAAAACATCTTCTGAGAAACCAACCAAATCCATTTTATTGATGGCCACCACTACATTAGGTATCTGCAATAACGAAGCAATGTACGAGTGACGTTTGCTTTGCTCGATAATCCCATTGCGGGCATCGATAAGAATAATGGCCACATCGGCAGTAGAAGCCCCAGTCACCATGTTACGGGTATATTCAATGTGCCCCGGAGTGTCGGCAATAATAAATTTACGTTTAGGCGTAGCAAAATAGCGGTAAGCCACATCAATAGTAATGCCTTGCTCGCGTTCGGCACGAAGGCCATCGGTAAGCAACGCAAGATTTACTTCATCGCCCAGACCAAGACGCTTGCTCGCATCTTTTACGGCTTGCATTTGATCTTCGAAAATAGATTTGCTATCGTAAAGCAATCGGCCGATAAGTGTGCTCTTGCCATCATCCACGCTCCCTGCAGTACTAAACCGCAAAAGCTCCATATCTAAATATCCTGTTGTATCTTTTGTTTGTGTTGACATAATCTTGTTTTTGTTCAATTGTGAATTGTAAATTATCAATTATGAATTGATTAGAAATATCCCGCCTTCTTTCTGTCTTCCATAGCCGCTTCGGAGCGTTTATCGTCCGATCGTCCACCCCGTTCGGTAACACGAGAGCTGGCTATTTCATCGATAATATCTACCAATGAGTTGGCCGTTGAAAGCGTCAAACCGGTACAGGTAATATCACCGATAGTACGACAACGAACTTGTTTTACCTCCACTGTTTCGGTTGGTTTGCGCGGAATGGCATCCAAGGCTGCATAAATTACTCCGTCGCGTTCAAACACTTCACGTTCGTGAGTGTAATATAATGATGGAAGAGGGATATTTTCTTGTAAAATATATTGCCATACGTCCATCTCCGTCCAGTTACTGATAGGGAAAACACGAAAGTGCTCACCCAGTTGTTTTTTTCCGTTGAAGATGTTCCACAATTCGGGACGTTGATTTTTAGGATCCCATTGTCCAAACTCATCGCGGTGTGAAAAGAAACGCTCCTTGGCACGGGCTTTTTCCTCGTCGCGACGAGCACCACCCAATGCAGCATCAAATTTATGCTCTTCGAGCGTATCCAACAGCGTAACCGTTTGCAGTTTATTTCGACTGGCCGTATATCCTTTCTCCTCGACCGCACGACCTGTTTTAATCGATTCTTCGACCGAACCAACTATTAAGTTGGCACCCAATAACTTAACTAATTCATCGCGATACGTAATGGTTTCTTCGAAATTATGTCCTGTGTCGATATGCACAAATGGAAATGGGATGGCAGCCGGGTAAAAGGCTTTGTAAGCCAAATAAGCCATTACGATAGAATCTTTTCCGCCCGAAAAAAGCAAAGCCGGTTTTTCGAACTGCGCCGCCACTTCACGTAAAATGAAAATGGATTCGGACTCTAATTCTTTGAGGTGAGTTAGTTTGTAGCTCATAGATATTGTTGGATTGTGTAATTGTTGATTTGTGTAATTGAATACGATGCAAAATTACGTCGCACATCAACGCAAAAGAATACCGCAATAGAAGTAAATATATACCATAAATAGGGTAGACAATCTGCGCTATTAATGAATAGCTACCCTCAACTTCGAAAAGCGTTTTTACTGATAGGGATGTCGCAACTATCATTTTGTCAGAAAAACATCTGCTTTAAACTCCATAGCATGTGCTGTAGCATTCATAGCACGTCACTTAAGCATAAAACGATGTGCATTTTGACAAAAACAATGTAGTATGGGCTTCATAGCACATCGTTTTGGTCTAAAAGCATGTGATATGGGTGTCAAAGCATGTGATATGAGCATCATACCATGTGGTTTGAACATAAAAGCATGTGCTATGGACTTCATATAACATGCTTTGACACCCATATCACATGTTTTTATACAGAAAATTCTATCTTCATGGAGGAAAGCACCATGCAAAAGATAAGATTACCGGTAATTGAGTCGACTTTGTATCAAATTCTGTTTTTCAAATTCTCAACGCTTTGTTTTCTTCTTTGATCCTTACAAAAAGCATAATGGAATTGAGAATAGTAAAAACAATAGAGGTAAAATAGAGGTTGAACACAAGAGGAATAATTGCAATTTCTGCTATCACAATTACATAATTCGGATGTTTGAAGTATTTGTATGGCCCTTTTTTGACGAGAGGGAAACCAGTGACATGATAGATTTTAGTGTTCCAGAACTTACCCAATGAACCTATAACCCAAATTTTAAATGCCAAAAGCATAAAATAGACTACCAGTAATACTGCATTGAACGACCCGTTTTGCACAGTAGAATACTCCACCACCAACGAGATGAGAAAGAACATGTGAAGTGCCACTATAAACGGATAATGCTTCCGCCCATACTCTACAGCACCTTGCTGCAACAACCAGATTTCGTTCCTACGGGATTGAAGCAATTCCACAGCCCGGGTAAGAATAACAAACGAAATGAAAAAGAAGAAGGCCATATTATTTATTCATTTGAAGTAAAACCATCTCGCACGAAAAACCTGGTCCCATAGATACCATTAGTCCATAACCATTCTCGAAACCCTGGGTAAAGAATCTTTCCAACACGTATAGCACCGTTGCGCTGGACATGTTACCATTCTCGTTCATCACTTCGCGAGTATTTTTCAGAAAATCACCTTCCACCTCCAACACATCCTGATAAGCAGTGAGTATTTTCTTTCCTCCGGGATGGAAAATAAAATTCTTAATGTCTGATATTTTCAACTGATGTTTATCAAGAAATGAAGTGATATCGTTGTTTACGTTTTCATGAATAATGCTTGGGATGTCTGACGAAAACAGCACTTTGAATCCCGCATCCATAAACTCCCAACCCATAACATCCAACGAATCATAATAGAGCTTGCTCTCATTGGCCAGGAATGTGATTTTATTTTTAGTCTTGTTTACATGATGATCGCCGGTAACCAGGCAAGCTGCAACCCCGTCGGCAAAAAGGCTTGAACCGATAAAATTACTTTTGCTATAATCGTTTCGCAAAAAAGTCAGCGAGCATAACTCCACCGCTACCAATAGGACCACAGCATCCGGATTGGCTTTGGCCAGCGTATGCGCTTTTGCATAGCCCGAAACACCACCTCCACATCCCAAACCAAAAATTGACATGCGGTTTACGTGCTGACTCAGTCTCATTTTATTGATAATAAGTGCATCCAAACTAGGGGTGGAAAGTCCGGTGGTGGAAATAAAAATAAGATCGGTAATGTCTTCTTTTTTGATTTGTGCCGATAAAATACACTCTTCAATGGCTTTGATAGAATATTCGAGCGACATACGGATATACTCGGCATTTTGTTCCTGAAAACCATGCAAATTGACATAATAATCTAGCGGTTTACAGAAATTCCTGGTTATAATCTCGGTACTATCAAATGCAGCCAACATTCTCTCCACCTGCGGATAAGAGGGAGCGAATAAATTTTTGGCATGTTGTTTCACCTCTTGCTGACTTGCTTTAAAAGGGAAATCGATTTTCGAAATAGCTGCTAGTGATGGCATAAATAGTGGGGATTTTGACTTTTAGTATTGCAATGAGATAAATAAAACAATTGCTCATCTAACAATTTTAAACACTTGATTGTTTCACTCGTGCAAGAATTGTCCTAAATAATCGTTTCATCCACAATTACTGATGCACGATATGAAAATCAACAACGATTAAAATATAAAGTATATAACTTGTACAAATATATATTTTATATAATTATCTTGAAATTAGTTTGATTATTAATTAGAATGAGTTTACCTTTACACTCCAATTTAGTTGGTCATAAAATATTTAGTTTGATATGCATTTATTAGTTGTAGGCATTAATTTCAAAACAGCAGATGTCAGTATCCGGGAGAAACTTCATTTTTCTAATGAAATAAAACCTAAGGCGTTGCATCTCCTGAACACATATAAATCGATAAAAGGCAGTGTAATACTATCCACCTGTAATCGGGTGGAAATTTACACCTCGGTAAGTGATGTGGAAAAAGGAAGCAATGAAGTTCTTGATTTTATCAGTACGTTTCATTCCATTCCAACAGACAAACTTTTGCCAATTGTGTATAAAAAGAACTGTCAAGATGCGGTGGTGCACCTCTTCAAAGTGGCATCCAGCTTAGATTCGATGGTATTGGGCGAGTATCAGATTCAGGGACAGGTAAGAGATGCCTATTTCGAAGCAAAAGATAGCGAATCCACCAACGGCCTGCTGAATAAGGTATTTCAAACAGCTATTCAGATAGGTAAAAAGGTCCGCTCTGAAACAAAAATAGGCGATGGTTCAGTATCAGTAGCCACATTGGCAGTGGATATGGTGAAACAAATTTTTGGCGACCGCGAAAATGTCAATATCCTTTTGATAGGTGCCGGTAAAATATCCAATCTCACAGCCGATTATCTTCAACAAAAATTCAAAAACTGCAATATTACGGTGGCAAACCGATCGGGAGCTACCGAACTGGCTCAGCGTGTGGATGCTAAAACCATTGAGTATTCTGAACGATTTGATGGTATACTTAAAAACGACATCATTATCGCTTCTACCAGTTCGCCCAACTTTATTGTTTGTCGCCATGAAATAAACATGATGGAAGAATCTTTACAAGGTAAAACCCGCATTTTTATCGATTTATCTATACCCCGAAACATAGATCCGGAAATCAACAATATTGAGAACTGCTTCGTTTATTCTATCGATGACATTAACAAAATGATTGACTCCAATCTCGACAAAAGAACACTTGAAGTTTCGAAAGCAGAAGAAATCATCAAAGATATTTCAGAAGATTATTTTGAATGGTATTCGAAACAGTTCATTATGCCGGCCATGGCCGAAATAAAAAAAGGATTGGTAGTTTTAAAACAAAGCACATTGGATCTACACGAGCCATTTATACGGAAACTGGACGAAGCACAAAAGGAGGATTTGAGTAAAGTGTTGGATGCCTATTCCGACAGAATTATCAAAGTTATCATGTCCAATCTGAGAAAAGCAAGCACCAGAGAAGAAATGATTTCCATTACCAAAACATTGAAAGACTCCTTTACTATAGAACCTCATGAGGATGAATAGAAAATACATCGTTGCTACTCGCCCCAGCCTGTTGGCATATACTCAAACGCAGCAAACGGTTGAATTGCTGAAGGCACAACATCCGGATTGCGAATTTGAAATCGTAAAAATATCTACTCACGGCGATGCTGTAACCGATAAACCCCTGACTGCTTTTGGCGGAACCGGGGTTTTTGTCAAAGAACTAGAGAATGCTATTATGGAAGGCAGAGCCGATTTTGCCATACATAGTCTAAAAGATGTACCTAGTATTCAGCCCGATGGGTTAGTACTTGCTACTTTCCCGACAAGAGAAGATCCACGCGATGTGTTGCTTATCAAAAACGGACTCAGCATTGATGAATTGAATGACAATTGCACCATTGGAACAGGTAGTCCGCGCCGCATTGTGCAGATTGCCGAACTAAAACCCGGAGCTATTTTTACCGATTTGCGTGGCAATATTGATACCCGTTTAAAAAAACTCGAAGAGGGTCAATACGATGCCATAGTGCTTGCCGCTGCGGGACTAAAACGACTGGGAAAAGAAATTGGTGCAAAAGCATTTCTACCCGTCGACACGTGCATACCTGCCATTGGACAAGGTGCGATAGCCATAGAATGCCGCAAGGATGATGAAGAAACAATAGCATTGCTTCGAACCATCAACAACAAGGATACCGAAACAGCTATTCTTGCCGAAAGAGCATTTATGAAAACCGTAGGTGGAGGATGTAAATTTCCGTTGGGAGCTTATGCCACCATCGAGAATGAAACGGTACAGATGTCAGTTATGCTGGGCAACCATCACACGCAGCAAATCATTCGGTTTTCGGACAAGGCAAGTGTCAATGAAGCTGAAAAATTAGGAAAGAATCTAGCTGAAAAAATTATAGCAGAAGCCAATAAACTGGGAATAGAAATACTTAAGTAAAGCCGAGAGATCGGAATTCCGATTCCGACACAAACCTATTTCGACCGAACTAAGTTCAACAACGCCATGAGCACATTAACTGGAAAAATAATCATTTCTACCCGACCGCTGACTGAAGATGACACCATCAAAAATCATCTGACAGCAAAAGGAGCTTGTGTGCTTGATTTCCCGATGATAAAAACTACCGGCGTTGAGCTGACTGCTGAACAGACTTCGACACTTCGAACCATAAATGAGTACGAGTGGATAGTGTTTACCAGCAAGAATGGAGTAATTCATTTTTACAAGCAGTTGAATGCGTTGAACATTGATGAAAAAATAATAGCTGGTAAGAAAATAGCCGTTATTGGTAAAAGCACAGGCGAAGAAGTACTGAAACACAACGGAAGCACCCACCTGATATCTTCAGGCAAAACATCGGAAGATTTATTGGCCGAAATACAGAAAGAAATTAAGCCTACTGATAAAGTACTGTTGGCTCTTGGTGAACTGGCGGAAGATAAGCTCGAAAAAGGACTTGCTCCCATCTGCATAGTTCATCGTATAAATGTGTACAAAACAATAGAGTTGGAATATACAACCAATGAAATAATCGAACGAATAAAAAGCGATAATTATCTGATTATACTCTTTACCAGCCCATCAGGATTTCGGAATTTCAACAAAATAATGCTTGCAAACAATATAACATCTGAAGTCAGGGCTGCATGTATCGGCAAGACCACAGAAATGGAACTATTGAAAAACAATTGTTGTCCGTTGGTTGTTTCTCCGAAGTCGGATGCAGAAAGTTTTACAAACGAAATTGAACGATTTTTCAACAACAATAAAAATATATAGCACATGTCATTCCCAGTAACAAGACTCCGTCGCCTAAGAAAGAATCCGATTCTTAGAAGCATGATTTCAGAAACATCCATCAGTGCTGATGATTTAATCATGCCGTTATTTGTTTGTCCGGGCACAAACGTAAACAATCCCATTTCGTCTATGCCGGGCAATTCGCAATTATCCATCGACTTATTGCTGGAAGAGTGCGCCAGAATACTTGCTGCGGGCGTAAAATCGGTTTTACTTTTTGGAATCCCAGAAAGTAAAGATGAGGATGGTCATGTGGCGTGCGAGCATAATGGTATTGTTCAGAAAGCCATCCGTGCCATCAAAGGGCAATTTGGAAATGACTTGTTGATAGTAGCCGATGTTTGTAACTGCGAATATACAACGCACGGACATTGCGGAACGATTGTAGATGGTGATGTAGACAACGACCTTACTTTGGTAACGCTTGCCAGCCAATCATTATCGCTGGCACAAGCCGGTGCTGATGTGATTGCCCCGAGCGATATGATGGACGGACGTGTAAAGAAAATCCGTGAAATATTGGACGAAAACGGCTTTAGCCAAACACCTATCATGGCTTATTCTGCAAAATACGCTTCGGGCTTTTACGGTCCGTTTCGTGAAGCTGCTGAATCGGCTCCAAAATTTGGCGACCGTCGCAGCTACCAAATGAATCCCGCCAACTCCGACGAAGCCATGCGAGAAATTGCGCTCGACATCGAAGAAGGAGCTGATATCGTAATGGTAAAACCGGCTATGAGCTACCTTGATATTATCTACCGGGCAAAACAAACCTTCAATATCCCCGTAGCAGCTTACAGTGTAAGTGGTGAGTTTTCGATGATAAAAGCTGCCGGAGCAAACGATTGGATTGATCAGGAACGTATCATGATGGAAGTGGTACTCTCTATAAAACGTGCCGGTGCCGACATTATCATTACTTATTTCGCTAAAGAAATTGCAGAAGTATTAAACAGAAAATAAAAAAAGACCCCCAACCCCCAAATGGGGGTCTGAAAATAGCATATCATGAATATCGAAAATAGCAAAATAGCTTTTAAAAGTGCATGCGAAGTAATTCCTGGCGGTGTAAATTCTCCGGTAAGAGCTTTCAAAAGCGTAGGCGGACAGCCCGTTTTAATCAGCAAGGGCAAAGGTTCAAAGATAACCGACATTGACGGAAACGAATATATTGATTTTATAAGTTCATGGGGTCCATTAATCCTGGGACACGCCTACCAACCTATCGTAGAAGCCATTCAGAGGACAGCAGAATTGGGAACCAGCTACGGTGCACCAACTTTGGCGGAAACTGAAATGGCAGAACTAATCGTCAGCATGGTGCCGTCCATCGAAATGGTTAGAATGGTAAGCTCAGGCACCGAAGCAACCATGAGTGCCATTCGTTTGGCACGCGGTGTGACCGGACGAAATAAAATACTGAAATTTGCCGGTTGTTATCACGGTCATGGCGATAGTTTCCTGATTAAAGCTGGTTCGGGGGCGCTGACGCTTGGATTGCCGGACAGTCCGGGTGTTCCCGAAAGCATTGCTAAAGATACACTAACAGCTAATTACAACGATCTACCTTCCGTAGAAAAAATGTTTGCTGAATATGGAAACCAAATTGCAGCCATCATCGTTGAACCTGTGGCTGCCAATATGGGTACGGTCCTTCCACAAAAAGGATTTTTGGAAGGACTACGAAAAATTACCGAAGACAATGGAGCTTTGTTGATTTTTGACGAAGTCATTACTGGCTTCAGGTTATCGCCCGGTGGTGCCCAACAATACTACGGCGTGATGCCCGACATTACGACTCTTGGTAAGATTATTGGTGGTGGTTTACCTGTTGGGGCATACGGTGGAAAAAAATCCGTTATGCAACAGTTAGCTCCCGTTGGCCCAATTTATCAGGCCGGAACATTATCGGGAAATCCGTTGGCTATGGCTGCCGGACTGGAAATGCTCAAAACATTGAAAAACAATCCGTCTATCTACGAAGAACTGGAACGCAAAGCAGCTAAGTTTGAAAAAGGATTAAAAGAAAATCTACAAAAAACCGGTGTGAAAGCAGTTATCAATCGCGTTGGATCATTGCTGACTATGTTTTTTACCGACCTGGAAAAAGTTGATTCATTCGAAGCTGTGATGAAATCCGATCAGGCTAAGTATGCAAGATATTTTAGTCTGGCACTTGAAGCAGGCATTTATTTAGCACCATCTCAGTTCGAAGCTGCCTTTATCTCCAACGCACACAGCGATGAAGATATTGAGAAAACAATTGAAGCCAGTTATCAGGCGATGACAAAATTATAACCCAAAGAAAAGCAACATGTCAAACTCAATATTCATAGATACTCTCAAAGGCGTTAAACGTGAAAGACCACCGGTTTGGTTTATGCGCCAAGCTGGTCGGGTACTCCCCTCCTATCTCGAACTACGCAAGCAACACAGCTTTCGCGAATTAATGCTAAACCCAGAGTTGGCCGCAAAAGTTACTTTACTGCCAGTACATGATTTAGGCGTAGATGCGGCTATCTTATTTTCCGACATTCTTATCATTCCCGAAGCATTGGGAATGGATTTGAAATTTACGGATAAAGGTCCTATTTTTGATAATCCATTGCAAGATGCCAGAAATCAACTATCATTGTTGAAAGCCGATAGTTCTAAATTGGAACATGTGTACAAAGCGCTGGACATTATCAAAAAACAAAAGCCTGAAGATGTTGCTCTGATTGGATTTTGCGGGGCACCGTTTACCACCTTCTGCTATATGGTAGAGGGTAACAGCACCAATCATAATTTCTCGAATGCCATCAAACTGTTCTACAACGATCCAAAATTGTCGGCACAAATTCTGGAAATAATTACCGAACTTTCCATTGAATACGCCACTACGCAAACAGAACATGGCATTGATGTGTTTCAACTATTCGAAACGCATGCAGGCTTGATTCCTTCCGAAATGTATATCGAACGCATCATGCCTTTTGTAAACAGAATAACCAATGCGGTGAGAAGTAAAAATACACCTGTGATATTTTTCCCGAAAGGATTGGGTATCGGGTTGGCGCATATCAACTATGATGTAGCCGATTTCGTAGGCATTGACTGGCAATATTCATTATCAGAAGCCAGAGCTTTGTGCGACAACAAAGTAGGAGTGCAGGGAAATCTGGATCCGCGCATTTTGGCTATCGACAACAAAGAAATTCTGGAAGCAGAACTTGAAAAATATAAAACTTTTGGTCAACAAAACCATAACTGGATTTTTAATACCGGTCATGGACTCTCGCCCGACAATAAACTTGAAAACGTAAAGTTTGTTGTAGATTGGGTAAAAAAGACCAATTGGAACAGAGACTAAATAATTCCCAACATGAAAATAACTCCCGAATTTTTAAATAAATACAATAAAACAGGGCCACGATATACAAGTTATCCGCCGGCCACCAGTTTTAGTACCAAGTTTACGACTGCCGACTTTATTCCCGCAGTTATAAAGTCGAATGCGCAATGCCCTGAAAGTATTTCTATCTATATTCATATTCCGTTTTGTCCGCAATTGTGCCATTTTTGTGGTTGTAATACTACTGCATTCGAAAGTGCTGCTAAAATCAGACGGTATATCGATTGTGTTCTTAAAGAGATAGATACTGTGGCACAGCATATCGATAAATCGCGCAAAGTGAGTCAGATCCACTGGGGTGGTGGTACACCCAACTCCATTAATTTTGATTATCTCGCCGAAATTACCGAAAAAATAAAATCGCTCTTCCAATTCACTGAAAACCCTGAGATAGCCATTGAGTGCAGCCCAGCTTATCTGACAATGGAAGATATCGATCGACTAGCAGTTATTGGTTTCAATCGTGTGAGCATGGGTATACAGGATTTCAATCCTGAAGTACTGAAAGCCATCAATCGCCGTCCGCCGAAGTTCCCTATCGAACAAGTAATGGAACGCCTGCGCCAAAATAATTTCAAAGGTATTAATCTGGATCTGGTCTACGGACTGCCTTTACAAACGCTCGAAAGCTTCAAACAAAATGTAGAAAAAGCGATCTCGTTGTCGCCAGACCGCATCGTCACCTTCTCGTACGCTCACGTTCCCTGGGTGAATCCTAACCAAAAGAAAATGGACGAAAACCATATGGCCGGGCCCGAAGAAAAGTTGCAAATGCTGCTTGCAGGATACGAAATAATGACAAACAAAGGCTATGAAGCCATTGGTATGGATCATTTTGCGAAGCCAACCGACAATCTTGCCATTGCGAAGCACAATAAAAATCTGCACCGCAATTTTCAGGGATATTGTACCCGCGAGACAACCGGACAGGTTTACGCTTTCGGTACATCTTCTATCTCACAACTTTGGGGAACCTACGCTCAAAACATCAAAAATCTTCACCAGTACATGGATGCCATTGAAGCAACCGGATTGGCAACAGAACGTGGTTACAGCATGTCAAACGAAGAAATCATTATTCGTGAGGTGATTAATCAGGTGATGTGCAACGGCTACCTGAATTTTGAGGAAATCGCTCAACATTTGAGATGTAGCGCCGGAGAAATAATTGCAGTTACGGGCTATCATCCCTCCAAGCTGGACCCATTTATTGAAGATGGACTGGTGGAAATCATTGATAATAATATCCATGTAAGTGCCGACGGAATGTTCGTAGTTAGAAACATTGCCATGCTTTTTGACCCATTTTTGGGAAGCACCGACTCTCAATTTTCGAAAACTGTATGACAGGCGTGTTATTGATAAACATGGGGTCGCCACTTTCGAAAAAAGAAATGAGGCAATTTCTGTTTAATCTGTTCAGCGACAAAGCCATTCTTCCCTTTCCGAAGATTCCCCGAACGCTGCTGGCCATTATGATCAGCTCGTTTCGTCATTCGGGATCGTGGAAAAAGTACCAGCAAATAGGAGGTTCGAAGCTGAAGGAATCGATGATGCTCATCAACGAACAACTTGCTTCGGAGATTGGCAAAGATTATGTGGTAACATCCGCTTATTCCTACAGTAAACCAGGCATACAACAAGGTGTGGAAACGCTTCGTGACAAAGGAATCAAGGACATCCGGGTTATTACCATGTATCCTCACTCGGCCTATTCTACTACCGAAAGTGTAAAAACGGATCTGGCTAAAATTCAGAAGAAATATCCCGAACTGAAAATAACGGAACTTGGTACTTATGGCGAAAATGAGTTGTTTATCAACTACTGGATAGAGAATATTCAGAAAGCCATCGATAAATACGGATATAAGCATCCAACGCTCGTTTTTAGCGCACATGCCATACCACAGTACAATGTGGATGATGGTGATATGTATGTCGACGAAATCAAGGCTTCGGCTAAGTTGATTGCCGATAAGATGAAATTGTCCTACAGAGTAGCATTTCAATCCAAAATTGGGAAGGTAAAATGGGTAGACCCCGACACCAAAGATTGTCTGAAAAAGATGAAAGCTGAGGGCATAGACGAAATTATGCTCGTACCGATAAGTTTTGTAAACGAGAACCTTGAAACAGCTTATGATCAAGGTATTGAAATTGCTCCCTATGGAAAAGAAGAACTTGGATTCAAACATATCTGCCGCGTAGAAATTCCAGCATCACATCCGCTATTGATAGCCACTTTCAAACAATTACTCATAGAAAAATGACAACAAACTCCAACGAAACAATGACCGATGTGGTTGTTTTAGGTGCCGGACTCACCGGACTTACTACAGCTCATTACCTAAATAAATTCAACAAGAAATTTATCGTTCTTGAAAAACAAATCCAGGTCGGAGGAGTCATTCAATCGATAAAAGAAAATGGATTTTTGTATGAGAATGGTCCAAATACGGGAGTTATTGGCAATTCTACCGTGGTGGAACTTTTCGAAGAACTGGCGGGGAAATGTGAGTTGGAAGTGGGTGGAGAGAATGTAAAAAAGAGACTTATTCTGAAAAACGGAAAGTGGGAACATTTACCTCAGGGACTTAAAGATGCTGTTAGTACCCCCTTATTTTCGTTGAAAGATAAATTCAGAATACTGGGCGAACCCTTTCGTACGGCAGGAAAAAATCCTCATGAAAATTTGGCCTCATTTGTAAAAAGAAGAATGGGCAAAAGCTTTCTAAATTATGCCATCGACCCATTTATCATTGGTGTGTATGCCGGCGACCCAAACTATTTGATTCCTAAATATGCCTTGCCCAAACTCTATGATTTGGAACAAAAATACGGTAGTTTGATTGGTGGTTCGTTTCGGAAAGGATTTCAAAAGAAAACCGAAGAAGAAAAGAAAGTCAGCAAAAAAGTATTTTCATGCGTTAATGGGTTGGGTTCGCTGACAAAGGCGTTGCATCAATCGGTAGGAGCTGAAAATATTGTTTTAGGTGCTGATAATATAACCGTTCTGCCTGCTGAAAGCGGTTATATCATTACGTATCAAAATGCAAACGGAGAAAGTTGCACCATCAAAGCCAACAAGGTGATCAGCACCATCGGCGCTCATGCATTGGCTAAGACACTGCCTTTTATTGAAAAATCAACAATGAGCAAAATAGATTCATTGCTTTACACCAAAGTAATTGAATTTGCACTGGGTTGGAATACATGGCCGGGCATCGAACTCGACGGGTTTGGCGGATTAATTCCGTCGCTGGAGAAACGCGACATACTTGGTGTGCTGTACATGTCTTCGTTATTTAAAAATCGTGCTCCCGAAGGTGGGGCTTTGCTCTCTATTTTTATGGGTGGCGTCCGTCGTCAGGATCTGATCCAACTAAGTGACGCAGAAATCACTCACATAGTGGAGAAAGAATGCAAGGAATTGCTTGGTTTAAGTACCTTCTCGCCCGATTTATTTAAAATTATTCGTCACAATTGGGCTATTCCGCAATACGGTGTGGAAAGTGGCGAGCGTTTTTCAACCATCAGTCTGCTCGAAAAACAATATCCCGGCTTACAAATCGGTGGCAATCTACGCAACGGCATTGGCATGGCCGACCGTATCAAACAAGCGAAAGAACTGGCGCGAAACGCACTTTAATGTTACAGTAACCCTAGTGTTTCTGCAATGCCGGTGCGGGATGAAATCACTTCACCTATCACAATAATGATGGGTGTGGGATAGACGGTTTCGCTGCCCGCAAGCTCCTCGAGTGTACTCAAAAATTCAGTTTGATCGGGTAAAGACACATTATGCACCAATGCCACCGGAGTTTTCGGATTACGACCTTCGGCAATGGCTTTGGCAGCTATCTTATGAATAGTAGAGCCCGCCATAAAACACACAAGGGTATCGGTATTGGGCAAATGAACGTCGGAAGTATGACCCGTGATAAAAGCCACCGACTTAGCAATGCCCCGCAGCGTTAATGGTATTTGAGTGAGCGATGCAACAGCAATACCTGTTGAAATTCCGGGGATAACCGACACCTGCACACCACCCTTTTTAAGGAACTCCACCTCTTCACCTCCGTGAGCAAAAATCATAGAGTCACCACCTTTCAGACGTACTACTTCATTACCTTCGAGTGCCGAATTCAAAATCAATTGATTAATTTCCTCCTGCTCATGACTGTGACAATGCTTCCGCTTGCCCACGTACACTTTTTCTCCTTTATATTTACCCAAAAAAGCCTGATCAATCAAGTCATCATGAAAAATTACATCTGCTTTCGCTAGTGCTTTATCACCTGCAATGGTCAATAAATCAGGATCGCCCGGTCCAAAACCAACCAGGGTTACCTTGCCATATTCAATCTGATTTTCTTCAATATCTTGTTTCAATAAACTCATGTTTTATCCCAGTTTTTTCAAAATATCCAACCCTTGTTCCCACTCACCGTATCCCGACAGGCTATTGATATGCCCGGCTTCGCCAATGTTGATAAATTCACTACCCCAGTTTTGGGCATAATACTCTGCTCTTTCGATGCTCATCCACGGATCATTGGTACTGGCCACCAGCGTGGTGCGAAAAGGAATCCGTTGAGTTGGAGTTTCCGTTATCAAAATATTGTCAGCCTTTTCCCGAATTACATCTACATCCGGTGGAGCCACCAGCAAAGCAGCTTTCACTGGTCGGTTGTAACGTTTTACCCATTCAGCTACCGTTAGGCAACCCAAACTATGCGCCACCAATACCACCGATTCGGGGTCGTATCCGGCAATGGCCTTATCAATATTGTCAGCCCATTCTGCTATATCGGGATGCTCCCAGTCACGTTGTTGAATGCGATGAAAGTTTGGTTGAGTAGTTTCAATCCATGTTTGCCAGTGATCGGCACCTGAACCCTGATATCCGGGTATTATAAAGTAATTTGTCATATGCGTTTGAAATTAAGAGTTTAGTTATCCTCTTTGGACGATACAAAATTCCTCAATTTCCGGGGTTACTACAATCGCACGCTTATGGTAAATTTATACCTTATTTAGGGTATGGAGATTAGCTCCTACAAATGAATTGTCCCGTCTTGAAACAACTTCGTGATTTGGTTACGAATGTCAACCGATTGCATGGCGTTCCTACCATTTGTTCCTATCGAAACAGTAACATGTTCTTCTTTATGAATTGCCGGTGATACAAAATCGCACAACATAGGTGCGTCGCAAACGCTGGTAAGAATTCCCAGTTCTTCTGCATCTACTTTTATCTGGGCATTCAATTTGTGATTGCCCGTACAAACATAAACCAGAAAGAAGCCTTCCAAATCGCTTTTCTCGTATTCTTTTTCGATAAAAGTATAGGGCAGTTTTTTTATTTCGTCAGTAAAATCAGGTGAAATAACGGTTACATTCGTCACAAAACGAGCCATAATAGTTCCTTTGTGAGTTGCCACTTTTCCACCACCAATAAGAAGTATTTTCTTATTGGTTACATTGATGGAAATAGGCAGAAATTGTAAATCTTCGCGGGTCATATTAAACAAAACCTTAATTATGAAAATTTAAACCAGCCGTAGTGGCCTTCACATATTCTTTTCGAATAACAAAGTCGCCAAAATGCTCATCGGTAGTTCTATTTTTAGCAAAGTCTTCCAAAATAGGCGTTAGTGCTGCAATAATTTCGTCTTCCGACAGCATTTCTTTATAAAGTTTGTTCAATCTCTCACCTGTGAAGCTAGCTCCCAGATACAAATTATATTTTCCCGGTCCACGTCCCACAAAACCTATTTCGGCTAGAAATGGTCGACCGCAACCGTTGGAACAGCCCGTCATACGAATGCTGATAGGTACTTGCAGTAACTCATTTGCAGCTAAAATCTTATCAATCTTATCCACTAGTGAAGGCAAGTAGCGTTCGGCTTCGGCAAAAGCCAGTGCGCAAAGCGGTAAAGCCGCACAAGCAATCGAATTCTGACGAAGTTGCGAAAGACTGTTTCCGTCAACAATTTTATAATCTTTGAGTATCTTTTCAACAACAGGTTTCTGTTGTTCAGTCACTTGTGCAATAACCACATTCTGATTGCCGGTAAGAATAAAAGTGCCGCTATGAATTTTGGCAATTTCGCGGATAGCGGTTTTTGCCAAATATCCGTTTTTATCCACTAACTTTCCTCCTTCTACAAAAACACCGTAATGCCAAAGTCCGTCTTCGCTTTTTATCCAGCCATATTTATCACCCAGCGTTACGAATTTATAAGCTTTCGACGGTTCTAATTTTAAACCGTGCGTACGTTCCAGTTCCGAGCGGAAGAAATCTAATCCAACGCGATCAATCGTATATTTCAACCGTGCATTTTTGCGCTCGGAGCGGTTACCATGGTCGCGCTGAAAAACAAGCACAGCTTCGGCGGCTTCAACTATTTTCTCTTTCTGGAAATAACCCACTACATCGGCTACGCGTGGATATGTGGCATTGTTTCCAAAAGTATAAGCCATACCACCACCTACTGTGAGGTTATATCCAAGCAGTTTACCATTTTCAACAATGGCAATAAAACCCAAATCGTTCGACAACACATCGATATCGTTGCGTGGTGGAATTGCCATCGCTATTTTGAATTTGCGTGGCAGGTAATGCTTTCCGTAAAGTGGTTCTTCTTCCTTTTCGCCACCTTCAATCAACTTTCCGTCCAACCAAATTTCGTGATACGCATTGGTTTGTGGAGTGAGATGTGCCGAAATGCGCTTAGCATCTTCTGCCACTTCGCCATGTACCGGCGACTCGAATGGATTGGCCGAGCTCATCACGTTGCGGTTTACATCACCACAAGCAGCAATAGTATCGAGCAAGGATTGGTTGATTTCTTTTATCGTTGTTTTCAGGTTTCGCTTCAACACACCATGAAACTGAAATGCCTGACGGGTAGTCAATTTCAGTGTTTTATCGGCATATTTGTCTGATAGTTCATCCATAGCCAACCATTGTTGCGCTGTGGTAACTCCACCGGGTACACGCACACGGATAAGGAAGCTGTAGAGCGGTTCCAGTTTCTGACGTTTACGTTCTTCATCCAAATCACGATCCTGTTGTTGGTACGTACCATGAAATTTAATCAGAATCTGATCATCCGTGCGGATTGATCCGGTTAGAGAATCACTCAAACTCTCTTTTATAGTACCTCGCAAGTAATTGCTGTTTTCTTTTAGAATTTCAACCGATGAAGGTTCCTGTGAGTTATTGGGTTTGTCCATTTTTAAGTCTGTCTTTTTTGTTTACTTGTCTACTCAGATATTGTTTTAATACACATCCAATTGCAATCTTTTCTCTTTTTGCAAATTGTCTACATATTCCAGTGCTTTTTCTTTGCTCAACACACCGTGCTTTTCTACTATTTTCGTCAACGTATGCTGTACATCGCCTGCCATTTTTTTCATATCGCCACAGATATAGACATGTGCTCCTTCTTCGAGCCATTGAAATACTTCGGCTGCATTTTCCTGTAACTTATCCTGAACGTATAGCTTTTTATCTCCGTCACGCGAGAAAGCCACATCCATTTTTGTCAATGCCCCCGATTTCAGGAAACCCTGCCATTCGGTTTGGTACAAAAATTCAGTTTCAAAATTGCGATTCCCAAAAAACAACCAACTTTTGCCTTTATTATCGGCAAGATCCCGATGTTGAACAAAAGCACGGTAAGGTGCAATACCTGTTCCTGCTCCCACCATGATAATCGGTGTTTCATCATTTTCGGGCAAGCGAAATCCGGGGTTTGATTCTATGAAAACCGGTACCTTCTCATCGTCAACCGACAAATCGGATAAGAATGTTGAACAAGTTCCTTTTTTATTACGACCGGCATTATGATACTGCACTACGCCCACCGTAAGGTGTAATTCTCCCGGACAAGCTTTAGGGCTCGACGAAATAGAATAATAACGCGGTTGCAACGGACGTAGAATCTTTATCAGGTTCTCGGCGGTTACCTCTGCCGGATAGTCTTGCAACAAATCTACAATATCCCGGCCATCCAGGTATTCTTTAAATTTATCGGGGTTTTCCGACAATTTCTTCAGTTTTTCATTCGGGTAAGTCTCCAGATAACGGTTCACTACATCAATGGTAATTTTCGATAGTTCCACATTCTTGTGAAGTGCTGTTTCCAACTTCTTCTCAACATCGTTAAAAACCACAAAGTCACCGGCATTTAAACCGGTTATCGCCAACACTTCACTTACCAGTTCGTCCGAATTTAGTGGATAAACACCTGCTGCATCACCCGGTTGATAGTCCAATCCAGGAGCATCTTCGGTACTTAGTTCAATATGTAGTGTCTGTCTTTTCGAGCCTTTTCCGTGAAGCGATATTTTTTCGTACACGGGCGCCAAAAACGGGTTCTTCTTTGTATGCGTATCGGGTTTAGGCTCTTCTTTAGTTGCTTTCCCATTGGCCAACAATCTAAATTGTGGTGCGGCACTAGCTATAACTTCGCCTCCTCCAAAAGCAGGAATCGTTGTTTTCAACCATTCATCAGCCACAGCTTCAAAGTCCACATCGCAAGCCACACGTGTCACTAACCGCTTTCCGCCTAGTTTCTCCAATTGTTCATCAAAGTCTTTTCCCGTTTTGCAAAAATGGAAATAAGACGAATCGCCCAAACCAAGCACCGCGTAATTAACGCCATCAAGTTTCGGAGCGCGCTTGCCATAAATAAATTCATGCAGCTCTTTAGCCGAAAAAGGCGGAACACCTTCACCATGCGTAGATACGATAACCAACAGATTTTTCTCCGCCTGCAAATCGCGGGTTTTATAGTCGGCCATATTTTTCAATGTCGCCTTAATGCCCTGCTCAGTTGCCAGTTTCAATGCTTTTTTGGCCAGTCCTTCACCGTTTCCGGTACGCGAACCGTACAAAATAGTCAGCGTCGGCAGTTCATTGCCGCTATCTACGACAACTTCAGTAGCAACTGCTGGTATAGATTGTGACAGTACATCACTCACACCCTGTCCCTGAGCCGATAGTCCTGCAAGATAACCGGATATCCATGCTACTTGAGATGGGTTGAGAGTAGCCACAAAGCTAGTAAAAAGTTCCAATTGATCACTCGATAATGATCCGTTCAATTTTATACTCATTCTTTTTATTTTCAAATTAACCTACTTAGAACAAATTGCGAACCTTAAAGTTGTCAATCTGCATAATAATATTCTCTCCTATATTTAATAATCAATCGGTATTCCACTAATAAAAACTGCCAATGCTATTTTACCGGCAATGACATAGGATATTATAAACGTATCTATGTACCGGTTATACGCCACGACACCTATTTAAGCAGGCTTCTGTAATTCTTTCCTTTCATGGGAATTGTATTTTCTTGATGCAAAATTAGACTATATACGAACCACATACCATACCTATATAAAGGTAAATCTATACCATAATTATGGTATAGATTTACTTAAATATCTATAAGACTGCTACTTGCATACCAAAGATTTATTCTATTTTTGTAATGATTCCAATCTAAAATACTCTGCCAGTAAATAAACAAGCTCTGACATCAGAATATAACCATTTATCCTCGCTTTTTAATTAACACCTTCCAAAAAATATCTTCTTGTAGTACTGAAACAACTTCATGTCCTTCGTTTCGAACCGATCCAGGTACGTTTTGAATGGGCTGTCCATCGTCAAGCCAAATTTCCAATAAATCTCCTGATTTCAAAGAAGATAGTTCAATCTTCGTTTTCACAAAATTCATTGGACAAGCCACGCCTCTGAAATCTTTCACACGCACTTCTTCGCTCACCTTCGCTGTTTCCACTGAAGCAACTTCAGCTTTTGGTTGGGCAGGTTTAGCTAACTGATTTTTAAATTGTAAGGAATCATCCATGCCTTCGTACAAGGCTTTGACCACATTTGCCAAGTCAATAATTTCTTGCTTACGGGTAGTGAAATTATAAGATGGTGTGCTTTCGGCAGTCTTTACCAAGTCGGTAAATGAATTGCTCACCAGTCCTTCGTTGATAAATTTATCGATAAACAAGGAGAATGATTCTGACACCGTTTTCGGCTCAGCCCCTTTTGTCACCAACAGCATACGCGACGACGAAAAGATAATATCGTACAGAATAAGATTAATATTGCGTTCATCTATTTCTGTTTCCAATTGTTTGATGCCTTCATTGATAAACTTCAAATCCACATCAATCATGTCGAATAATCCGGCTGAACATTCGGCAGGACCTTTGTTGGCTACCGAAAATAACTCCTCGCTTCCCCAGTCGTAATAATAGTTTTTATCTTCGGCAAAACTTGGAACATTTTTATATTTGTCAACCAGAGACTGAATATTAGCCTTCCCATCGGCTTCCAGATATTCTTTGAAAGTACCGGTTTCATTTTTTACGGCAAGATAGCCCGCCAGGATTTCCTCTGTAAACTGAGGTAAATCTCTCGCACTAACTGCACCTATTGCTTCGCCAAGTTGTGCATTTTCGCCTTTATCAGCTCCCACAAATACATTGTAAGCGGCATACATGCGTTCGTTACGGCCTACTCGTCCCTGAAAACCGATATCGGACCATATTTGTTGCGCACATGAATTAGGACAACCGGAAATATTTATCTGAAGACCGTTTAATTCATCCAGTTTGAGCGTACTTTTTCCAAGTTGCTTGCGCAAAGCTGTAGCAGCACCTTTGGGCAGACAAATACCCAGTCGGCAAGTATCGGCACCGGTACACGAAACAACATTATTGGCCACCCAAGGCAATGTGGTATTAATATTTAATTGCGCAAGCAATTGATAAACATTGGGTAAATAAGCTTCGGGGATATTGCGCAATTGTAGTTGCTGACGTGGTGTAAACCGCAACACATCATTGCCAAAAGCATCGGCGAATTCAGCAATTTTCAGTAAAGTATCGCTATCAGTATTGCCGTTTTCGAAAGGAATAATGATTGAAAACAATCCTGCTTGCTTTTGAGCCGAAACAGCATTTTTCTTCCACGATTTAAATTCGGTCGAATTATTCTGAATTGCATCGTAAGTAGGCGTTTTATATTCAAACCCCAATTGATTAGGTGTGTAAACTATATTTCCGTTTGCCTTTATTTCATTATAATAATTGAAAAATAATTCTTTCGTTTTCTCAATTCCTTCCTTGAAAAATATGTAGCGAATGCGGGCTTTGTGCTTATTTTTACGATTACCCTGTTGATTGAAAAACTGTTTGGCAGCAATGGCAATATTGAACAATTCCTCTTCGGGAGCAAAATCGAATAATTCCCATCCAAGTGTTGGATTTGACGCAACTGAACCACCAAGATAAACTTTAAAGCCTCGTTTACCATCCTTGATAGTGGCAACAAAACCTAAGTCGTTGATGAATGCAAAATCGGCATTAGTCTGACTGGTTGAAAAGGCAATCTTAAGTTTCCTTGGTAGGGTGAACGAATCCGGCTCAGCAATCAAACGAGTGGTCAAATCAACCGCATAGGGCAACACATCGAACACTTCTGAAGTACTGATTCCACTATTTATGTCTACCAGAAAATTACGCACTGTATTTCCACCACCACCTTTCGAGGATAGCTCCACAGTTTGAAGTTCCGGCAAAATGGTTTTTACCTGATCGATGCTAATATGATGAATTTGAATTTCCTGACGGGTGGTAATATGCAATAAGCTCGACTTATGACTTTCGGCCGTAAGCGCCACTTGTTTCAATTGCTCTGGGCTAATAAAGCCACCGGTACAACGCACCCGAACCATATAGGTTCCATCTTTGCGTTGCTCGTAAATACCCATTGGAACACGCGTTCCTTTGAATTTTACGGGTTCAATTTTACCTAGTTTAAAATCATCAATAAGCGTTCCGAAATAAGCAATGTCTTCAGTGAGAGTTGTTGGTAATTTATACATTGTGTGGACTTTAGTTAGGAGTCAAAAAAAAATATGAATTATGAATTAGCTAAACGCACCTTCCAGGTATTTCTGTGTCAGTTCTTGTTTAGGGTTATTGAAAACTTCGTCGGCAGGACCGGCTTCAATTACTTCGCCAAGATACATAAAAATAACGTGGTCGGCAATTCGCAAAGCCTGACGAAGTGTGTGTGTAACCAGAATAATAGTATAATCCTGTTTCAGCTTCACGAAAAGCTCCTCGATATGTTTGCTTGAAATAGGGTCGAGTGCTGAAGTAGCTTCATCGGCCAGAATGAATTCGGGTTCCACAGCCAAACCACGAGCTAAACACAAACGTTGTTGCTGACCAATCGACAATTTAGAAGCAGGTGCATTCAAGCGGTTCTTTACTTCTTCCCAAAGTCCCACAGCTTTCAACTGTTGTTCAACAATCTGATTCAATTTCTTGCGATTGCGTTCACCGTGCATTTTACATCCAAAAGCAATGTTGTCGTAAATCGACATGGGCAGCGGACAAGGGCGTTGCGAAAGCAATCCCATTTTCTTACGGATATCGGTTATTTCTGTTTTTTTGTCGAAAATATCCGTATCGTCAACCAATATACTCCCCTCGTATCTTATACCCTCCGTATCATCAATTAAACGATTGAAGGTTTTGAGTAAAGTTGATTTACCGCAGCCTGAAGGTCCGATGATACAGGTTATTTTTTTATCCGGAATTTCCAAATTTACATTTTTGAGAATATGAGCTTTACCAATATAAATATTTAAGTCACTTACTTTCAAATATGATTTTTTAATTCCGAGACCTTCCTCATTTTTTATATCATTATTCAAAAAAGAATAATCTTCAGCCCATGTGGCTCGTGATGGATTTTGATAAAGATATGACTTCATTATATTTTGTGTTTTGAAAAATGATTTGTAATTAGTCGTCCCAGAATACTTATAACAAGCACTATAAATATCAAAATAAGCGCAGCGGAGTAAGCTCTGTCCTGCACATCGGCATTGGGACTGCTCAATTGAAAAAATACGGATAAAGGCAAGGTAGCTGCTGGCTGATTTAGCGAAGTAGGAATGCTATCGGTAAAACCAGCAGTAAACATAACCCCCGCAGCATCACCTATTGCACGACCAACCGACAACAAGGTAGCTGTAGCAATACCCGGAGCTATCTGTCGGAGAACTACCTTTATCGTTTCCAGTTTGGTGGCACCCAAGGCATAAGTGGAGTCCAGTAAATCTTTTGGTAATTGCTGTGCCACCTCGTCCATAGATCGGATAAAAATAGGAATTACCAACAAAGTGATTACCAGAATACCACCACCTAACGAGGTATGCATTCCCAGATAAATCATAATGGTAAATGCAAATGCACCATAAACGATAGACGGAATGCCAAACAATACGTCGAATGCCAAACGGGCAACATAAGCCAGTTTGGAATCTTTTTTCAAATATACATTGAGGTAAAACACCACCGGAATGCTGATTAGCAAACCCAAAATGGTGGAACCAAGCACGATGTACAGTGAGCCGACAATGGCATTCAGTATTCCACCGCCACCACCGTTGTAATATCCACCGGCCGGAATCTGACTAATCATTTCCCAGTTTAAAGCCGGGAAACCACGACGGAATATGGTGTAAATGATATTGACCACAAAGGCAAATACAGCCAATGAAGCTGCAACCATCAGCCCTTTGGCTATTTTTTCTTCTATAAATTTAAGTCTCATCTTTTCTTCGTGTTATTTAAACTTCCTTTCTATCCTGTAAATCACTGCTCTCGATGAGGCATTGAAAATAAACACCACGATAAAGAGTAAAAAAGCAGCTAACATTAAAGCCGATTCATACAAAGGCACAGAAAGCATTTCTCCGTAATTATTTGCAATTAAAGCTGGTAGCGGGTAACATGAATCGAATAAAGAGTGTGGCACCATGGGTAAATTTCCGCAGACCATCAACACAGCAATGGTTTCGCCAAAGGCACGTGATACTGCCAGAATAACCGCTGCCAAGATTCCGGGAAACGTTTTACGCAAAATCACAAATTTGCTGGTTTGCCACTTAGTGGCTCCCAATGATAGAGCTGCATCCCTGAACTCACGCGGTACAGCCGAGAAAATTTCGACAAACAGACTTATCAACAATGGCAAAATCATTACTCCCAATACAATTCCACCGGCCAAAACGGTGTATCCGGTAGAATATTCTACAAAATGAGGAGCCAGTTTTTCCGAAATCCAGGGTACTATAAACAAGGTTCCCCAAACGCCATACACTACTGACGGAATTCCTGCCAAAATATCAAGAGCCGTGAAAACCCATTTTTTTAGGTAGCTTTTAGAAAACTCAGTCAAAAACAGAGCCGACAACAAAGCAATGGGAAGAGCCAGTGTAATGGCAATAAATGTTATTGCAATTGTTCCAGCAATAAAAGGCAAAAAGCCAAACTGACCATTTCCAGGACGCCATTCCGAAGACGAAATCAGCTGCCAGAAACTGTTATGTTCAAAAATAGGAACCGATTTGATGTAAAGTCCCAAGCCGATAAGCACCACCAACAACACGGAAAGAACCGTGATGCTGAACATAATCCCTCCGGCTATTTTATTTTTAAGAATTCTATATGATGAGTTTGATGACATAATACACTGGTTAATGATTAATTATAAACTCATGAATAATTTATAATTAATCATCTATCATTAGTTTATTTCAATTTTGCAATTCCTTTGCTAAGTTTATCTTTTGGCAAACTGATATATCCGTTTGGTACATTGTACTTCTGACCCTCGGTAAGAATAAATTTCAAAAAGGCTACAACTACCGGATCGGTAGGTTTTCCGTTTGAAACAAGGTATAAATCGCGTGCCGGTGGCGAAGGATATTTACCTTGAGCAATTGCAGAAATCAATTGAGTAGAAGTGCCGTAAAAATTTTCAGCGGCATCTATCTTTCCATTGTTGTTTACATCGATAGGCAACACTAAAATTCCCGGATTAGGACGTTTTGTTTTTAGATCGTAGGCATAAGCTATATTATTGTAACCAAAGCCCACAGGATCTTTTTGAACGGCCGAAGCAACACCAGGATCGCCAAACACGCCGGTACCCAACAATTCCTCTTGTTTTTTTCCACCTAAGTATTTTCCCCATGTTTCGCCTGCTCCACAAGCATCCGAGCGGTTATACAAGTGAATAGGGATATTCGAATTTATTCCCAATACATTCCCCCATGTTTTGTATTCGCCCGTTACATAAACTTTTGCTGCGGCAGCCTGAGTAATTCCTTTAGCCAATAATTCTTTGATTTTCGGATTCTTTGCATTGATAGTTGGAACCACAGCATCTTTTGCTACAGCTATAGCCCATGCTCCTTTTTTCAATTCTTCGGGGTGAATTTCACGCGAAACCATTCCCAAATCAACCACTTTGGCCAATGCATCAGTGATGCCCTTTCCTGCTCCACCACCAGACACATCAATTTTTACCTGAGGATGTAGTTTTTTAAACTCTTCGGCCCATTTTACAGCCAACGGATAGAGCGCAAATGCACCAGATAATGAAATCTGACCTTTTAATTCATTTTTTTGCGCCTGCACCTGATTAGATAATCCAAACAGAACAGCAAATACCAGTACTAATGTTACATTCTTTTTCATACCTTTTATTTTATATTTTTATACAATAAATTTCTTGAATTGAACTTTGATACTGCAAAATTACTTTATAGCTCAAACCCGCACCATACCGTGGTGGGGGTATATTCATACCATGTTTATGGTAGTGTATTTCACACTATGCTATTTATCAGGCAATTGTAAAATGGCTATACCCAATTTGTAATCAAATTGTAACATCCGTTGGTTCATATAGACAAGAAAAGAGACCTTCCGTTAATGGAAAGTCTCTTCTGAAATTATTATCTGCTCTTCGCCCATTCTATCACATTGGCAGGCGCTCGCTTTTTAGACAATTCATTCGCCATAAATTTCATGTACGGCTCTACATGATTAAAATAGTGTTTTAATCCCTGGCATAGATAGTTATGTGCAGCTCCATCCGCCAGTTTGAGAATACGATTTTTAGGACATTCGCCATAACAAAGTTTTAAGTACTTGCATTGTTTACAAGCAGATGAAAGCTTATCCCGCTTGTCGTTGCCAAATTTGAATTGTGCCGGTGAGAGCATCATTTCTGTAATGGTTTTCTGATGGATGTTCCCTTGTTTAAATTCCGGGAAAACAAAATGGTCGCAGCTGTACAAATCGCCATTGGCCTCCAATGCTGAAGCATGTCCGCAAGTCTCAGACCAAATACAAGTAGGTGGTTGTTCGCCGGCAAATCCCGCCAAAGTGGCATCGTAGGTGGTTACATAAACTTCCCCCACATCATTTCGCACCCATTCGTCGAAAATAGTGGTCAGAAACTTTCCATACTCCAATGCGCCTACTGACCATGAAGTAAGTTTTCCCTCTGTATTATCAGGTGCAGTAAGCAATCCCGAATCGGCATTTAATCGCTCTACTACCGGCGAAAATTGAATATATTTTGCTCCAAGCAATTTGAAAAAATGATACACTTCGAGCGGAAATTGCACGTTATAATCGTTCACCACCGATAGTATATTGAACTCTACCTGATGTTTTTGGAGCAGCTTTATACCTTTTATCGCCTTTTGAAAAGAACCTTCGTTGCCTATCGTCCGGCGATATCGGTTGTGGCAATGCTCCGGACCATCGATAGAGATACCAATCAGAAAATTATTTTCTTTGAAAAACTTGCACCACTCCTCGGTAAGCAATGTTCCGTTGGTTTGCAACACATTCTCAATCCGGCGATTGCGACCATATATTTTTTGCAATCGAATAGCTCGCTTATAATAATCAATTCCCATCAATAATGGCTCGCCTCCGTGCCAGGTAAAAAGTACCTCCTCACCCGGTTGAGCATTAATATACTGATTGATGAATAGTTCAAGTGTTTCCTCGCTCATTCTATTGGAGCTATTATTGGGACTTAAGCTTTTTTTATCCAGATAATAGCAATAGCTGCATCGTAGGTTACAAGCAGGACCAATAGCCTTAGCCATTACGTAGACAGGATATTTTAGCGGATTGAATTGAATTGTTTTATTCATAATAGTACTGAGTCAAAAGCCTTAGTAGCTTGCTTGTAAAATTAATATAATTTCGTGAGAGCTCCATTCATAAATGAAGTTCTCACGAAATAATGTAGTTAGAATGAATATCGCAAGGTTACGCCATAGGTTCTCGGATCGCCCAGCACACCTGCATATTGACCGGAGTTACCTGCTCCCGGGAGTAATTGTTCAAAGTAGTCTTTGTCCAATATATTGCGTCCCCAAAGTGTAAACGATACTCCATCTGTAGCACGGAAACCTATTCTGGCATTCAATAATCCATAACCTGCAATGTTTAAATACTTAGAAGGTGAAGGACTTGAGGAGAATGAAGAACGACCGTAAACGTCAGAAGCAATAAAGAAACTACCCGCTTTGCCTAAAAGACTTCCTTTTGTAGCATATTCGCCACCCAAAGAACCAGCTACTTTAGAAATACCGGGTAATTTACTGCCCGAAATGTCTTTGTAGTAAACCGATACACCTGCTGCATCTTTTAATCCGGTTTCTTCGAGAGGAAGTGGTGCATTCGTAAATGAAACATACTTACCATCAGTATAGGAGAGTGAACCATAGAATGAAAAGTGTTTGTTGATTTTGATGTCACCATCTAATTCAGCACCCCGTACGCGCACTTTTTCGGCATTGGCCAAATAACCACGATTCACACCTAACTCAGCCGATTGAACTAATGTTTGGTAGTCATTTATCTCAGTATCATAAACCGTAATGTTCAGTGTTGAATTTTTGGTTGGACTTATTTTCACACCCAATTCAAAGTGATTTACCTGTTCCGGTTTGATAACCGCTAAATCCAATAACGGTTTACCATCTGCTCCGTTGGGCAAACCACCCAGGTTAAGACCAACAGGTTTGTAGCTATTGGAATAAGTTGCAAAAGCATTTATACTTTTACTTGCCTTGTATGCCACGGTTATCTGTCCCGAAAAGTTCGTTTTATCAATATCTGCTTTAAACGCCTGATTGCTATAAACTAATTTTTTAAGTGCAATTAATGCAGCATCCGTTGTTTGTAGTCCGCCATAAGTTTGTCGGTCGTAGTCTACTTTTTTTCTATCGTAGTTAGCACGTAGCCCTGGCAAAATATGCAATTTATCGGTTATTGCCCAGTCAACTTGCCCGAAAGCAGCACCACTAAATGTAGTAAGGTCCGATGTGGTATGAATTCCATATCCATTAAAAAGTCCCGGAGTTGCCCACAACGCACTGGTAGTACTTTGTGAAAAGCGCCATGTATCCTTTCCTGATTCCTCTGTCTGTACAGGATCTGACTTTAAATCTTGTCCAATGGCATAAAGTCCGAATACACCGGTTATTTTAGAAGATAAAGAACCTGCCCAGCGAACTTCTTGCGACCATTGTTGGTGTTTAGAATTAGCTTGCGACAATGCCAATGCTTGTAAGCCAGTGAAATCGCGATCGGTAGAAGGATCCCAATTCCAGTAACGCCATGCAGAGGTAGAAGTCAAAGTTCCTGTACCTAGTTTTACATCAAAGTTTAGCGACACTCCACCTAAATCCTGATTTGAACGTGCAGGTGTATCCTGATCAATTAATCGGTCGAAGGGGTTTTGACTCGGAAGCGTATATTTCAAATCGGCAATAATCTGATTGAACTGACGGTAGGCAGGACGCAAGGTAGGCGCTACTCCTGCAACTACTTGTGCATAGCCATCGGGACGTTGACGGGTTGCATCTGCTATCAATGTGATATTCACATTCTCACTGGGTTTATACAACAATTGTCCACGTACGCCCAAGTTATTGATATCATTTACCGGCTTTTGTGTTGCCACATTATAAAGAAGTCCATCGCGCTGTGTACCCGAAAATGACACTCTGGCAGCAAGCTTATCACTCAAAGGACCGGTAACAGAAGCCTTGGCCTGTATGTATCCGTAATTACCATAACTAAGTTCGAAGTTAGCTCCCGGCTTAAAACTCGGCTTGCGGGTAGTAACATTAAAGGCACCTGCAGTTGTATTTTTACCAAACAAGGTTCCTTGTGGCCCACGTAGTACTTCTATCTGTTCCACATCGATAAAGTCGAGTGTGGTGGCTGCCGGACGAGCGTAATAAACACCATCGACATAGAAACCAACTCCCGGTTCTATACCATCATTGGTAAGTCCAAAGGTAGATCCCAATCCGCGGATATTAAGTCCTGTGTTACGGGGATTAGAAGAGTAAAGTTGAACTGATGGAATCAGCTCCTTCACGCGGTTTACATTAAATGCACCTGTTTCGGCAACCAATCCTCCACCAATTACCGAAATTGGAATAGGGATATTCTGAGCAGTTTCCGTACGGCGTCTGGCGGTAACAACCACCCTGTTTAAAAGATTTTGACTCTGACGAATTTCGAAATTAAATTCATCCTCTAAACTTTCAATAATATATTCCTGCTTATCATAGCCCGAATACGAAACAATGACTGTAAAGGGTAAACTGTGGTTAGCATTTAGCTTAAACCGTCCCGTTGCATCGGTCACCACAGGACTTTTTGTACCCTGCACCTGCACAACAACACCCACAAGCGATTCGCCTGTATTACTATCTTTCACAGAACCCTGCAATTGAACCTGCTTATTCTGCGAAAAGCCTGAAATGCCAAATGCCAACAGGATTAAAACGAATACGTAATTTTTTGTTTTCATAAGTTTATTTTGAGATTATATTTACCCGATATAAGATTTGCATAATTATAATTTGAGCACTAGTCTTATAGGCATGAGGTTGTACGTTGCACAACTACATTTCGGGTAAAACAGAATGATTATGAGAATTTAAAGAATGTCTCCGGACGCCATTTTTACGCAGAAATAAATGCATAAATAAACCAGGCATTGAAGGGAGGTATAGAGGATCAGATACTCCAATGTACATAGGTAGTCGCGAGGATATCTGTTGGCATTCCTTGCAGAAGAAGATAGTTCTTTCATACAATATTTTGAATTATAGCAAGCGTCTTTTAAATCAGTTTTGCCGACAGAGAAAAAACGCAGACCTTGTTATTTTTAAAATCAACTGATTTCTGAATCTTTTATTCTGAATATGAACAAAACACTCTGTATCATTGATTGACGTTGCAAAATTACTTCGGATTATATAGCTAAGAAATACCGCAACCAGTGTATTTTAGTACCATAATTAAGGTAGAAAAATAGGAAGGTGGTGCTCCAGTAGGAAGATATAAATCTCAAAAAAACAGCACACAAACAGAAAACCGCAATCGTGGGTTTCACAACTGCGGTTATCTATTTTTAAACATCAATATTGTATTTTTTAGCCGGTCGATTCTTTTCTGACTAAGTAATGTAAACAATATAATGTCGGGACGGGCTAATGGTGAAAATCATATTGGCTTTAGCCAAATAATTGTTTTAATTTGGCTAAAGCCCTGTGCTTAAACAAAACTTGTTCCGTCGCTAAAGCAGACGGCAATTGATGGATATATATATATATTATAAATGCGACATCATATTGTTCCATGTACTTGGAAGTAAATACTGTCGTATAATTTTTATTGTTGCACGCGGCAAAGTCCCTCCAAAAAAACTACATTTCCTATTTCTTTCTCCTTTTAAAGACAAAAGAAAAAAGGATGACCATTTTGGACACCCTCTTTCTCTTTTCCATACTATCAATAAGCTCTACAATATCAGGCTCGTTTGCAAAGCACTCCACGGACCCGACAGCTCAGGATGTTTGGTGTTATACCAACGGAAATAAATATACAGATTCTTACCCGAACTACCAGAGCCAAGGCTCAGAGTAATAAT
>Ga0209123_1000257_pt1 | contig 76875 bp, 70 predicted proteins | sample BarGraIncu00431A_FD_184500 | JGI IMG/M metagenome (GOLD analysis project Ga0209123, IMG submission 184500) | Arctic peat soil microbial communities from Barrow, Alaska, USA - Barrow Graham LP Incubations 004-31A (SPAdes) (version 2) | ecosystem: Environmental > Terrestrial > Soil > Wetlands >... | reverse complement strand
AGAAGGGATCTCATCTCCCCCACAGGCTCGAAGCTTCAGGGCTAGAACAGATTCACCTTCCCGACTTACTCCAGCGTCCCGGAGTAACTTGGAGACTTTTACAACAGACACCCTGACAATACAAGGGTTAGGGAGGGGGAAATTGCCAGCGCCCCAAAGTCTGGCACCTTCCCCCTCACCCCCGACCCTCCCCCGCCCGGGGGGAGGGAGAATTTAGACCAGACGGAATCGTTAACTTAATGGCAGTGGTGTTAGGGAGGGGAAGTGAACTTTTCCCTCGCTCTAAACTGAGCCAGGGCGCGTCCTCGCCTGAAGGGGCTATGGAAAGACAAAGTTCACCTGGGTAGTGAAGGTATTGGAGCCCGCCAAATTCTTCTTGTTGTAGATGTCATAACCTAAAAGAAGCTGGATGCTGTCGGTAAAGCTCCAGGAAACTCCGACGCTAAAGGCGCCGTCGATATTATCGCCCCCTTGGTAGTCCACCCCAAACCAAAGCTTATTGTTGATTTCACTCATGGTGCGATCCCAGGAGAGCAGCACTCCATCGTTGTCTGGCTTTGCCAGGGTCGGGTCGGGATTGTCCACCAGGGCCCTTTTGGCCCCGCGGTAATAGCCGGCGGAAATCCTGCCCAGTGACGGGAGCCATCCTAGGGCCGGCACTGTCTTAGCGACCAGACCATAAACGATATTCTGTCCTGAATAGACTCTTGGTGCGTCCCGGGTGGCGATATCCGCGGCCGGCCTGCCATTATACAGACCTACCGCAAGAGCCGGCGAAAAGGTGAATAGTGAATCTTCCGGCGTAGCCAGCTTGAAATTTCCGCTCCAAGGATGCTGGTCGTTGGGATCGCTCGCTGTGACAAGATAATCAAAACCTACCTCCAGCTGAAGCTTTTTAAAGGGAAGTACCCCCGCGGTTATGCCAAGCCCCATTAAGTTTGGGTCCCTGGAACCCAGTCCCGTGGCATTTTTGGTGCCGGAAGCCCTGAAATAGTTGTTTATTTCCATACGCCCGGTTAGATACGCCTGGGTGTCGGTTGAGGGTATCCAAATTTGACTAGTCGGCGTTGCCTGCGCTATTCCAACGACTGTCACGAGCAGCCAAATGGCAATGAGAGATCTCAGCAATATCTTTTCCACGTCACCCTCCTAAACATTAACTTTTCCTCACTCAGCATTTACCATACCATGCCGCCAAGACCCGTCAAGACCGGTCTAAGCGAACGCGCGGCAGGGTTAATTTGCCCATGCAACTACGTGGGCTCCCCTCCCCTTCCAGGCAGATACCGTTATAAAATGGGTGACTTAGGCTAAGCACGCAGGTGGGTAGCCCCTGCCCGCCGGCATTGGTGATCATTCCCGGTGGGCTCGGGGGTGCCCACCCTATCCTTCCTTCTCAGTGGGAAAATAGTGTAGTGAGTAGAACCCAGACTTGGTAAAGTGCCGCCAAGTCAGGCTGGAGTCGGTTTTGAGCGAGATAGCGAGCCCGTTTCTGTGGTATGCTGTCACACGCTCGAAACGAAGAAGGGGACCCGCTTGAAACCGCTTTCATCCAATAATTCCGGGGCCGAGACCAGTCCGCTGGCGCGCTGGCTGAGAAACCTGCTCCCCATACTCACCTGGCTCCCGCAATACCGCTCGCCGCGCCTGCTGCACGACCTCTTCGCCGGAGTCACGCTGGCGGCCTACGCGGTACCCGTGGCAATGGCCTACTCCGTCCTGGCGGGACTCACCCCGCAGGTCGGCCTTTACTGCTACATCGGAAGCGGCATCGTGTATGCGCTCTTCGCCTCGTCACGCCACCTGGCGATCGGCCCCACCGCGGCCATCTCTGTCATGGTGGCCAGCGTCGTCGGGTCCATGGCGGGCGGGGACCTGGTGCTCTACGCCTCAATCGCTGCCGCGACGGCCGGCCTGGTCGCCATCTTCTGCTTTCTCGCCTGGGCGCTCAGACTCAACACCTTTGTCAACTTCATCTCCGAGACCATCCTGATCGGCTTCAAGGCGGGCGCGGCGCTCAGCATCGCGGTAACGCAACTGCCGAAACTGTTCGGGATCCCCGGCGGCGGGGATCACTTCTTCCAACGCTGCGCCCTGCTCCTGGGACAGTTGGGGGGGACCCAACCGATCGTCCTTCTCATCGGAGCCTGTTCGCTTGCCGTCCTTTTTGCCGGCGACCGCTTCTACCCGAGGCGCCCCTTCGCGCTCCTGGTGGTGGTCCTCTCCACGGCTGCGGTATCGTTTTTCGGCCTAGCCGACCATGGCGTCCAGGTCGTCGGTGCCATCCCGGTGGGGCTGCCACGTTTCATTTTCCCAAGGGTCGAAATGCAGCATATGGAGGGCATTCTCGAACTTGCCTTTGCCTGTTTTCTGCTCTCCTACGTGGAGACCATTGCCGCTGCCCGGACTTTTGCCGCCAAGCACGGCTACGCCATAGACCCGCGTCAGGAACTGCTCGGCCTGGGCGCCGCAAACCTGGTGGCGGCGCTCGGCCAGGGTTATCCGGTAGCGGGGGGACTCTCCCAGTCCGCCGTCAACGAGGGGGCCGGCGCCCGCACCCCGCTGTCGCTCTTTTTTGCCTCACTCAGCCTTACTCTGGTACTTTTCTTCCTGACCGATCTCTTGCGTAACCTCCCGCAGGCGGTGCTTGCTGCGGTCGTCATCGTCGCGGTCTCCCGCTTCATCAAGATCTCCGATTTCAAGGTGCTCTGGCGCATCAGCCGGATAGAATTCAACGTGGCGCTGGTGGCGTTTTTCGGCGTGCTGCTGCTCGGCATCTTGAAAGGGGTGACCATCTCGGCGGTGGCGTCGATCCTTTTTCTGCTCCGTTTCCTCGCCAGACCGCACGTCGCCACGCTCGGCCGCATTCCGGGCACCTCCCGATTTTCCGACTTGGTACGCCATCCCAACAATGAGCTCTTCCCCGGGCTGTTCCTCTTCCGCGTTGAGGCACCGTTACTCTATTTCAACGTAGAGACCATCGACAAGACCGTACGCGACAAGGTCCACGCCTCGGCAATTCCCGTGAGGCTGGTAGTCTGCGACCTGTCCACCTCTCCCTATATCGATGTGGCAGGCGCCCGCATGCTCGCCCAGCTCGATGAACAGTTGCGCCAGGAAGGAATCTCTTTCCGGGTAGCCGAGGCCCACGCTTCGGTCCGGGACATCCTGCGCACCACCGGTGTCGACCAGTCCATTGGAGGCGTGAATCGGCTCATATCGGTCGCGGATATTGTTCAGGAATTTGAGCTGCGCAGCGTGCAAAATGGTGCGCCTTCTTGCCCGCACCTGTGAGGGGTGCCGGAGCGCAAATGACGCCCGCGAAAGCGAGACAGGGGGGTCCGCCCGCGCATCACTGCACTTAAGCTTCTCCACTGCTCATCCCTGCTACAACATTCCCACAGCTAACAGCACCAACCACCTGGGCTGCCTGAGCAACTGACTCTGTTAGACAATTGTGGTTGGCGATAAACACCACTTGGCTAGCTGAGCGATTGACCAATTCGGCCCTTACTCTTTGCCATCTTGGCACTTTCTGTTAGACTAGGTGGGTACCGCAGCCTGTCTCTATGGAGATACCGATGAAAAAGTTACTGTTTGTGCTTCCTGCTCTAGTTATTTTCCTGGCCCTCGCCAATGGCCACACAGCATGGGCCGATAGCGAATCCGGCTATTACAGCGCTTCAGATCAGCCCGACCAGAACCTGCTGACTCCGGAGGAACTGGATGATCTGCTGGCTCCCGTTGCACTCTATCCCGACCCGCTCATCGCCCAGATACTTCCAGCTGCGACCTTCACTGATCAGATCGATGAAGCGGCCCGCTACGTGAGACAGTACGGCAAATTGGCGCGCATCGACGACCAGCCCTGGGACGTGAGCGTCAAGGCGGTGGCCCATTACCCGGACGTCCTTTTCATGATGGACCAGAAAAACGACTGGACGGTCTCCCTGGGGCAGGCGTACCTCGACCAACCACAGGACGTCATGGACTCGATCCAGGCACTGCGCGCCGACGCTCAGAGCCAGGGAAACCTGGTCTCAACGCCACAGCAGCAGGTCCTCGTCGAGCCGGGTGACATCAGAATCGTACCCGCGACACCCGATTACATCTACGTGCCGACCTACGACCCGCAAGTCGTATATCTGGAGCCGGCACCCTCCTACGGTTTCATCACCTTCGGCGTCGGGTTCACCATCGGCGCCTGGCTGAGCCGCGATATGGACTGGCGCCAGCACCGGGTCTATTATCACGGATGGCGCAGCACCGGCGGATGGGTCGGACGTTCCCGTCCGCACGTAAGGGACAGACGCGGCATCTATATCAACCAGCGCTCCGCGTCCATCAACACCAACCGTCGGGTGCTGCAGCATGACAGCAACCGTTTCCGTCAGGAACTGCACCAAGACGTGCAGAGACGACGGGAACTGCCGGGCCGGCCAGCCCGCCCTACCCGGCCGAACCAACCCAGACCAGGAAGAATAGACCAGCAGCGCCCACCTGCAGGCCAGCAGCGTCCGCCGGCAGCAAGTCAGCAACGTCCGCCGGCTAGTGTGCAGCAGGCGCCAGCGCCAACCGGACAGCAGCGTTCACCGGCCGCCGGGCAGCAACGCCCACCCGCGACCGCTGCGCAGCCACCCGCCCCGGCGGCGCAGCGACCGCCAGCCAGCGGCACCCCCGGCGCGAGAGATGTCTTCCGCGGCCGCGATGTGCAGCAGACACAGCCTGCTTCGCGCTCTGGTTACGGCGGCTACGGCAGCAGCAAGGATGCCACCACCTACCGGGAACGCGGCCAGTCCAGCCGTGAAAACATGCGCCAGGGCGGCCGCCCGGCCCAACAACCTGCCGCCGCGCCTGCGCCAAAGGCACCAGCCGCGGCGGCACCACCGGCGCCCCGGCCGACCGCCGCACCCGTGCCGCCCACCCCCAGGCCGACGGCCGCGCCAGCTCCGTCCACACCCAGGCCGGCCACGGCACCTGCGCCGCGTCCTCACGTGCCGCGTCCCGTCATGCCTGCGCCAGGTCCGGCGGCAAACCCGGCCCCCCGCCCGGCCCCTTCGGAGCGCGGAGGGGGGCATGAACCGCGTTAAGGATGCTGGCCGCACGGGTAGTCAGTAACGGATTTCTGGGTAAGCTCAGCGAATCCGAGAATCCCCTCTCCCGGAGGGGGAGGGCCAGAAAGGGGGGAAAGCAACTTCCTCCTCAGCTAAAACGCCACCCCAGGTGGGGTTGGGTGCTCATCAAAAAGGAACCCGGAGACATGACAAACATAGTGATGCTTCTCAAGCGCAGTTTAGGACTGTTTCGCCGGTCAGCCCTGACCGTTGCACTGCTGGCGCTGCCGGTACTTAGCCTCGCCGCCGGGCCGGCGGCCGCCCAGCGCGACTTCAAGTCCCCCGAGGAGGCGCGCCAAGCGCTGGTCACAGCGGTTCAGGCGAAAGAGCATCGCGAGCTCGCTGCCATTTTCGGGCCGGCGCTGCAGGATCTCGAGCCGGGAGATCCCGTGGAGCAGGCAGCCGAGTTCGATCACTTTGCCCATGAGGTCGCCGAGGCAGTGGTCTTCGAACCGCAAGGCGAGGCAAAGGCGATACTGAAGATCGGCGACGAGAAATGGCCCTTTCCCATCCCGCTGGTTAAAAAGGGGGACAACTGGACTTTCGATACCATCGCGGGGCGCGAGGAGATTCTCACCAGGCGAATCGGGCACAACGAACTGCTCGCCATCAATGTCTGCAGGGCCTATGCGGATGCCCAGCGGGAGTATTACAACATGCCCGAACCCGACGGCGACCAGATACCGAAGTACGCGCAGCACCTGATCAGCCGGCCCGGGAAAAAAGACGGGCTGTACTGGCCGAGCGCTGCCGGAGAGAAATTAAGCCCGCTCGGTCCGCTGGTGGCTAAGGCTAAGGAAGAGGGATACATGCAGCCGCGCAAGCCGGGCGAGCATGGACGGCGTCCCTTTCACGGCTACTATTTCAAGATCCTGAAAAAACAGGGGAAGAGCGCGCCTGGCGGGAAGTTCAACTACATCATCAACGGCAACATGGTGGCGGGTCATGCCTTGGTCGCTTATCCGAGCCGCTGGGGAGTCTCCGGTGTGATGACCTTCATCGTGAACCAGCGAGGCAGGGTGTATCAGAAGAACCTGGGACCGAAGACCGCCCGGCTGGCCAAAAAGCTGGACGCCTACAACCCTGACCTCAGTTGGAAGTTGGTGGAACAGTAGGGGATTAGTGAGACGCAGCTGGGTGGAATGACTGGCGTAGAGACGCATGCAATGCGTCTCAGCGACTCCGGCACAACAAAGCAGCATCCCTGAATCTGCAACGCTGAATTCAAAAACGAGACGCATTCAATGCGTCTCTACCTGATGCGGTAAACGACTGGGTAGAGACGCATTGCATGCGTCTCAGCGACTCCGGCACAACAAAGTGGCGTCCATGAAGCTGCAACGCTGAATTCAAAAGCGAGACGCATGCAATGCGTCTCTACCAAACACCGGCAAGTCGAATGACCCTCTTTAAAAACAAATACCGCACTGAATCAACCCGCCTCAAATCCTGGGATTACTCAACCGCTGGCTATTATTTTGTCACTATATGCACTCAAAATCAAAATTGCTGCCTGGGTCAAATAACCAATGGGGTCTCACGACTGTCGCAGATAGGATGCATCATTGCTGAAGAATGGGCGAAAACAGCTGAACTGCGGGATAACGTCTGCCTCGATGAATGGGTCATAATGCCGAATCACCACTTCCATGGCATAATATACCTGGCCGAGACACCGTGCAATACGTCTCAACAAGGAGCACAGCCTAACACGTTCGGTCCTCAAAAAAACAATCTAGCCTCAACAATAAGAGGCTTCAAGGCCGCATCTACCAAACGCATACACGATGCTGGTTTCGATTTTGCTTGGCAGTCGGGTTTCTATGATGAAATCATCGGCAAAGAAAGAACGTTAGAAACGATACAAACCTATATCAAAAACAATCCACTTCAATGGGAATTGGATCGCTACAATCCGAATTTCCGTGGTGACATTGCACTTTAGTCACTGAGCAACAAAAAGCGAGACGCATGCAATGCGTCTCTACAACTGCCAAAGCGAGACGCATGCAATGCGTCTCTACCCCCCTACCCCTTCCCAACCGGAATGAGCAACAGCGGAATCCGGGACTGGCTGCAGATCCGGTGCGCCACGCTTCCGGCCCAGAAGGCATCCATGCCGGTCTTACCGTGGGTGCCGAGCACGATCATATCGATCTGCGCCCGCATCGCGGCCTCCACGATGACGCTCGCCGGGTCCCCCCGCAGCACGTGCGCGCTCGCCTGAAACCCCTCCTTCCGCAAACTCGTCTCGATCCCCTGAAAATACTGCTCGGCGTCCTGGGTCGCCAGATCCAAGAGCCGCGAAGTTGTCCCGGGAAGCAACCGACTCGCTACCGCCTTCCCACTCGAGATGGTCGCCAACTCCGGTATCACGGCGATCAGGTGCAGGGTCGCCCCGCAAGCCCGGGCCAGGTCTTTGGCGACCGGCAGCGCCTGGGCGTGCTCGGGGTCGTCATCCATGGGGACCAGGATGTGGCGGCAGGTGAAGGCCGGCGGCCCGCCCTGCTCGTCGGGGTGCGTGATGAGCACGGGCTGCGAACCGCGGGCGATGACGCTCTGGGCGATGCTCCCGAGAAACATGTGCAGTGCAGCACCCCGCCCATGCGAGCACATGATGACCAGGTCGTGCGACAACTCCTCGGAATGCTCCACAATGCTCCCGGCGACGTCATCGACCTCGTTGGTGTGCACATGGCAGTCTATCGGGGTTTTTTTCGGAAAGGCGCGCTTGGCGAGTTCCCTCAGATAGCGCTCGGCCTCCTGCGGGTGCTTCAGGTGGGGCTGGCCGTGCACGGCGTCGGGGGCGTTTCGTTCCACGACGTGCATGAGGGTGACGCGCGCCCGGAGCTTTTCAGCCAGAAAAGCGGCTGCCGGCAGCGCGGCCTCGGCCAGGGAGGAACCATCGATCGGGACAAGGATATGCTTGAACATTGGATCACCCAGTGAATGCTGTCTTGTAGATGAGGTAGATGTTGAGGACAACGATAAGCGCGGCTATGCAACCTGCGGCTGCCGTTGTGACCCGGTTGTTGACCATGTCGCCCATGATATCACGACGGCGGGTGAACATGACCAGGGGGATGACCGCGAAGGGTAGCCCGAAGCTTAGGATTACCTGGCTCAGCACCAGGGTGCGGGTGGGATCGAGCCCGAAACTGATCACCAAAAGCGGCGGAGCCATAGTGACCAGCCGGCGCACCCAGATCGGGATGTGGCGCCTGAGAAAGCCCTGCATGATCACCTGTCCCGCGCTGGTGCCGACCGTAGAGGAGGAGAGCCCCGAAACCAAAAGCGAAAGTCCGAAGATATATTTTGCGGCATTCCCCAAAAGCGGCTCCAGGGTCCGGTAGGCCTCCTCGATGCTGGCCACGGAGGTGTGGCCGGTCTGGTAGAAGGTGGCCGCGGCCATGATCAGCATGGCCATATTGACAAAGCTGGCGATCCCCATGGCGATTACCACGTCCGCGATTTCAAAGCGGTAGAGGCTCTGCAGGCGGGCCTGGTCGCGCACCACGATACGCCCCTGCATGAGGGCTGAATGCAGGAAGATGGCATGCGGCATGACGGTCGCCCCGAGTATGCCGCAGGCAAGAAACACGCTTTCGCCACCGGCAAAGCGCGGCACGATGGTGTTATGCAGCACGAGCCCCCAGTCGGGCTTCACGATGAAGGTCTCGGCAAGGTAGCAAAGAGCGATCATGGAGACCATGGCTGAGATCACCGCTTCCAGCGGGCGAAAGCCGTAGCGCTCCAGGCCGAGGATGAGGATGGTGGCAACGCCGGTCAAAAGAGCCCCGATGAAGAGCGGCACCCCCATCAGGAGTTGGAAACCAAGCGCGGCCCCGAGGAACTCGGCCAGGTCCGTGGACATGGCGACGATCTCCATCAGTATCCACATGCCGACGACCAGGGGCTTGGGGAACTGTTCGCGGCAATGCTCCGCGAGATTCAGGCCCGTGACCAGGCCGAGCTTCGCGGAGAGTGTCTGGATCAGCATCGCCATCAGGTTGCTGGCAACGATGACCCAAATGAGGAGGTAGCCGAACTGGGCTCCCCCCTGGATGTTGGTGGCGAAGTTGCCGGGGTCGACATAGGCGACGCTCGCGATGAAGGCCGGCCCCATGAAAGGGAACATGCGCGCCAGGAGGTTTTTTTTCTTCTTGCTACCAAGGACGTTCAGCGCGTCTTCAACGGTCTTGGCATCGGAAGACTTGGGGAGGCTTTCAGGTTTCAGGTCGCTCATAGCAGTACTTCCAAAACTACAGGGTGCCAGGGAAAAAACGGCCCGCGAGCAGGCCGTCCTCATTTCGGTTTCTTTGTTTAGCCCCCACCCAAGGCGGAGCTTAGTCGAGAGAAGGTTGATTTCCCCCTCCCTAACCCTCCCTCCGGGAGAGGGGACTTTAGGACTCGTTTGAACTGTGATGGCGCTCTATCAAAAAGCAACTGGGTGCCGGTACTAGGTGCGCTGCAGATGGCACCGTCGTTGGGCGGTACGCTGCAGCAGGCACCGTCCTTGGGCGGCACGCGTCAGGCTGCCATCTTGGGCTGCCACATCGCGATGGCCGCACCGGTCGGGTCGATCATGACGCTGAACAGTCCCATGCCGGGAACCTCAGTCACGCTCTTTACGATGGTCGCTCCCAGCGACTGGGCCTTTTCCGTTGCGGCGGCGACATCGTCCACCAAAACGTAGGCAATCCAGGCGGAAGGCATTCCGGGCATGGGAGCCTTCATCATGCCGCCGCCCGTCCCCTCTCCCACCTTAATCACGGTGTAATTCATGCCGGGAATGTCCTCCAGCTTCCAGTCAAACATGCTCTGATAGAATTCTTTTGACTTATCCAGATCAGTCGTCATCAGTTCTACATGCACAAAAGGATTTGCCATGGCGTGTACCTCCACTTTAAGTCAAATTGGTACCATCGGTAGGAAGAAGTCTAACAGGTTTATTCAGGATTGATATCAAATACCTGGCGAAGTTCACCAGGGTAGCGATTTCAAAAGGTGCAAGGTTCAAATAAGCTCTTTAGCCTTCAGCTCAGACTTCACCCAGGCATAAACCACCGGTGCGGCAACCAGTCCACCAAGGCCAAAGACAGCCTCCATGAGCAGCATGGAACAAAGTAGTTCCCAAGCGCTGGCGTGCACCCTCCCTCCGACGATCTTCGCGTTGGTGAAGTACTCCAGCTTGTGAATGGCAACCAGAAACGCAAGCGACGCGGCTCCGATTGACGGAGACATGCCGAGGCTGATCAGGACAATGACCAGATTGGAGAGCAGATTGCCAACCACGGGAAGCATCCCGCAGAGAAAGGTCAGCACGATGAGGACGGTGCGCATCGGCAAGACCACACCGAAAAGGGGGAACACCACCAGCAGGAAGATCGCAGTGAGGAGCGTATTGAGCAGGGAGATGGAAAGCTGGGCGAAAACCACCTTCTCGAAGGCGTCGACCAGCGCGATGACCCTCAGGTGCAGGGCACCGGCCAGCGGGGGCCACTCTTCTTTTTCCCGGAAGTGGTGCAGGGAAGCCATCCCTCCGATGACCATGCCAAGGAAAAGGTGGGCAAAAAGCTTCACCCCCTCAAGCCCCGCAACGGAGATTTCGGTGCCGTACTGCCGCAGCACGACGGCGACCTGTTCGCGCAGGTCCTGAACCGTCGTGGGGATGGCATCGGCGATATCCGGGGGGAGCACCAGCCTGAGCCGGTCAAGCGTCCCGGCCGCAGCCGCCATCAGCGCGGCTAGACCGTGCCCCCGCAAAAAAGACCAAAGGCCGAAACCAGCTCCCAGCACCACCAGCATGACCGCGGTGACCAGGGCCGCCAGGGCGACTTCGCGCGCCACGCGAGTCCAGTGCTTGGGGAGACGGCGGGCGAGTTGGGTGGTGAGGACATAAACAACCAGCCCGGCAATGACAGCGGGGAGCAGTTTGAAGTACAAGACAGCTAGGACCAGGGCCGCGGCGAGGAGATAGCTGACAGCAGCAGGGGTATTCGTCATGGGAGACCCTTTCGAACGGGGATAGCTATCTGCGATTTTGGCACTGTGTGGCGCTAGCTCTAGATGAAGCGCTAACAATACTACCACCAACGCAACTAAGCAAGAAACGGTTAACTACCCCTTCCGACTGACAGTGGGTCCTCTATTTGATGAAGAGATTAAACGATATCCGCTCAGTCTCCCCCAAACAGATCCAGCACGGCTGAGGTCGTCGCCTTGACGCCGGTGCGAATGGTCGGCTCAGGAAGCGGGGCAAAATGGGGAGAATGATGCGAGGGGAGCGCGAGGCCGCGGGCCGCGCTTTCCCGGAAGAGCACCGGGTCCGCGGCACCCAGCCAGAACATGCAGGTGGGAATCTCACGACCCAGCCCCCAGGTACCGAAGTCCTCGCTCGCCATCACCGGGCACGCTAATACCACATTGTGCTCCCCCAGAGCCTGCGTTAGCGAGTGCGCCACGCGCCCGGTGAGTTCCGGGTCGTTGTAGTTCGCCGGATGAGCGGCCTTCACCCGGACCTGGGGAGCCCGATCTTCCGGGACGCCGGCGGCCAGCGCAACCCCCTTGGCTATTCGTTCCAGGGAGGCAATCATCTGATCGCGCACCGCATCGTCGTAAGTCCTGATGCTCAGCTCCAACTGCACCCGATCGGGAATGATATTGCAGGCGGTTCCGCCATGAATGGAGCCGACCGTGAGGACGGCGGGTTCGAGGGGACTTATTTCGCGGCTGACGATGGTTTGCAGGGCGAGAATGAGCTGGGCGGCGATGACAATGGGATCCTTGCCGCGCTCCGGGGCCGAGCCGTGCGCGCCGACCCCGTGCACGGTTATCTCTACCTCGGTAAAACTCGCCATGAAGTTTCCGGGGACATAGGCGACCCGTCCAGCCTCCAGGTGCGAGGTCGCATGCAGCGCTAGCGCACAATCGGGCTTGGGAAAGAGTTGGTAGACGCCGTCGTCGAGCATTGCTTGCGCTCCGCCGCCACCCTCCTCGCCGGGCTGGCCGATCAGCACGAGGGTCCCCTGCCAACTCGACCTTAAGCGGGCCAGCGCCCGCGCAGTTCCGATAAGGGAGGTGAAGTGCACGTCGTGCCCGCAGGCGTGCATCACGCCGACTTCCTGCGCGTCCCTGAAGCATGCCCTCACCTTGCTCGCGTAGGGGAGATTGGTTTTTTCCTCGACCGGCAGGGCGTCCATGTCGGCCCGCACCAGCACCGTCGGCCCCTGCCCGTTCGCCAGCACCGCTACGACACCGTACCCCCGCCAGGTTTGATGACAGTACTTCCCTACCCCTTCCGTCACGGTAAAGCCCAAGGATCTCAGTTCATCTGCCAGATACGCCGAGGTCTTCTCCTCCTGCCCCGAAAGTTCGGGCATGGCATGCAGCATCTTGTAGCAGTCAACCAGCGCGGGAAGCTCTGTCTCAATCAGGTTATCAAGCAAAATTTCGATCTGAGTATTGGTCATAGGGAGCTCTCAATGGAGTAATGTTGGTAATCTGCGGCCGATGGGCGAGTTTATACTACTTGAGGCGGCGGCCGGGCGCCACTAGTAATTTATCGGCAGTGCACAGAATAAGCCCAATTCGCTTGCCATCGGTATCGCATGGTCGGGGGAGCTTTCACGGCAGACTGCGTAGGCGCCCAGTCTTGCCCCTCGCCCCTCGCCCTAAGGATTGGACCGGGGCCGGGATTGTATCCGGTAGTATCCCCCCTGTGGAACAGGGGGGAAGGCTCGCGTAGCGAGACAGGGGGGTCTTTAGCCCAGACAAAACACCCCCCTGCCTCTCTGGCGTTCGGCTTCCCCCCTATTTCACAGGGGGGACAAAGCGACACTCTTGCGCCGTTATTCCTTAACGTTACTGCAGTGTCCCCGACACTTGCCGGAGGGCGAGGGACCTCTCTGCGAAGCTCGGACAGACCATTACCCTGAAGACAGCATTGCTACCTTACAAGGCAAAGAGGCTAATAAATAGGCATAAAACGGCCGCGCCTCCTTGCGGCAGTCCCCGCTAAAGGGCGCCGGGCGGCGTTTCCAGCCTGAAACATGATCTGGCACGTTCCATGTAACAGCGTTGTACCAGCGTTTCTAGGAGGTCGGACAATGACAGTGGTAATTGACGGAATTGAATACCTGCCCGCATCGGAAGTTGCCCTGCAGTTGGGGACTACTGAAACTAAAATCCTCATGCTGCTCAAACAAAAAGCGCTCGGCGGGGAGTTGGTTGAGGGTTCCTGGTTTGTAACGGCGGCCTCGCTTGCATGTTACGACGCACACGCTCAAAACCCCGAAAAAAAGGCCCACTGCGGCTCCGGTTGCAGCGGCTGCCACTAACTAAGCTTCGACTGCGGTCGGCGCGGGCAAGGGCGACCGTCGGTCGCCCCTACGCGACTGCCACCAACCCGGCAGGCAAACTGTGGCTAAGGACGTGCCCTCACTGAAGCGCCACTTCTGCCGCAATTTTCTGCCATCAAGAAGAGCACTCAATAGCTGGGTGTTTTCGAGCACAAGCATCTCAGCCCGGATCACATCCGGCCCAATCCGGAGGAAATATCATGGGACTCAGCATCAATCCATCGGATCTTAAGTACAAATACCCCAAGGTAACCGAGACGCGCTTTCATCCCAAATTCCAGGGGAAAGACGATCCGGAGCCTTTCAACCGCGATGACGTTTACGACATTTTACCGCTGCTGGAAGCGGTCATGGACGATTTGGAACGTGACGACGCCCGCCTGCTCCATTGCATCGAGGATCTCATGAACCAGGAACTACCCCGCAGCCTGGTGAGCCGCGGCGAGGTGTTCCGTTACCTGACCGGTTGCACGCGGGATCTGCTCGCAGACTAAGGCTCGAAACCAACGTTTTTTACACAACAAAAGTGAGATTTTCCTGTCATAGGAGACGCCATGGATGAATCTGATAGCATACTAGAGACTTCGCTGCAGATATCAGGGCGCCCCTATGAGATCAAAGTTTTCCGGCGCAGCAACGGAAGACATTTTGCTATGACGCGATTCAGCGATAGCGATATCATCATGAGCGACGGGCACTCTATCGAGGACACTTTAAAGATTCACTCCAACTGCCTTCCTCTGGCAGTAGGATGCCGATTGAAGGGGACGGAGTCCGAGGAAACTCCCCCCTGACCTGCTAAACGGCAGTCGGCACCCTGATGCTACCTGCCCTGCGCCTTTTCTCCTGACAGACTACCTAATCCGTCACGGGTCTTGCTGCGACCTGCGTACCGAGTGCCCCATCTTACCTACTCGTCCTTTTCCTGTCTGACCGGTTCCCCGCTCCCGACCTGCAGCAGGTAACCGTAACTGCGCTCTCCCAACTTTCCGCCCCGCCGACCCGACTATCTATTCGTCACTTCCCTACGCTTCGCCTTATGTTACAATTAACTGAGCTTATTTTCTGTACCTGGTGTAGTTGCACGACGGCGAGCTTCACTATTTTGCTCAAGAACTGAAGCCATTTAACTGGGACTTACTATGATAATCCATCTGATACGTCATGCTGAGGCAGTAGAGCGAACACCGGAGCTTCCCGATGAGCACCGTTTTCTCACGCGGCGTGGCAGAAAACGCTTCCGCAGGGTTGCCTCCAGTCTCAAGAAGTCCGGTATCAAGCCGGACGTCATGCTGACGAGCCCCTTGATACGGGCCGTGCAGACCACCGAGATCCTGGCGCAAGCCATGAAGTTCAAAGGAGATGTGGTGGTTACCTCGCTACTTGCTCACGGTTTCCAAACCGAAGAACTCGATAAGCTGATGCAGGGCTTTCCCCGGGCCAAAGAGATTGTTCTGGTAGGGCATGAGCCCGAACTCGGTGCGGTCGCCAGCAGCTTGCTCGCCGCCAAGACCAGTTGCAGCCTGCAAAAAGGGGCAACTGTCTCTTTTAAAAGGTCAATCGATACGAAGGAGGCCGTCTTCAGGCAATTGGTCGACGGTAACGGAGAGATCATCAATTCACGCAGCAAGGCTTTGAAGCGCCTGAACAACGGTTAAACTACACACCAAGGGGGGTTGTACATCATGGTGCAGACGGCGGCAGATCTTCAGCAGCTAAAGGGTGTCGGCAGGATTCTCGGCAAGCGGCTCTACGACGCAGGTTTTGACAGTTTTGCCAAGATCGCGCAGGCTGGCGAGCAGGGCTTACTCAAGGTGCGCGGGGTCACCCCGCGTTACCTCAGTACCATTTTGGAACAGGCCAAACAGCTTGCGGAGGCTGCGCACCAGGACCATCCCGCACGCGCGGAGGCCATGCAGCAGCGGCTTTCCGAGGTGAAGGAACAGCTCCAGACCCTGGCCGAGTCCGCCCGGCAGCGCTTCCAGCAGGAGCTAACCGGCAAATCCGGCAAAAAACTCGCCTCGGATCTGGTCCGCATCGAAGATGCCCTGGAACGACTGGCAGACGGCGGCAAAAAGAGTTCCAAACGTGCCGGCAAAGCCCTGATCAAGGCGGAGAAACGGGTCAGCGGACTGGAGGACGCCAGCCTCAAGAAAGTCCGCAAGGGACTCAAAAGGGCCAGGAAAGCAGTGCTCAAGGCGCTGTAGTCCGCCCGTGCCAAGAGGACCGAGCTCCCCCACTCCCACCACGACCCTCCCCATGAAGGGGAGGGAAATTTCTCGAAGTCCCACTGACACAAGCTTCGGCTCATAGAGACTTATATCCCATGTCAACTGTCTCAAGGACAACGCCGCTCTGGATCGCCGCACGCCAACTGCTTGAGGCACAGGGTGCAGAGTTTTTCAAGTGCTGGGCAAAGGTCGCCAAGCAGCTGGAGGTCGAGGAGATCCACGACCTGCGCGTCGCTTCGCGCCGTCTGCGCGAGGGACTGGCCCTTTTCGAGCCTTGCTTCCGGAGCAAACGCCTGGCCCGCATCGGAAAGCAGGTAAAACAGGTGACCACCACCCTCGGCAATCTGCGCAACACCGACGAAGCGATCCTTTTTTTCTCGCAACTGGAGCCTGAGGAGCGTCAGCAATCAAACCCGGAGGTTCGGGAGCTGCTGGACCAACTGGCCCTGGAGGGCCTGGTCGCGCGCAGGAAACTAGCCGACGAGTTGGACGATCTTAAACCCGGCCCGCTGAAGTCACAACTAAGCGCGGAGTTGGCTGCACCACAACTTTTCAATAACAACCGGAGCGACCCTTTCCAGGAGGTGTACCGGTATGCCGACGGAGCGCTGGCGGCCCGCGCGCATCCACTCACCGAACTGCTCCCCGGAGCACTGGAGGAGGCTAACGCCGGCGCTCAGCACCAGCTGAGGATTGCGGTAAAAAAGCTGCGTTACCGGGTGGAAATCCTGCAACCGCTCTTTACTTCCGGCTTTCCCGAGTTGCACCGCTCCTTGAAAGGGTACCAGGAAGTACTGGGCAAGCTGCACGACCTCGACGTCTTTGCCGCGCTGGTATTGGAGCGGGTCCCCCTGGGAGCCGGGCAGCAAAACCTGCTGCGCGACATCACCTTCAGGAGAAGCCGCCTTTTTGCCGACTTTTTAAAGATGCAGGACAGTACCCCTGTTGACGCCATCGGCGCACGGGCAAGGAGTTATCTGTGAAACAAAACCGGCTGGCAGCCGTGGACATCGGCACCAACTCCATCAGAAGCATCATCATCGAGATCGACGCCGCGGGTAAATACAAGATCCTGGATGACGAGAAGGTGACCGTCAGGCTTGGGGAAGGGTTGAACCAGACCGGAAAGATCGCCCCCGCCGCCTGGGAGCGCGCCTTGGAGGCCCTTTCGCGCCAGAAGAAGATCATCGACGGCTACAAGGTTTGCACCATAGAGGCGGTCGCCACCAGCGCGGTGCGCAAGGCCGCCAACGGTGCCGAGTTTATCAAAGCGATCAAAAACGAGATTGGACTCGAGGTCGAAGTCATCAGTGGTGAGGCCGAGGCGGAACTTGCCGCGCTGAGCGCCTTTCACAATTTCGACCTCGAGGGGGTGCGCCACCTGGTCTTCGACATCGGCGGCGGGAGCCTGGAGCTGATCACCGCCCTGGGAACCCACATCGAGGAACTGCTCTCCCTGGAACTGGGGGCGGTGTTTCTGACCGAAACCTTCTTGAAGAGCGATCCGGTGCTTCCAGAAGAGCACCAGAAGCTACGCAAGCACATCCGTAAAGCGCTCAAGAATTCCTTTGCTGCGACGGAGCGCTCGTCCATGCAGTGCCTGGTCGGCTCCGGTGGCACCATCACCTCCATTGCAGCCATGGTCATGGCGGGCCGGCGCGAGCGTTACGACTCGATCCACGGCTATGAGCTGCTCCGCTCCGAGGTGGTGCATCTGCTGGCGATGCTGCTGCGCAAGAACGACAAAGAGCGCCGGGCGACCCCAGGGCTCAATCCGGACCGAGCCGACATCATCATTGCCGGAGTCACCGTGGTGGACGAGGTCATGGACTTCTTTCAGGTGAACCTTTTGAGGGTTAACGAGCGCGGCATCCGCGAGGGTATTATCCTGCGGGGGCTGCACAAGCTGCACCTCTTGCCCGGGGAAAAGCCGGTGCGCTCCTGGCGCGAGTCGGCGCTGGAATTCGCTCGTTCCTGCCACTTTGACGAGCAGCACTCCCTGCATGTCGCCAAACTCGGAATGGAGATTTTTCAGGTCCTTGCAGAGCGCTACGGCTTCACCGACAAAGACCGGCGGCTGCTTGAGGCAGCTTCACTTTTGCATGATGTCGGTTACTTCATCAACTATTCAAGCCATCACAAGCATTCCTACCACCTGATCCGGCATGCCGACCTCTTCGGCTTCACGCCGCGCGAGCGCGAACTGATCGCCAACATCGCCCGCTACCACAGAAAGTCGCTCCCCAAGAAAAAACATGAGCAGTTCACCCGGTTAGCAGCAGCCGATCAGGCGCTGGTCGCCAGGTTTGGCGGCATCGTGCGCCTGTGCGACGGCCTGGACCGGCGCCGCAACTCCGTCGTCGAGAGATTGCACTGCACCCTCTCCCCAGGTACCCTGCGCCTCGCCCTAGTCGGCCACGAGGACATGTCCGTCGAGCTTTTCGGCGCCCGGGCCAAGAACGATCTGTTCCAGTCCGCCTTCAATCTAAATTTGGTCATCGAAGCGCCCAACGGCGATAATGCGCCGCAGGACGCCAAATGATCGGCGTTTCGCAGGTGCCGTTGAACGGTTTCCTCGTGAAACGCAAGGCGCCTACTCCGGCAGCTTCTCACGATCTCCGCCCTTAATGCCTCTGCGTTGCAGCAAAGCCTTCAGGATCGGATAGGCAACGAGGGCGAGCGGCGGAACCGTGATGAGCCAGACGCCCATGGCCCTGAGCGTCGCCCAACCGACCAGGCCAAGGACCGTTCCGATCTGGCCGTGCAGCACCCCGGTCAAAACGGCAACGGAAACCGCTGGTCCCCAGGGGAAAAGATGCTCTCCCAAGCGGCAAAAAGGGATAAAGAGCGCGAGTTGCAACGGATAGCAGAGGTAGTTGAGCGCCTGCATGGCCGCCTGGTTCAGCCTGAAGAGAGCCGCCAATCCCGCAGCCACAAAAGTAGTCCCCCACAAAAGGGGCATGACCCCGGTGGCGGTTCCCAGGCAAAGGGTCAGCGCGAGCTTTTGTGGGGTGAGCCCACCCTGCAGCACGCGTTTAAGCAATAGGGAACCTTTCTTACCAAAACGGCGGACCAACTCAGTCAGGTGCATTAATTCTCCTAAAAACAGTTCCATGCCGTGCCTGCGAGCATGCGGCGCGCCGAAGCGCGCCCTTTCCTTGACCATACCTCTGAAGCGTTACAAGATCAATGCTTCTCGGATACGATCGCGTATCATTGCCTTACTACCTAAAAAAACAGGACGACAAGCAATTGCCCCCTTGCGGCATACAGTCGAGGGCAGAGTTGATTTCCCCCTCCCTAGCCCTCCTCCCCCTCCGGGAGAGGGGACTTTCTGACATGCCGCGCAACCAGCGCTCCCTGGCAAAAAAACGGGGACCCAAGGCAAAGCGCCCGGTCCCCGTTGTCATCGTCCTATCTTTTCTGCAGGGTGAAACCTATCCCAAGCTAAAATTCAGCGAAGGCGTCCTGCTCGTCGTTGGAAAACATGCGATCCATCTGCAGCATGAGCAGCAACTGGTCGGCGTGCTGGATAACTCCGCAGATGAATTCCTGATCAGCGCCACCTGCCACCATGCTCGGCGGCGGCTGGATCTCTGAACTGGAGATGCGGATTACCTCCGAAACACCATCCACGATGAAACCCATCATTTTCCCCGCGATGTCCATCACCATGATGCGGGTATGATGGTCATTCTCGGCTTCCATCATGTTAAATCGGCTCCGCAACGAAACGATGGGGATAACCTTTCCGCGCAGGTTGATGATCCCCTCGATGCTGGGCGGAGTATTCGGTATGTGGGTAATGGAGGTCATCCTGATGATCTCGCGAACTTTGAGTACCTCAACAGCGTACTCTTCCTGCCCCAGATTGAAACTTACTAACTGAATCAACTCGTGCTGTGATTCACCCTTCCTAACCGGTACGATTGCTTGTGACATTGATACCTCCCACAGGTGTTTACCCAAAAATAAGTGCCGCAAAAAACACTGTAGGAGCCTGCTCCCCAAAGACGCAATGACTGCGACAGGAATGCCTTTCCTACAGTGGACTTGTTTAGGTTCCGCTGAAACGTATCGGCACCAGATAACAAACCTTGAGCAGGAAGATGCACCCAGTTTTTAGGCTTCCACCCCATTAGGCTTTACGGCTACCGGGCTCAGATGCCAGATGTCATCACTGTACTCGGTGATGGTCCGGTCGGTGGAGAACTTGCCGCTTTTAGCGCTATTGATGATGCTCATGCGCGTCCAACTTTCGCGGTCACGATACGCCGTCGCTACGCTTTGTTGCGCGGCGACGAAGCTGTGGAAGTCGGCGGCCACCATCCAGGGATCGCTCGGACTGGAAATGGCGGCGAGGATCGGGTCAAAGATGCCGGACTCGAACATGTTGAAGTGGCCGCTTTTGAGAAGTTGCATGACGCGGTGCAGCTCCGGGTCACCTGCGATGATGGCTGCCGGGTTGTAACGGCTGCGACGCGATTCCACCTCTTCGGCGGTGAGCCCGAACACGAAGAAGTTTTCGTCCCCCACCTCCTCGCGTATCTCGATGTTGGCGCCGTCCAGGGTGCCGATGGTGATGGCGCCGTTCATCATGAATTTCATGTTTCCGGTCCCCGAGGCTTCCTTGCCTGCCGTGGAGATCTGCTCGGAGAGGTCGGTTCCCGGGCAGATGACTTCCATCGCGGTGACCCGGTAATTCGGGAGGAAGGCGACCTTGAGCCGGTCCCCCACCTCAGGGTCTTCGTTCACCACGCGGGCCACGTTGGAGATCAGCTTGATGATCAGCTTCGCCATGAAGTAGCCGGGCGCCGCCTTGCCGCCGATCAGCACGCAGCGATCGGTCCAGTCGGCGGTGTCACCGCGCTTGATCCGGTCGTAGAGATGGATGACGTGCAGCAGGTTCAGAAGCTGGCGCTTGTACTCGTGGATCCGCTTCACCTGTACGTCGAAAATTCCCGCAGGATTGAAGGCGACCCCGCACCGTTCCTGGATCATCTCGGCGAGCCGCACCTTGTTGGCCTGTTTCACCTCATACCAGCGCTCGCGAAAGTCAGGGTCGTCGGCATATTGGGCGATCTCCTGAATTCGGTCCAGGTGCGCTACAAAGCTGTCGCCGATTTTCCCCGCGATCAGACGGCTTAAGCCTGGGTTACACCAGGCAAGCCAGCGGCGCGGCGTCACCCCGTTGGTCTTGTTGTTGAACTTGTGCGGCCAGAGTTCGTAGAAGTCCCGGAACAGCCCCTGGATCAGCAACTGCGAGTGAAGCGCGGCCACGCCGTTTACCGAGAAGCTCCCGACAATGGCGAGGTAGGCCATGCGCACCTGCGGGACCGCCCCTTCTTCAACGATGGACATTTGCCGGAGCCGCTCGTTGTCGCCGGGCCAGTGGCTCGACACCTCGGAAAGGAAGCGGGCGTTGATCTCCAGGATGATCTCCAGGATGCGCGGCAAAAGCTGCCTGAAGAGGGGAAGCGGCCACTTTTCCAGCGCCTCGGGGAGCAGGGTGTGGTTGGTGTAGGCCATGGTGCGTTTGGTGATCGACCAGGCCTCGTCCCACCCCATGCCGTGCTCGTCCATCAAAAGGCGCATTAATTCCGGCACGGCGCAGCTTGGGTGGGTGTCGTTTAGCTGGAAGCAGTTCTTTTCGGCAAACCGGCTGAAGTCCCCCTTTTGCAGGGTCACCCAGCGCTCGATCACGTCCTGGAGGCTCGCCGAGGCGAGGAAGTACTGCTGGCGCAGACGCAGCGCCTTGCCGTTTTCGCTGGCGTCATTGGGGTAGAGCACCATGGTGATGTTTTCCGCGGCGTTCTTGGTCGCGACCGACTCCGTGTAACTTCCCGCATTGAACTCGTCGAGGTCGAAGGCGTCGGTGGGCGCCGCCTTCCAGAGCCGGAGCGTGTTGACCGTCCCGTTCTGGTAGCCGGGAATCGGGATGTCGAAGGGGACCGCCATGACATCGTGGGTTTCCACCCAGCGCTGCCCCGTGGAGCCGTCGGCCCTGACAAAACTCTCGGTGCGGCCGTCGAAGCGGACGCGCTGGGTGTATTCCGGCCGCTCCACCTCCCACGGGTTGCCGTCGCGCAGCCAGTGGTCCGGTTCCTCCACCTGCCTGCCGTCAACGATGCGCTGGCGGAACATGCCGTACTCGTAACGGATGCCGTACCCCATGACCGGTAACTGTAGGGTCGCGCAGCTGTCCAGGAAGCAGGCGGCCAGGCGCCCGAGGCCGCCATTGCCAAGCCCCGCATCAATCTCGTTTTCAGCCAGGTCCTCGAGTTTGATGCCCAACTGCATCAAGGCGGTGGTCGCGGTGTCGGTAATGCCGAGATTGAGGAGCGCATTACCCAGAGCGCGGCCCATGAGGAACTCCAGGGAGAGGTAGTAGCCGGTCTTGCAATCGGAATCGAGATAAGCGTAGCGCGTTGCGCTCCAGCGCTCCATGAGCCGCTCACGGATGGTGAACGCCAGGGCCTTGTAGTGGTAACGAGGCGAGCGGCTGTATTTGTCCCGGCCCAGGTGGTGGGCGTAGTGGTGTCTGAAATCCTGGATGATACCGGGGATATCCATGGGAAGCGGAGGGAGGTCGGTCAGTCCCGGGCTGTATATCGTCTTGGCTGTTTTTTTCTGTATCATTGCGGCTCCTTTGGGACATATCAGTTTCCGGCAAGGGAAAAGGGACATACTTTACATTTTTTTACTTAATTACAAAAGCAAAAGATTTTTTAATGTCATTGAAATACGGCTATGACAGGGGAGCTATGACGCTCTAGGCCGCAACGACGAAGCCTGCTTGTTTTTTATGACACAACAGATTGATTGGAAAAAACAATAACTACAGGAAAACCGTCGCAGTCGCAGCGTCTGGCAGCACGCTCCCGGGCACCCGGAACCGGGTGGCCGCTCCCGCATGGTGAAGCAGTATAACACAATCCCACTCATTCGCTCGTTGCAGGGAACGTCCGCGGCGCACTAGCCACTTTGCCAACTCCAGCACGGGAAATATCGATGCGGCGCGGGAGAGGTGGCGAGAAGGGCGCAGACCTCTTCGGAGGTCAGGGAATGCCAGGGATGCGGGGAGGCGCAGGTTGGCGGTTCCATGGAAAGGACCCTCAGAACAGCGGGGAGGTATGGAAGAAAGGTCCCCGGTGAATCCCCCATCCCCCACCTGTCCTCCCCCGTGAAGGGGGAGGGACGTATTAGCGAAAGACCAGCGCAGGCAAGTAGCCCGAATAAATCCGAAAGTCCCCTCTCCCGGAGGGGGAGGGTTAGGGAGGGGGAAATCTACTCGACAACCCGTTGCCCGACTGATGTTGGTTGCCAATCAGTCGAAGGCGAATACTCCTCACTGCGCCATCCGCTTCAAGACCTGTTGCAGCTTGCGCAATTCCTCGCCGTAGCCGGACCAGTCACCCTGACGCTGCAGGGTGACAGCCCTCTCAAAAATGGCCATCGCCTCCTTGGCTAGCCCGGCGGCAGGGGTTTTCCCCGCCCCGGCTGCGGAGGCAGTTGCGCCGACGGAGACTGCCTGGGCGCCTGACTGCGCCGGCAACCTTCCCCCGAAGATCTTTTGCAGGGCCAGGTCCAGGGTTTCCTCCATGACGACCTGATCACCATAGGCAACGATCACCCGGCGCAGTTCGGGAAGCCCGCCCTTGTCGGCGGTGAGAAAGAGCGGCTGCACGTAGAGGAGCGACTTCTCGATGGGAATCACCAGCATGCTCCCGCGAATGACTTCGGAGCCGCGCTGGTTCCAGAGGGTCAACTGCTGGGAGATGAAGGCGTCCTGGTTAATGCGCGCGTCAATCTGCTTGGGTCCGTAGATCAGGCGGTCGCGCGGAAAGGTGTAGGCCTGGATCTTCCCGTAGTTCGCGCCGTCGCAGCGCGCCGTGAGCCAGGCCGCCAGGTTGTCCCTTTTGGAGGGAGTGAACGGCAATAGCAGTATGTACTCCTCCTTCTTTTCCCCCGGCAGCTTCATGACCGTATAGTACGGTTCCATCGACTTATCGCCCAGGACGGGGATCTCCCAAAGGTTTTCTTTGTTGTAAAAAACCTTAGGATCGGTCATGTGGTAGGCGGCAAAAATGGCGGCCTGCAGCCCCAGATACTGATGGGGGTAGCGGATGTGCTGGCGCAGGTCTTCCGGCATGGCCGACATCGGCTTGAAGAGGTCGGGATAGATCTTCGCGTAGACCTTGGCCATGATCTCAGCGGGGTCCGAGATGTAGAAGGCCACCGAGCCGTCGTATGCGTCAACCGTCACCTTGACCGAGTTCCTCAGGTAGTTAATGCCGTCTTTCAGAGGCTTTGAGTAGGGAAAGCGGTCCGAATAGGTGTAGGCGTCGATGATCCAGGAGAGCCTGCCCGCTTTGGTCACCACCAGGTAGGGATCGGCGTCGTAGTGCAGGAACGGGGCCAGTGCCCGCACCCGCTCGTTGATGTTGCGGTAGTAGAGAATGCGGCTCTTGTCGGTGATATCCGAGGAGAGCAGTATCTTTTCCGACTTGAACCGGGCGGCAAACAGGGCCTTTTTGGCCAGCGAAGCGACCGGAACTCCGCCCTTCCCCGAATAAGTCGTGTTGATATTTCCGGTGGCGGTCGGATAGCTGAACTCGGGCACCTTGGTACCGACGATGACGTATTCGTTGGAGAGTTCGCCATAATAAATCTCCGGACGAGTCACCTTGATGTCGGCGAGACTTACCGGCGGGATGTCTTTGACAAAGAACTCAGGGAGCCCCTCCTTGCTGATGCGGCTCACCGGTCCCATGGTGAGGCCGTTTCCGTGGGTGAAGATGAGGCGCTCATTGATCCAGTTGCGGCTCGGGAGGTCGGCGTAGGAGAGTTCGCGCGGCGAAAGCATGACCTGGGTGTACTGTCCGTTCACCATGTAGCGGTCGTTATCGACATCAAAAAACTTGTAATAGGTCCTGATCTGCTGCAACTGGCTGAAGGTTTTCAAAAGCGGCTCATGGTCCCAGAGCCGGATGTTCTTGATGGTCGCCTCATTGCTGGCGATATCCGCCGCAGAGAGTTTCACGTCGACGTCGAAGGGAATGGTCTCGATCTTGTCCAGTCCGTAACCCAGGCGGGTGAACTTAATGGTGTTCTCGATGTAGGGAGTTTCCAGGTCGAGCTCGTTGGGCGCCACCTTGAACTTCTGCAAAAGTCCAGGATAGAGCGCGATGCCGACGCCGTACACGGCGAACAGCAGTAGCGGGGGCAGCAAAGCCAGACGCCAGGCACCCTTCCAAAGGCCGGCGGCCAGAATCACGCCCGCGACGGGGGTGAGGAAGGTCAGCAGCCGGTAGGTCAAAAGCCGGGCGTTGACGTCGGCGTATCCCGCGCCCTGAAAGCTGCTATTCCCGGAAAGGAGCAAATGGTAGCCGTCCAGGTAGAAGCCGGCGGCCAGGGTGAAGAAGAACAGGCCGACCAAAAGGGCTAGATGCTTCCTGACCTTCGCGTCCATGCCGGCTCCCCGCTCCGTCAGGGTTATGCCGCCGCGCAGGTAGTAAACTGCGGCGCTCATAATTGCCGAGGCGAGCACCACGAAGCCGGCGAAGCTGTTCAACTGCTCCAAAAGCGGCAGGCTGAAGAGGTAAAAGCCGATGTCCTTGCCCAGCACCGGATCAACCGTCCCGACAGTCACCTCGTTACTAAAAAGGAGCACGTTTCGCCACTGCACCGCCCCCCAGTTGCCGGCAAAAAGAGCGAGCACCACGCTGGCGAGGATGCTGAGCGGCGCCACCAACCGGGCCGCGTCGTCATTTTTCAACCGATAGAGGTTGCCGCCCACGGGGAAAGCTCCGCGCAGCGGGAAAACGGCATGATTTGCGAAATGCATGTTAGTGAGCGCAAAAACCAGGAAGAATGCACCAAAACCGAACCCCGAGACCAGCTTCGCCACCAGGTTGGTGGTGAAAACCGAGGTGAAGCCGGTTTCAGCAAAAAAGAGCCAATCCGTGTAGAAATCGAGTGAGGAGGTGAGGAAAGGGAGTATCAGCGCCGCCACGACGAAGATGATGACCAAACGGTTCTTTTTCAACATTGGTTACTCCTGGTATTTAGCGGCCTGGGCACCGCACAGTAGAACTGCCTTTCTGTGCCACCCTACATTTCCGGACCTATTTGTTCATAAAGGGGAGCAGTCCCCGGAGAAAGTCCATGGTGAAATTGACGCCGGCAAAGGCGCCGAGCATGCCCATGAGGTTGAGAACCACCGACAGTGTCGGGTTCTTAAGTTTCCAGGCCAGGGGCAGCAGCGTGAAAGACATCAAAGCGTAGAGAACCAGAGTCAGGACGATCGCCGGGAAGGCCAGATTGCTGGCAACGCTCACCTTATCAGCCAGCGTGAGAAAGAGAGTGATGCCCGCCGCACGCAGCAGCATCGCGTTCAGATCACGCTTGGTGGCGGAAATGAAGGCAAAGAACCAGACGATCGGCTTTAAAAGCATAACAAAAAAAATCATGAATCTACTCCTTTAGAGCTATTATTTGAGCCAAATAGTGAACCGAGATCATCAGTTCTCGTTGGCTCGGGCGATGGTCAGAGAATGACGGGTTTCAGAAGACAGGGCGATTCGACAACCATATCATAAAGCGGAACTCATCGTTTACTAATATTACCTCGAGTTTCCCCAGCTCACCCTTCACAACGGAGTGAGGTTGAACTTTGCGTCCTTCCTTTGCAACTCATAGCCCTCTCATTCAAAGCGTTACCATGACGTAACGCATTGAATGCGTCTTCTCCTCCTGATTACACTCAGAGTCAACTAGCAAGCGGCAGCGCTGCGTCTCCTTTATTTAGATTACACTTACCTCCGCCAGAAAGCGGCAGGGGCTCATTTCCCACGAGGGGAATGCCGCCCTGCCGCCCCCCCTTCTGCCAGAGGGAAATCCAGAATGAGCAATTACTTAAATTGACAACGCGAGGGGAAACCGTCGTGAGGTACAGAGAGACCAAGTGGCGTTCAAGCACTCTGGATTCCAGGCAGCATAGGGAAATGAATGAGGCAACTCGACAGGTTTAGTGCGGCTTGCGGCAGGATCATGATTTTAATTCCTGGGAGGATTGACAGTTGCTATTCCGATTCTTGCGATTCCGCGGCCATTACCGTTAACAGCTTGTGATAGCTGTCCTTCATGACAAGCTTGGCCAGCGATAGCGCGAATGGATTGATCTTGCAGTAGGCCGGCAAACAAAGCAGCTTGCACCCTCTCATCATTTTGGAACTGTCCAGCGTTGCTTTACCGGTTGGCAGCCCTGAAAAGAAATATCTGGCATCGGTGCCGGCGGAGGATTCTCTGAATCTGTGCATTATGTAATCGATGACACTCAGACCCAAGCTGGCGTTATCTGAGAACAGATTATCACCGAAAATAATATCCTCCACTTGAAAGGAGGTGACGATCGCGGAAAGCTTGTTATCCAGATAAATACCGGTTTTGTCGATTTTGGGGTACTCGTACAACTTCTCAGCCCAGGCATAAAACTCTTCCCTCCTGGTTCTATTGTTTTTATACCAATAGTTAGTCCTTTTATAAAAAATCTTATATATATCATAGGCTGTAACTACGAACTCTTCCAAATCCGTTATGGGCCGGTCGGTGAAATTCTTGATGCCGCGCCGTATCTGTTTCCTGCGGTTAGTACTCATGACATCCAGCGAGTAATTTTTGAGATCATCATACACGTGAAAGTTGATGCACGACGTGGTCTCAACATGGGAAGGAACAACATGCAGTACCCCCCCGAGAATGGATTTGGGGGGATACATTTTGGACCAGGGCGCAATTTCATGAAATGGGCACAAGGGCCGATAGAAAAAGGGACGCACTTCCGCCCACCAGACACCATCTACTTTCTCCAACTTCATGCCATCGTCGCGCTTATAGCTGGCAAACTCGTCAATGGTCATCGGATCCCAGATCATTTTTTTCTCCGCTATAAATTTGAAATTTTTAACAAAAGTATACCTGAGCGCACAAGCGTGTCCACCGGCAGGAAGGATGCCGGGTTGCCAAGGGCCTGCTATCGTACGACCCCACGAAGCAGCCTACAATCGTTACCCGCGACAAGAAAATTTTCACGAAATTCAGGTTACCGGTTTATCCCTCTGAAGAATTGGCAAAAGTACTGTTCTCTCAAAGCTTTGCCTGACTAGGCTCTCCTCTCTCTTCAACTCTCCAAGAAAACTACTCACAACTGCGCCAAACATCCCCTTGACTTCCCGGCACGCCGCATTAACTTTACCTCACCGTATCGGAATTTTTTTGTTCGTAACGACCTCTTGCAAGACACCAACGCATACCTTTCTTCGACAATGCTCTGACAGTGCGCCGCGAGGTTTGTGAGTTGCGACTCCAGGATATTTCATAAAAGAGGTTTTTCCAGCATGGACATACTTCTGCTGCGTCCCCATCCGGGAAATGACCGTTTCGGCTTGGGCCCCTTCTTCCGGGTGGAACCGCTGGGACTCGAATACATCGCTGCCGCTTTGCTGCGTGATGGCCATCGGGTAACCGTTGCCGACCTGCGCTTTAGCCCCGGGGTCCTGACCTGGATGCGCCGCGCCAGGCCGCGCATGGTGGGAATCTCCTGCCTGCACGCGCTTGAGTACGATCAGGTTATAAAGCTGGCCCGCGAGGTGCGCCGTGTCAGTCCCCAGGCATTCATCATCGTGGGGGGGCACGCGGCCGCCGCCTTTCCCGCTCCCCTGGAGACCCCCGAGATCGATGCTATCTGCCTGGAGGACGGCGAGGAACTGCTCCCGCTCCTGATCCGGGTAATGGAAAAGGGTGGGTCTGCGCTTCAGGTGGCTGGCCTGCGCCTGCGGGAGCGCGAGGGGTGGATCTCCACGCCGGCGGGCGGCGAGCGCCCCGGCCTCGACGTGGTCCCCCTCCCGGCCCGGCATCTGGTGGCGCGCTATCGAAGCGGCTATCACTGCCTGCTCTTCAAACCGGTCTGGCTAGTGGAAACTGCCCGCGGCTGCCCGTACCGCTGCTCCTTTTGTTCGGTCTGGCAGCTCTACGAGCGCTCCTGCCGCGAACGCAGCCTGGAAGCGGTCGTAGAGGACTTCGTCGCCGCCGGGGAGAGCGTTTTCGTGTCGGACGACCTATTCTGGCATAACCCCGAACGCAGCCTGGCGCTGGCCCGTGCTCTGCGGGCGCGGGGCATGCGCAAGCGCTGGATACTAGTGCAGACGAGGACCGATCTCATCGGTAAAAGCGCCGAGCTGATGGAGGCGTGGCGGCCGCTCGCCAAGGATTTCGACATCTTCCTGGGCTTGGAGGGTGCGAGCGACCGGGCACTGGACGGCATCACCAAGGATACTGGAATCGGCGCCAGCATCGAAGCGGTGCGCATCGCGCGGGAGCTTGACTATGGGATCAACGGGAATTTCGTCATTGCGCATGACTGGGGGGAGGAAGACTTCCGGGAACTCTGGGATTTCGTGGAGCTCCATGGCTTGCAGCGGGCAGGGTTCACCGTACTCACCCCGCTTCCCGGCACCGATTTCTACTCTGAGATGGCGCCGCGCATCCCGGCCCAGCCCTGGTCCAACTTCGACATGCATCATCTGCTTTGGGAGCCCGACCTCGGCGTGGAGCGCTTCTTCGAGCTTTACGCCGAGACCTGGCGCCGCTCCATCCTCAACACCTCCGGAGAGAAGAGCCTCCTCGACTGGATGCGCCAGGTGCGTCCGGCACAGATCCCCTATATCGCCCGGGTGCTCTGGCGCACCCAGCGTATGATGCAACCCAAGGCGTACCTGAAGGAGCATCGCAAGACGCACCCAGCCCCTGCACAGCTACCTTGCCCATCCCGATAAATGGCACCTGCCAAGCGCAGGCCGTACCGACCTACTTACCCGTCCACATTCTTACCCGCATACCCGCCTCCCACTACTGCCGCAAAGTACAGTCCCATCTGGCTTAAACTCTCCCTCCCCCTTGGCGGGGAAGGGTCGGGGTGAGGGGAAGGCGCCATACCTTGAGGCGCTCGCAATCTTCACTGCACCCCGCCCGCTCCTGTCAAGGAGGGGGAACCCTAACTTGAACGGCAGTGCCCCCCTGCCCCGCTTCCTGGCGACCTTGGGATTGGTAATGAAATTCAATCAAAGCAGGCATTCCCGAGAAAATTGCTTGACAATAAGGCCTGCGGCGAAAGATATTGATGATTGTATACGGGCGTCCCGAAAACTTCGCCTTCGCTTGAAGCCGATTTATGAGTTCTCGTTGCCAATGGCGCCTCAGGCAGGAGCAAAATCCCGTGTTTGCCCTTCCCGTCATACCCCACGAACCTATGATCACCTCAGACAGGTGCGGCATTCCTTGGCCCCTTAACCGAGCTAGATAGACGAAAAGACGCGGGAAGTGTTGCAAATTACTGTTCAAATCATAATAAATGTCGTCCAGTTAATGGTGGCGCAAACCTAAAGGTGGCAGCAATGTATAACGGAAGGGTAATCATCTGTGACGACGAGGTCGAGATACTGCGCTACCTGGGCAAGATACTAACGGCCAAGGGGCTCGACCTGGAGGTCTTCAGTTCCGGTACGGCGCTGATGAGTTGCCTTGAGAACCGCGGCATGGAGGAGTGCGACCTGCTCCTTTTAGACGTGAAAATGCCCGACATGGACGGCATCGAGATCCTGCAGCGCATCAAGAAGATGAAGCTCGGGATACCGGTGGTCATCATGACCGCCTACGCCTCCATCAACTCGGCCATTGAGGCGATGAAACTGGGCGCCTACGACTATGTGACCAAGCCCTTCCCCAAGGAAAAGATCTTCGGCATCCTGGAAAAAGTTCTTGAGCGCAAGGAGCTTTTGCAGGAAAACTCGGCACTGAAGGACGAACTGGGCATCCCTTCCGCGGCCAGCCCGCTCATCTTTGCCAGCCAGAGCTTTCGCGAAGTACACGACATGGCGCTGCTCGTGGCGCAAAGTGACTCTAACGTGGTGGTGCTGGGCGAATCGGGCACCGGCAAGGAGCTGATCGCGGGACTCATCCACAGTAACAGCCTGCGCTCCGGGGAGCGTTTTCTCACCATCAACTGCGCGGCCCTGTCGGACACCCTTTTGGAAAGCCAGCTCTTCGGCCACGTGCGCGGGGCCTTCACGGGCGCCGTCAGCCACCAGAAGGGGCTCCTCGACGCGGCCCACAACGGCACCCTTTTTCTCGACGAGGTGGGTGACATGAGCCCCGCCATCCAGGCTAAGCTGTTGCGGGTGTTGCAGGAGGGCGACTTCATCCCCGTGGGCGACACCAAGGCAAAAACCGTCAACATCCGCTTTCTAGCTGCCACCAACAAGGACCTCGAAGAGGAAGTGCGCCAAAAACGTTTCCGCGAGGACCTCTACTTCCGCCTCAACGTCATCTCCCTCTACCTGCCGCCGCTACGCGAGCGCACCGAGGATATCGAACTTTTGGCCCGGCACTTTCTGAAAAAATACGCCGGGCGCATGAAGCGCGACATCAGTGATTTCGCCCCCGAGGCGCTGCAGTCGCTGGTTTCCTACGCCTGGCCCGGAAACATCCGGGAGTTGGAGAACGCCATCGAGCGCGCCGCCATCCTCACCCGCGGCTCGCTGATCCGTGCCGAGACCCTCCCGGTCTGGAGAAGCGCGCCGGCCAGCGAAGCGAAGCAGTCGGAGCGACTGGTGTCGCTGGAAACCGTCGAACGCGAACACATACGGTACGTGCTGAAGGCAGCCGGAAAAAACAAGAGCCGGGCCGCCCGTATCCTCAATATCGCCCGCAGGACCCTGGACCGCAAGATCGAGGAGTTCGGCCTGGACGACACGGGAGCAATCTGATGCCCCGCCGCTTCCCGATCCGGGCCAAACTCACCTTCGGAGCACTGGCCCCGCTCTTTGTCGCCTTTTTTCTCTGTTCGCTGACCGGCCTCTACCTCATCGACGAAAAGATCGCCAACCAGGCCCAGGAAAAGGTGCGCACCGACCTCAACTCGGCACGCGAGGTGTACCTGAACGAACTGGGCCGCATCAGCGAACTGGTTGACCTCACCGCTACGAGCCCCTTCGCGGTCTCAGCCTTCAAGACCGGCGACCGGCAGGTCATCGCACAGTTGCTCACCTCGCTCCAGCAAAAAAAACGCCTCGATATCCTCACCGCCGTTGACGCCTATGGCCAGGTCATCTACCGCGCCCAAAACCCAGGATTCTCCGGTGACCACCCGACCAACTGTTACTTCCTGAGGCGCGCCCTGAGCGGGACGACGATCACCGGCACGACCATTTTAACCGCCAACCAGCTTGCCGCGGAAAGCCCCGATCTTGCCCGACGCGCGATCATCTCCGTGGTCTCGACGCCGCACTCCCGCCCGCGCGCCTCGACCGAGGAGCGCTCGGGAATGGTGATAGTTTCCGCAGCCCCGGTGCGCGACGCCGCCGGCAAGATCATCGGAGCCCTTTACGGGGCGACCCTTTTGAACAATAACAACATCCTGGTGGACAAGATCAAAGACATCGTCTACGAAAGGGTTAAGTTCAACGGCATCGACGTGGGAAGCGCCACCCTGTTTCTAGGCGACACCCGTATCGCCACCAACGTGCTGGCGTCCAGCGGCGCTCGGGCCATCGGGACCCGCGTCTCGGAGGAAGTTTTCAAAAGGGTGCTTTTGGAGAAAAGGAAGTGGATCGCTCGGGCCTTCGTCGTCAACGACTGGTATTTCACAGCATATGAGCCGATCCTGGATCTGCGCGGCGAAGCGATCGGCTCGCTCTACGTCGGCATGCTGGAAAAACCGTACACCCGGATGCAGAAGAACGTCAACTCGATCCTGTACGCCGTTTTGCTGGTAACGGCTCTGATCGGCATCGCAGTATCAGGATTCATCGGAGCCCTGCTGGCCCGCCCCATTAAGGAGCTGGAAAAGCTGGCGCATCGAGTGGCGCTGGGCGAGCGCGACCTGCAGATGGAGGTGCGCTCGACCGACGAGGTGGGGGATCTGGCCAACGCCTTCAACCAGATGACCCGCGCCCTGAGCCGCCAGGAGGCGGAGATCGGCCTTTTAAACCGCGGCCTGGAACTTAAGGTACAGGAGCGCACCGCGGAACTGAGCGACAAGAACCGCCTGCTGCTGCAGACCCAGGCTGACTTGGCGCGGGCGGAGAAATTGGCCGACCTCGGCATCGTCGCCGCAGGGGTTGCTCACGAAATCAACACGCCGCTTGCCATCATCCGGGGCAACACCGAAGTGTTGGAGATGTGCCTGCCGCCGGAGCACGCCAACCGGGAGGAAGTGGAGATCATCAGCCAGCAGACCGAAAGGATGGCCAAGATCGTCGGAAACCTGTTGGTATTCGCCCGCCAAAAGTCGCTGGACCGCCGGCAGGTGATGATCCATGAGGTCCTGGACGACATCTTGAGCCAAATCGGGCACCAGGCTGCCATGAGCAAGGTCACGGTGGTGCGCAACTACGCGGCTGGCCTCGCTAGTTTTGCCGGGGATGCGGACCAGCTAAGACAGGTCTTCAGCAACCTGATTCTGAACGCAACCCAGGCTATGCCCCGGGGCGGGACCTTGACGCTCACGACCAGAGCGCTTGACCCTGGCGCCGGCTGTGTCATCGAGATCTCCGACACGGGGTGCGGCATCCTCCCCGAGCACCTGGAAAAGATCTTCACCCCCTTTTTCACCACGAAGGACAACGGCAGCGGGCTCGGGCTTTCCGTGTCCTACGGCATCGTGAAAGATCACGGCGGCGACATCCAGGTGGACAGCTCCCCGTCAGGGACCCGCTTCATGATCGTCATCCCCGAAGAGAAGAAGTTGGCCGCCACCATCTAAGAACGCTAATCCTGCCAGGTTTGCCGCACTACCCGCCGTTCACATTAAAACTAAAGTCTTTAGCCTTAAAGACGATAATTAAACTGCAGCCGTGAAAAGCAGCATCGCACCTCCTACCACATTTCTGGATCCCCGTAATCCTCGCATCCTCAATGAGAATGCGGGAATTGAGCTATAGCGAAGAGCACAAACACCTCCAAGGAGCAATAAATGCCGATAGAATGGACCAGCAGTCTGGCGACCGGTGAGACTGAAATAGATGCACAGCATAAAGAAATTTTCAAAAGGGTGAACAGGCTTTCTGAGGCTTGCAGCGAAGGAAAGGGAAGGGAAGAGGTAATGAAGTTACTTCTTTTTCTCGAGGATTACGTCAAGGAGCATTTCGCCGCGGAAGAAAAGAAGCAGGTGAGGTCCGGTTATCCGGGATACGCTCAGCACAAGTCACAGCACACCCGCTTCATCGCCGACATCGCCCGCCTGGCGGCCGCATTCAGGACGGAAGGGGCCACATTGTCACTCGTCATAATGACCAACAAGACCCTGACCGCTTGGCTGGTGCAACACATCAGCAAGACAGACATGGAACTAGCAGCCTATTTGAAAGAGCAAGACAACGCATAATCGGGCAACCGAGGCTGCAGAGTCCGGCCCTGAAAAGATCCCCCTTGCCAGCCCTCCCCCTCCGGGAGAGGGGATGCTGGAGCGAGTCTCAATGAGTGGTCGGGTAAATGATGATTCGCCCCTATGCCTGGAAGAGTGTAGGGGCAATCATCATGCGCCCAGCGATCGCGCCACCTGCAGCGAACCCAGTAGCCGGCAATTAGTTGCTTATGGATAGAGCTCCGCCACGGCGTCAGTGGGGCATTTCTGAGTGGGTTCCCATCCCCACCCTGTCCCTCCCCTTCAAGGGGAGGGACAGGGTGGGGATGGGACAGCGGAGCAGGCGGGATTGCTGGCCAATTGAGGCATTGGGCTACTAGCAACTAGCCCCCTCCCCCACTCTTTCCAGCGGGAGGAGCCTCTATCGATGCTTAATTAGCGGGAGGCTTCGGTCCGGACGCAGGTTCGGGCTTGCGAGTGTCCTTGCCGGCTTCCCGAGGCTTCTTATTCCTCGACCGTGAGCGGGTGCGCTCATTGGGAGCTGCCGCTTTGTTGGGAATCGCCGCCTTAGTAGGCGCTTTGGGCTGGTTTTTTTGCGTTTCTTTAGGAGGCTGTTCAACCCTATTGGGTGACTTGAGCCTTGCAATCAGGTCCCGAGCCCAATCCAGATCTCCCTCGCAGCATTCCTTTGCCACATATTGCAGGTCCTCCGGGGTGGTCTTGGTGCTTTTAATCTTGAAGAGCCTCTCTATCAATTCCTTAGACCAATAATACTCACGGATGAATTTCTTCCCATCGATTTCATCATAGCTGTAGTCCGTGCAGGGGATGACACTCTTAAGCCACTGCGGCGACACTTTTAGTCGGGTCGAAGCCGTAGTTTGCTCATGGCTCTCGGCTTCCATCTTTTTCCGCAGCATAGCCTTGTCCGGCATCGCTGGCTCGACGGGAACCGCGCATTCAACCAGACGGGTCAAGTAACCGGCGAGATCCTCCAAGGCATCCTCAGCCAGGGCGGACAGAGCTAGTTCCGTGGTGTGAGACAGTTCAGGATGCTGAACGCTGACACCGATGGTGACGTCATCTTCACCCTCCTGACAACCGATGCTCACCTCAAGATCGATGGGTTGCTCTGAAAGGTGCTCGAGTGCGTCGCTCTCCAAAATATCGAGTATCGCCTCCGTCAACCGGACTTTTAGTGGTCCAGTCTCCGGCCTGAAATACCCGTGCCCGTGCAACTGCCGCAAAAGGTTGGAAATAATTCCTGGGAACTTTGATGTCATGGTGAAATCCTGTGGTCTACCGTTTTCCTGGATTTTCGAGGACCTGGGGTGCGGATGCAAGCCGGTGGCAAGCAAGCCGTGGGGCCAGGTCATCTTTTGGCGTCAAGTCAGTACAAGGGTGCGGTTCTAGCCGCCTCTAGCAAACCGCTACCCTAACACAAGGACGGCAAATCGCATACTAAACATTTTCCAACACTGGACCAAACAGGCACGCTGCAAACTGCAACGTTTGTAGGAGCGTCCTTATGCTGAGGATTTCGCGCGAAAATGCCGCTCATTCGAGAATGTTTATGATTGCTAAAAGATAAGCGTGAATAAAAAAAGGGAGCCAAAGGCTCCCATTCTATTTTCCAGCATAAAATTCATTATAAGTGCTTCAAAAAAACCAGGTAAACCAGGGTACTCCGATAACAAACCATCATAACATTACAAAAATCCGACACTTCACATTACATCTCAAAACTGCAAATCAAGGTCATTTCAAATTCAACAGGGCATTTCAAACCAACCAGGGCATTTCAAACCGACTAGGGCATTTCAAACCGACTAGGGCATTTCAAACCAACTAGGGCATTTCAAATCAACAAGGCATTTCAAATCAACAAGGCATTTCAAATCAACAAGGTATTAAAAACATTCATCAAACATTCATCGCCTGGTACAACTGAGCCGGAAGGAACGGCTTACTAATAACACGGCTCACACTCGCTCCAAAGTCAAGGGCAGCTAAATCCTGAGTACGGATGCTACCGGAGCAGAAAATTATGCGCGCGTCGCTTTTATGGGCAAGGATTTCGCGCGCGGCCTCGACCCCATTTTTGAACGGCATTTCTATGTCCATAATCGTTATATCAGGAAGATGTTCGCAGTATTGTTCCACTGCTTCTACTCCGTTGGTAGCTTCTGCTACAATTAAGTAGTCCTCTTTTTCGAGAATGCATCGCAGCATCAAACGCATATCAGCAACATCGTCAACAATCAGGACTCTTCTCTTCACAATAAAAGCCCCCTTCCGTTCAATACCGAGAGTAACTACGCTTGTCGTGCCACTCCGCACAGCCAGTTTCCACTATGCTTTGCCCGAAACATGCCTAAACGGACCGCTACTAGTTTATTTCAGCCAGACTTGATATTATGAAATATTTATTAAATTAAAGCGCTTAGCGTTAAACTGCCAAGTAGCTACGATCAGAAGGTTATAACGCAAAGCGAGCCGTCTTCATTAAGTTAATCAACCCACGACACCATTACAGGGAGAGGATTGCAAGCTACAGTTTGGGTAAGGAATTCAGTCATATGGCTTTTCCTGCTGCCCGCAAATACTGTTAAATGGCAGACACTCCGCGAAATGACGGCAGCAGACAGCAAAATTACGGCTTACCTAGGTAATGATTGGCATGGCCGCCGTGTCTAATTCGCCCCAACCTTCATGTCCCCGTTAATTTACCTCAAGATGTAGCATTTCCACCCGAAAAGAAGAGTTATCATGAGGAACCAGGATGGGTGCGGGTGGGCTGACCCCGGCGCCGCGACACTGACGATTTACCGATAGGAACACCATGGTTAAGAAGTCCTCTAATTGGAAGCTTCACCCGGACGCTGCCCTGATGGTGGCTGTCATAGCTCTGCTGCTCGCATTGGCGGCAGCCACGGTTGCCGCTGCACCTGCTCAGCCGGTGACCGAACGCGCCAGAATGACACCTTCGACGCATGCCCTCTCCGAGGAGTACCGAGATCACAGGGAGACCATATGGATCGTCGCCTGTGCCTTGCTGCTCCAATCGGCAGCTATCATGCTGCTCATGCGAAGCGCAAAAAGCCGGCGGCAGGCAGATCGGTTGCTGCGTGAAAGCGAAGAGCGCTTCCGGATGCTTGCGGAAAACTCGCAGACCGGGATCTATATCGTGGACCAGATGGAGACCATCCGGTACGTAAACCGAACCATCGTGGAAATATTCGGTTACAGCCAGGAAGAGATGATCGGTATGAGCTTTGGCTCCCTGATCTGCCAGGAGCACCTTCCCTGCGTGGTGGAAAATTTCAAAAACAGGCTTGCGGGACTGCCTGCCTCCTCGCACTACGAACTGCGCGGCAGGCACCGCAACGGCAGCCAAATCGATATCGAAATGTTCGAGGCCGTGAGCAGAACGTCAGGGGTCCCGAGTATTATAGGAACCGTGCTCGACATCTCCGCCCGCAAAAGAAACGAGCGCAACACGCAACAACAGCAGGTAGACTTGGAGGAAATGAACCATACCCTCGAGCAGCGCATTGCCGACGAGGTGGAGAGCAGCCGCGAGAAGGATCGGCTAATGATGCAACAATCGCGCTTCGCTGCCATGGGGGAGATGATCGGCAACATCGCGCACCAATGGCGCCAGCCGCTCAACATGCTGGGAATCGTGATTCAGCAGATGCAGATGGAGCAGGAAAAGGGGCAACTCACGCCCGAGGTTATGGAGGAGCGGGTCGGCAAGGGGATGGAACTGTTGCTCTACCTCTCCCGGACCATCGACGACTTCCGGAACTTCTTCCGGCCCGGGATCGAGCCGCGCCCTTTTAGCCTGGCCAAGGCGGTCGACAAGACGGTCAACTTTTTCGAACCGAGCTGCTCAGGGCACGGCATCAAGGTAACCGTGGAGGGGAAATGCTCACTGATGTATACTGGCCACGTGAACGAATTTTCCCAGGCGCTGCTGAACATCCTTAACAACGCGCGTGATGCGCTCCTGGAAAAGGGGTTCCGCGAACCTCGCATCCTGGTGTCCCTGCACGACAAGGGGTGCCGCGGTGTCGTGACAGTGCGCGACAACGCCGGCGGAATAGCACCGGAGGTGATCGACAAGATATTCGATCCCTACTTCACCACGAAGGAAGAAGGAAAAGGTACCGGGGTGGGTCTCTACATGGCAAAGACCATTATCGAGCGCCACATGCAGGGAAGCATCTACGTGAAAAACTATCAGGATGGAGCAGAATTCACCATAATAGTATGAGCACCATGGAATCCGTTTCGTGGGGTGATGAAAGAGGAGATACGCATGAGGTGTCTGATCGTTGAAGATAATGAAATGGCTCGCGAGGGGCTCAAGTTTTTCCTGGCCGACCATGCCGAGATTGAGGTAGCGGTCAACGGCCGCGAGGCGGTCACCCAGTTCCAACTGGCGCTCAGCCAGCAAAAACCGTTCGATCTGGTGCTACTCGATATCATCATGCCGGAGATGGACGGTCAACAGGCGCTAAAGCTGATTCGCTTCGCTGAACAGCATGACCAGGCGCCGGATCGCAAGAAAGCGGTCATCATCATGACGACCGCCCTCAACTCTCCGGAAAACATGGAAGAGGCGCTCTGGGAGGGAGATTGCACCGATTATCTGGTCAAGCCGATCGTTCGTGCGGACCTCATGGCGATGCTGCGCAGGTATGGGCTTATCTGATGAGGCAATCGGCCATGCCGCGACATGCCAAAGGGGCGGATTAATGGATTTATCTCGTTCATATCACACCAGAATCAAAAAATCCGTTGATGAGGATCGCGCCACGATCGTTGCCGCGTTCCAGGACATCATCAAGTGTGGCGTCCGGACCAGTTTCAGGCTGCTAAACTACTACAAGGGCCTGCCGATCAGCTATCCGGCAACCATAGTTGAGTTGAATAACGGCATTCTGGAACTGGACGTGCACCAGCAGCAGACTGTTGCCATCGAAAGATCCAAGCTGGTGTTCATCAAGTGCGATTACTTCGACTGCGCTATCTTGGCGGAGGTCCAGAGCGCCGACATACGTAGGATGACCGCTTCCCTGAGAAATTTCAAGTTTGTTGAGGTCATGGCAGAGCGGCGCGACGCACTAAGGCTCCAACTGGACCCGCCGACCGAAGCCGAGATAAGCCGCGCAACGACCAAACTTTCCGGCAAACTCTTCGACATCTCGCTGGGCGGCTTCTCCATTCGCACCGAAGAGCGCTGCCCGGTGGGAAACCATGAGGAGGTACGGCTACGAGTCATGGTTCCCAATCTGCTGCAAAACACCCTGACGCGTGTCGAAACTACCGCCTGCCACCTCGAGACCACCAACGAGGGAAACGACTTTATCTGCCGTTTTTCCTTCCAGGCGGACGCCCAAAGCGAGACGACCATCTCGCGCTTCATATTCCAACGCCAGGTGGAGATTATCAGGGAGATCAAGGAAGCGCTCTGATCAAGGTGACCCTACCATCGGAGTGCTCCCTGCTTGCTTTCCTGCTTGCTTTCCTGCTTGCTCCCCTGCCACCCCCCGACACAACACCGACTCAGCTTAACTTAGCCATGTCCCCCAAGAAGACCCCATTGCGGAAGCGGCATTCTTGCCGCTAATTTCGCATCTCCGGACGATGCTCCTGCGATTTTCACCCTGGATTCGGTTTTTCCCATGAGTCTCGGCAATCCCTCTCTTGCTTTTACTTTGATTGCAATTAGAATATTCACAGTTTACTGGCGCTGTTTGGGCCGAATTGACTGCGAGCAGTCCTCCCATTTTTTCTGTTTCTATCCGCATCAGGGAGAAATCCAATGATTAAACCCGAACTGAAGAGTTTTTCTAAGCCGGACGAGATCAGAGAATTCCCGCTCGGAAGGCTGGAACTGGTAACCATCGGCGGCGCCAGCGTCGGGCGCGCCACGCTCAAGCCGGGTTGGAGATGGTCCACTTCTGTGCGGCCCATTGCCAAGACTTTGAGCTGTGAGGCACCGCATTTTCAGTACCATATCTCGGGAACGCTCCGAGTCGCCATGGACGACGGCAAGGAGTTTGACTGCAAGGCCGGCGACGTCTCGCTGCTACCAACCGGACATGACGCCTGGGTGGTGGGAAACGAACCGGTGGTGCTGGTCGATTTCCAGGGAATGGTCGATTACGCCAAGATCTCCAGATAGATGGCGGCCACGCCGGGCGAAGAGCGCCGGAGCAAGGTCGCGCAGATTTCCCTGCTGCTTGGGGCGCTGCTCCTTGTATTCCTGATTCCAGCCCCGGCGAGTTCGCACGACCCGCAGGACCAAGTCCTGGAGCAGGTCGGCGTGGACGAGCGACCGGGAGGTCGCATCCCGGGCGACCTGGCGTTTCGCGACCAGACCGGAAAAGCCGTCCTGCTCGCCGAGTACTTCACCGGGGGACCGGTCATCCTGACTCTTAATTACTATGCCTGCCCTACCCTCTGCCCGCTAGTTTTTCGCAACTTGGCCGAGACGGCTGGAAAGCTGGGCGCCTTGACGCTTAGCAAGGACTTCAGGATCGTCACGGTCAGCATCAACCCCGAAGAATTGCCGGAGCTGGCGCGGGAAAAATCGGCAACTACCTACGGCATGCTTGGCAAGACGGCAGACCCGGGAAACAGGTGGCCGTTTCTCATGGGGAGCCGAGCCTCAATCGAGCGCCTGACCCAGAGCGTCGGGGTGCGCTACACCCGACTGGGGAAAGGTGAATTCGCGCACCCCAACGTGTTGGTCATCGCCACCTCGGACGGTTGGGTCTCCCGCTACCTGTACGGCCTGGAACAAAAGCCCCAGGACCTGAAGCTTGCCCTGATCGAGGCGGCAGACGGCAGGATTGGCCCCTCAGTATTCATGAACAGAGCACTTCTTTATTGCTTTCACTACGACCCGGTGGGCAAGAAGTACGTACTCTTCGCAGCACGAATGATGACGGCCGCCATGCTGGGGGTGCTGTTACTGACACTCGGCTTACTGGTTAGGCTCTGGAAAAGGGAAAAGAAAGCGCCGCCCGTTTAAGGGCGCTTCAGAAGGGGAAGCAGCATGCCGGTCCTGAATACCCTGAATGGCAGCGAAGCCTCGCTGGCAAGCCATGATGTGGATGCCGTCTTCATCTTCATCCTGGTCATTGCGGGCTTCTTCTTCATCCTCACCCAAGGGCTGCTGATTTATTTCGCGGTGCGCTACCGCCGCAAAAAAGGGGAGGAAGTCAGCACACCCTACATCACCGGAAATCATGCGCTGGAAATCATCTGGATCGTTATTCCCTCTCTTCTGCTGGTAGGCATTTTTGCCTACGGCCTTCAGGTATTTATCAAAATGAGGACACCGCTTCCGGGAGCAGTCGAGGTCCAGGTGACCGCATCCCAGTTTCAGTGGAGCTTTAAGTATCCCGACGGCAGGACCTCGGCAAACGAACTCCGACTGGCGCTCGGCAAGCCGGTCAAGCTGATCATGACCTCGCGGGACGTCATTCACGGCTTCTTCATCCCCGATTACCGGCAAAAGCAAGACGTACTTCCGGGTAGCTACACCTACCTCTGGCTCTTGCCCAAAAGGGTCGGGACCTTCGAGATCTACTGCTCGCAATACTGCGGCACCGGACACTCCCTGATGCGGGGAACGCTGATCGTCATGCCGGAGGCCGCATACCTTTCCTGGATGCAGGGCGAGCAGAAAAAGCTGCAGGCAGGCACACAGTCCCCGGCGGACCAAGGGAAGGCTGTCTTCGAGAGTGCTGGCTGCCTGGGGTGCCACAGCACGGACGGCAGCGCCAAGGTGGGCCCGACCCTTAAGGGGATCTTCGGGAGCAAGGTGCAACTTTCCGACGGTAAGACGGTCCCGGCGGACGAGGAATACCTCAGGGAGTCGCTGGTCGAACCCAACGCGAAGGTTGTGAAGGGATTCCAGGCAATCATGCCGACCTTTAAAGGGACTCTGAAGGACGAGGAAATAGCGGCGCTCATCGCGTACATGAAAACGCTGAAGTAGTAGCCTAATGCACCTACCGCAGTGTTTGATTGCTAACTGCTGCACCAGACGAAACTTATGGGGAAACGCCGATGTCCAATGAAGGGATAGCAAGCACCCTGTCCGACCGGGGCTATCTGACCGAAAAGGGATTCCACTCCTGGGCCTTTACTTTGGACCACAAGCGGATCGGTATTATGTACATTGTCACCACCCTCGCCTTTTTCCTGCTGGGTGGCCTCCTCGCCATGCTTTTGCGCCTGAAGCTGCTGATCCCGGGGCCGGCCTTTTTCAGCGACCATACCTACAACGTCCTTTTCACCATGCACGGCGCCATGATGATCTTTCTCTTCATCATCCCGGCCATCCCCTCCTCGCTGGGGAACTTCTTCATCCCGCTCCTGATCGGGTGCCGCGACGTCGCTTTTCCCCGACTGAACCTTTTCAGCTACTGGATCTTTGTGGCCGGGATCCTCGTCACCATCGGTTCGCTGGTAAGCCCGATGGACACCGGATGGACCTTCTACACTCCCTACTCGGCCCAGACCGCCGCCGCCGTGACGACACTCTGCTTCGGCCTCTTCCTGGTCGGGATGTCCTCGATTCTTACCGGGCTCAATTTCATCGTCACCATCCACACCATGCGCGCGCCAGGAATGAACTGGTACCGGTTGCCGCTCTTCATCTGGGGAATGTACGCCACCAGCGTCATCCAGGTACTTTCCACCCCGGTAATCGGCATCACCTTTATCCTATTAGCGGCGGAAAGGCTCTTCGGAGTGGGGTTCTTCGATCCGGCCAAGGGTGGGGATCCGCTGCTGTTCCAGCACTTCTTCTGGTTCTACTCCCACCCGGTCGTGTACGTCATGATCCTCCCGGCCATGGGCATCGTCTCCGAGGTGATCCCGGTTTTTGCCAGGAAACCGATCTTCGGCTACAAGGCGATAGCCTTCTCCGCGCTCGCCATCGCCTTCATCGGCTTCTTGGTCTGGGGTCACCACATGTTCGTGAGTGGCATGTCCACCGTGTCGGGGATCATTTTCTCCTTTCTGACCTTTTTCGTCGCGGTGCCGACCGGGATCAAGATCTTCAACTGGATCGCCACCCTTTACCGCGGTTCCATCACCTTCGAGTCGCCCATGCTGTACGCGCTCACCTTCATCTTTCTCTTCATCATAGGCGGGCTAACTGGCTTATTTCTGGGTTCTTTGGCAACCGATGTTCACGTCCACGACACCTACTTCCTGGTGGCCCATTTCCACTACACCATGATGGGAGGAACGGTCATGGGACTCTTCGCGGGTCTGCACTACTGGTTTCCCAAAATGACCGGCAGGATGCTCAACGAGGGGTGGGCAAGAAGCGCCTGGTGGCTGATCGTCACCGGTTTCAATGTCACCTTTTTCCCGATGTTCATCCTGGGGGTCCAGGGGATGCCGCGGCGCTACGCGGAGTATCCGGCCAAATATCAGCCGCTCAACATCGTGGCGACCGTCGGCTCTTGGTTTCTGGCCATCGGCGTCCTCATTATGTTTGCCAATTTCATCCGGTCCCTGCGTAGCGGCGACATCGCCCCGGACAACCCCTGGCAGGGGCTCACGCTGGAATGGAGCACCAGTTCGCCGCCGCCGGAGGAAAACTTCCACGAGATTCCGACCGTGAGTGACTGGCCCTACAGCTACGGCAAAAATACGAGGTCCGAACGTGCCAAGTAAGCATGAATCCCATAAAGGCGCCCCGGTGTCGGCGCGGCTCGGGATCTGGGCCTTTCTCGCCACGGAACTGCTGCTTTTCGGCGGCCTCTTCACGGCCTACGCCGAATTTCGCCTGGCGCACCCCGACCTGTTTCACCTGGAGCACCTGGAATTAAACCGCCTGATGGGAGCGCTCAACACCGTCCTCCTGCTGACCTCCAGCCTCACCATGGCCATCGGCATCGCAGCCATCAGACAGGGGCGCCAGCGGGTGCTGAAAGTATGCCTCGCGCTCACCCTGGCGCTGGCGGGCGGCTTCCTATTCATCAAATACCTGGAGTGGAGCGAGGATTTCAGCCACGGCCTCTTCCCCGCGACCAACCTGTTCTTCGGTCTCTACTTCATGATGACCGGCCTGCACGGCATTCACGTGCTGGTCGGCATGGCGGTGATGGCCTGGCTCCTGGTGCGCGCCCGGCAAGGCGCCTTTTCCCCGGAGTACAGCACGCCAGTCGAGATCACTGGCCTTTACTGGCATTTCGTGGACTTGGTTTGGATCTACTTGTTCCCCCTGCTCTATTTGGTCGGTTGAGGTGTCTATGGCAGCGTACAGAATCTACCTGATCGTCTGGGGAGTGCTGCTGGTGCTCACCGCCGTGACCGTGGCCGTTTCCTTCCTCAATTTGGGGCTTTGGAACGCCACCGTCGCCCTCAGCATCGCTTCGCTCAAGGCAGCGCTGGTCGCACTCTACTTCATGCATCTGCGCCACGAGATCAAACTGGTACTGGGGTTTGCCATTTTCCCTTTCCTGATACTCGGCCTAATTATCATTGGTACCCTGATTGATGCGCTCTACAGGTAAATTTCCGACCAACCGGTTGATAGCCTGTTGGCGGCGAGACCCCAAGGAGAAAGGCTATGCGAGAGCTATTTCAAACCGATAACAGCTGGACCGGCCTGATTCTCCGGGTGACATTGGGCGCGGTCATGTTCCCCCACGGCGCCCAAAAGCTGTTGGGCTGGTTCGGTGGGCCCGGGTACAGTCACGCTATGGCAATGTTCACGACCCAAATGCACATTCCTGCGGCCCTGGCGGTCCTGGTCATTGTCGGGGAATCAGTCGGCGCTGCCGGGTTGATCCTGGGCTTCTTCACGCGGGTTGCTGCCTTCGGCATCCTGTGCGACATGTTGGGGGCCATCGCAATCGTGCACTGGAACAACGGCTTTTTCATGAACTGGAGCGGCAACCAGGCAGGCGAGGGTTTCGAATATCACCTGCTGGCCATTGCGATAAGCCTGGCGGTCCTTTTCAAAGGCGGCGGGCGCGGCTCCGTGGACCGGGCGCTGGCCAAGCGACTGGCCTAATACCAAAGCACCCCGAACCAGGCCCTCTCCTTCAAGGGGAAGCTTAGCAGGGAATGGGGAACCTCGACCAGCACTTGTACCTCATCCCCCGCTACCCTCCCCCTGGGTAGGGAGTTTCTGCTACAGATGATCAGCACCAAACAACTTAGACTTTATCCCGGGAGGCGCACATGCTCGGCAGATTGACAGCTGGACTCTTCTTTATTCTACTCATCTGGGGAAACCTGGTCGCCGGGATGCACGCGGGAATGGCCTGCCCTGACTGGCCGCTTTGCCAGGGGAGTTATATCCCGCCCCCGCGCCTCGATGTCTGGATGGAGTTCCTGCACCGCGTGTTGGCAGCGCTCTCCACCCTCTTCCTGGTCCTTTTGGCCCGCCAGAGATTCGCCTCCTATCAGGGGGTCCAAAGGGCCATCCCGCTAGCCGCCCTGGGGCTTATCACCCTCGAGATTATGCTGGGCGCCTTGGTGGTTCTAATGGATCTTCCGGTGCAACCGACGACGGTTCACTTCATGCTGGGTCTTGCCATCTTTCTGCTTGTCCTCTACATGGCTATTTGCGACGGCACGGCCCGCCCGGTTCGTTTCTCACTTTCCGGCTATGCCGGCCCCCTGCTCTGCGTCACCTTGCTTATCTATTCCCAGGCGTCGCTCGGCGCGTACCTGCGCCATTCTGCCGCAGGACTTGCCTGCCCGGACTTTCCGACCTGCCGCGGCGAGCTGATCCCTGCGCTTTGGGACGGGCCGACCATCATTAACCTAAGCCACCGCCTGGTCGCGCTGGGGACCCTCGGCACCGCACTCCTGCTCTACTGTGCCTCGTTGCTGGACCAGCGCCTCAGGGGGTGCCAGCGGGGTCTTCTCGTCCTGGTTATTCTGGTCGCACTACAGATCGCCGTAGGTGCAGCTACGGTCAAATCGGGTCTTAGCTACCCGGTCACTTCACTGCATCTTGCTCTAACCCTTGCCATCATAGGCTTCAGCCTGCGCCTTTGGCTACTGCAGAGCACTGAGCCCGAAAGGTCGGTTAAATGATCAGGGTGGCGGCGCCCGCCGCTCTGCAGCTTAAGGAACGCAGCACCCCGAATGGTGCCTGCAGCGCCTTGCTGACCCTGACGAAACCGGGAATCGTTGCCGCAGTAACGCTGTCGGGTTTCGCTGCGATGGTGTTAGCCGGAAATGGTCTACCCGAAACAAGAACCGCCTTATCCTGCCTGGCAAGTCTGCTACTCATGGCGGTCGGCGCGGCTCTCACCAACAGCGTTCTCGATCAGCGCATGGACCAGCGCATGGAGCGCCTGGCGCTGCGAAGCGCGGCCTTGAAGCGCATCGGAGCGGGTTCGGCACTAGTGAGCGCCGCAGTCTCGACCTGCGCAGCGCTAACCATCGCATCGGCGGAACTCAATGCAAGGGTAGTACTGCTGTTACTGGCCGCATCGTTGAGCTATGTGCTCTTTTATACACTAATGCTCAAGCCTTACACCCACTGGGCTGCCATCTGGGGGGGAATTCCCGGCGCCATCCCGGTACTGGTAGGAAGCGCGGCGGTGAGCACCGCACCTGACAGCGCAACACTGGCGTTATTTCTGATCCTGCTCCTCTGGCAACCGCCTCATTTCTGGCTGCTCTCCTTGGCCCATATGGAGGAGTACCAGGCGGCCGGGGTACCGGTACTGCCACTTAGAAAGGGGATTGGGTTTACCAAGAGAAGCATCTGCCTGGGTGCCCTGGCGCTGATACCGGCAAGCCTGCTTCCCTGGAGTGCCGGGCCCTGCTCGCGGGCATATGCGCTCTGTGCGCTGGCACTCGGGAGCCTCTTCCTGCTCGTCTGCTGTTACTACCTGTATTTCCGCAGTGATTACCGGCCGCTTTTCAGAGGATCTATCCTCTATCTGACCCTGCTCCTCACCGGCATTATCATCGACCTGAGCCGCTGAGGCGCCCCCAAAGGTCGCCAGGGCGGCTTCCGAGTGAGTTCAAAGAAGCCCGAAAATCCACTCTTCCGGAAGGCGGAGGGCTAGGAGGGCAAAGCAACTTCCCGCACATAAGACACGCCCACAGCGGGTTTGGTACCATCGGCAAGCTTGAAGCAGGCAAAAAAAAAAGGGAGGACACCATGGTGAGATTTTACGATCCGAAGGACGCTGCTGATTTGGCGCGTGTTGAAGCGGTACTGCACAAGGGAGGAATCGAATATTTTTTGGCGGAGTCGCCAAAAACGGGAGTTTCGGTAGAGATAGAGGTGGCTGAGGAAGATGTCCCGAAAGCTGAGGAACTCCTGCTGCAAAGTCAGCAAGGTCCCTCAAAAAAATAATCCGGCAAATCCGCTTCCCCCTACCCTAAAGGCCGATCCGAATGCGCATCGGCGGTAAACACCACTACACTTTCGACCCGCACCTCGAGCCTCCACTGCACCTGCGGCAGCCCTGGAGGCTCGAGATCGGGAAGAAAGCCGTTGAGAACCGCGGTATCCTTTTTACTCTCGACACGGCCGAAAAACTGGTAGCCTCTTCCCGTGACCGGATCAGCAATGACCACGGCAAGCTTTGGGTTTTGCTGAAGGTTTTTGAGCGTCGTTATGCAAAACCAGGACTCGAATACCAGTCGATTCTTCTCCAGCACCGTGACTCCCCTACCTGCAGCAAGATGGGGATTTCCTTCAAGGTCCGAGGTCGCGACATAGGCATGCCCGATCCCTTCGGCGAAGATTTTTATGCTTTCGGTGATCATGTTGACATATCTCCTTTTCCCGATTCGGCTGAGCCGACGGTGCCAGCGCGTCCTGATTGGCCACCTGCGGGAGGGGTGACTGGATCGGCAGTTCGCCAAGTGCGCCCTAACAGCCCGCCGGAGCGGACCGCAGGTATCACTGCCAATGAATGCAGTTAACGGGGCAGTTATCAATCGCATCCTGGATTTCCTTTTCCGAAGCGCCAGTCGGCTCATATACCTCTGCAACCCCATCCCCCCCCATGCGAAACACAGCCGGAGCCATATTGGCGCACATCTCGCAACTGATACAAACATCCTTATCAACATATGGTTTCTTCGACATGCCGCCCACCTTTTTTGTTGGATTTTGAATACGAAACCTCATTTCCTGAAAAATCCACCCTCTGCAATTTCCCAGCCGAGCACTCAACACCTTAATTTCTTTTAACACTACAACACCAATAGTCAAGAACCCTGGTTCAATTCCACCCTGTTCACTACACTCATGATGAAAGCTAAACGGAAAAAACATTCTTTGGTGACGCGGGATAAACTTTCTGCGATACTGGCGCCATGAATCTGGAGCCTGAACAGCCTGAACAGCCCGCAGAGCCGATGCCTTCGGTGGAGCCAACATCTCCGGTGAAGCCTACAGCTCCAGTGTACCCGATAACTCCGGTAGAGCCGACAGCTCCGACAGCTCCGACAGCTCCGACAACTCCGACAACTCCGACAACTCCGACAACTCCGACAACTCCGACAACTCCGACAACTCCGACAACTCCGACAACTCCGACAACTCCGGTAGACCCGGTAGATCCGGTAGATCCGACAGCACCGGTCGATCCGGTAGCGCTTGAGTTTTGCAAAGCTTTAGAGGAAGAGTGGCTCGCGATCCCGGTCAACGCTGTGGAGCGTAGCGGCAGCACTTCCCTGCCGGAGCGGCGCGCGCACCTCTGGTCCCTGGTGCTCGAGTCCCGTTTCATAGCAAGCCGCGTTGAGCGAGGCGAAACGGGATGGCAGTTGCTCGTGCTCAGGCCAAAGTTTGGGGCGGCCTGCAGCGAACTGCGACGGTTCGTGGAGGAAAACCGCAACTGGCCACCTTTTATTCCTCCCGTGCGCCCCATGATCGAGAATACCCTTCCGACCCTTTCGGTCCTCATTCTGCTTGCCACCTTTCACAACCTAACCAGTCTCGACCTCACCATCCTGGGCCAGCATCCCGTCGACTGGATCGAGATCGGCAACGCCCATGCCAGCCAGATCCTAAGCGGCCAGTGGTGGCGGTTAGCCACCGCGCTCACCCTCCATGCCGATTGGCTGCACCTTTTCAGCAATCTGACCATCGGCGGTTTTTTCGTCGTCTACCTCTGCCGCGACCTTGGCTCCGGGCTTGCTTGGAGCCTGCTGCTGGCCTCCGGCATGTTGGGGAACCTGGCCAATGCCCGGGTGCAGTTGCCAAGCCACCACTCGGTCGGTTCCTCAACCGCGGTATTTGCTGCCGTCGGCATCCTGGGCGCCATCAGCATGATGCGCTATCGCCACCACTTGCGCAGACGGTGGCCGCTTCCTGTCGCCGCCGCACTCTCCCTGTTGGCACTACTCGGGACGGAAGGGAAACAGACGGATATCGGTGCGCACTTGTTTGGTTTCCTGTTCGGGTTTGGACTTGGCCTGATGGCGGAGTATTTGGTGGGGTATTGCGGTCGACCGGGAAAGTTGCTCAACGCACTACTGGCACTCACCAGCGCCGGAGTCGTTCTCTTTGCCTGGTGGTCGGCACTCAGCTACGCCGATTAGCACTCCAGACCTCTCCGGCGACGCTTGGTCTGGCCCCCCTGAAGTTTAAGGCCTTCCTAGAACGGAAGGGGCGAGGAGGTGTCGGTTACCTGGGCCTCAATGGAGGACCGTCCCCCTCCCCCCGCCGGGGGGAGAGTTTGAGCAAGACCGATCGGTTAACCTAAAGGCAGTGCTCTCTAGTCTTCAACTAGGGGTGGGACTTTGGGTAGCCCGCAATAAAATGATCTCTGCATCATCGCTCCCTATGGTCGCGCTCCCCACGCTCACCATGGCCGCCACGATCCCAATGTTCACCCCGCTCGCCCCTGCCACGTCCATGCTCCCGCCCTTCCCGCTCTCGCCTCCACTGGCCGTACGGCACATGGCGCTCCCGCACGTACACGCGCCGATAATCCCTCGGGACACGAAAAAGAGGCGGAGGTATGACTCGACGCGCAACTACCCGCCAGGGACCGTTGTAGGCGCGGGCACGATACCAACGATCCCCGCGCGGCGACCACCAGAAACCGTTATAAAAAAAGACGTCGTAATCCACATCCGGCACGAAATAGACGTCGCTGCCCGGCACCATCACCACATCTGGTGGTTGAGCAACGACTATCGGCGGCGGTCCCAGGTTGACGTTGACGCGCACCTCCCCGATTGCGTCCAATACTGGTGCACCGGCAAGAAGTGCCGCAAGGAGCAATGTTGGACCTGATACCCAAAAACCTTTTTTCATTTGAACCTCCCTGGCTAGTGAACGCGCTCTAGTACGCACTCAAGCTAGCTGCCCAGACACCGTTCAGTTGCCGCACTTTCGCTTACCCCAAAGATCAGCCACAGCTAAAATTTACCAGCAAGGCAGCAACAATTCAACTCGGCCAGGTAAAGCCTCGTCCCTTTAAAGCGACTTAGTGTTCTGTTAATTAAGCAGTGCTTCATTTATCCATAGCTATGTTGACTACTATGGGTCTGGCACTATACTATCTTAGGTATTTTTAATATACCCTCGGTGTACTAAAACTCTTAATACGCCACCCCTTCTGCATTAATTAAAATAGTTTCGACTATTTCATTGCAAGATTATCTACAAAAATGGAGGCTACCACCATGAGAATCGACCTGAAGATCAAAATGAAACTTTTTATGGGGTTTGGCATTATTATGTTCACCTGTGCACTTGTCGCACTCACGGCACTTTATGCAATTTCCAAACTTGACGCGAATATCGTTAACCTCTTGGACACTCGAATTCCCCAAATGAAACGGGTAGCGGAGATCAACCAGGCGGTTTCCTCGAGTGCCCTCCATATTGAGGACGCAATGATGTCAGTGGACCATGACACCGCTATGGCCGAACTGGCATCGGCAGCAACCAATCAAAAAGTTACTGCTGAAAATCTTGAGAAGCTCAAAGAGTCGCTTCCCTCAGAAAAAGAAAAGGCTCTTTTCCAAGCTCTCGCTGCGAAAAGAGCCCCTTACGTGAACCTCCGGAACCAGTTAGTCGCCTTCTTGACCGAGGGTGATAAAAACGCGGCATTGAAGACGCTCCGGGAACTGAGACCGATACGTGACAGCTATCAGACAGCTTTGGCAGAATTGGACAGTTATATCCGGCAATGGGCCAAACTCGAGGCAAGCGACACCGAGAAGGCGGCCAAGTCCGCGCGATACGCGATCATCGTCATCATGGTCCTGGCGACGGGCATTGCCTCCCTGGTCACCCTCTGGATTGTCTCCAGCATCACTAAGCCGCTTAATGCCGCGGTGGAAACCGCCGATAGAATTGCCAATAGAGACCTGACGGTCGAGGTTGCCGGCATCGACAAAACCGAGACGGGGCGCCTGATGGCCGCCATGGGGAATATGGTTCTAAACCTGCGCGACATCGTTTCGCAAACCTCGAACATCTCCGCGAGCATCGCATCGTCTTCGACCCAGCTTCATGAAACCTCAGAAAAGATCGCCAATGGCGCAGAGCAGGTCGCCTGCCAGACCCAGACGGTGGCAACGGCGAGCGTGGAGATGTCCGCCACCTCCAACGACATCGCCCAGAATTGCCATGCCGCCGCACGGAGCTCCCAGCAGGCAAGTAGCGCCGCTGAAAGCGGCGCGCAGGTCGTGGCGCAAACCGTTGAGGTAATGAACCGGATAGCGGACCGGGTTAACGCGACCTCCCGAACCGTGGAGAGCCTCGGCGCACGTTCCGACCAAATCGGCGCGATAGTCGGAACCATCGAGGACATTGCCGACCAAACCAACCTGCTGGCACTCAATGCAGCGATTGAGGCGGCACGAGCCGGGGAACAGGGGCGCGGCTTTGCGGTGGTGGCCGACGAGGTGCGCGCACTCGCCGAGCGCACGACCAAGGCTACCCGAGAAATCAGCGAAATGATCAAGGCCATCCAGTCGGAGACTAAAGGAGCCGTCAGTGCCATGGAGGAAGGGGTGCGCGAGGTCCAGCAGGGGACCAAGGAAGCCGCTAAGTCGGGAAGCGCCCTGCAGGAGATCCTGGACCAGATCAATACCGTCAGCATCCAGGTAAATCAGATCGCCACGGCTGCCGAGGAGCAGACCGCAACCATCAGCGAAATCACCGGCAACATCAACCAGATTTCTGACATCGTGCAGCGCTCGGCTCAGGGTTCCCAGGACTCGTCCCTGGCCGCCGCTCAGCTAGCCAATCTTTCCGATGATCTCAGCACCTTGGTCACCCAGTTCAAGCTCTCCTGACCTTGGGGAGAGCCCGGCAACTGGCGTCAAAGCCCCGCGGGGAGAGTTGGCGCTGCGGGGACCATCTGTGAAGGGCGCTGTTCCATTTTCCTATGCGGCGACGTCATGATCGGCAGGGGAATCGGCCAGATCCTTCCCCACCCAAGCGCCCCGCAGATCTACGAGGCAGGGAAAGGGGATCAACTACCGGATGCACCGGGCAAACGTCCCCTGCCTGGCCCAGGCCCGCATCGATGCCTGCGCCCTCGCCAATAACCACGTGCTTGACTGGGGCTATGCGGGCCTCCGTGAAACTCTCAGCTCACTGCATGGAGTTGGCGTGAGAATGGCCGGGGCGGGCGACACTTTGAAGAAGCAGTTGCCCCGGCACGACTCAAAATTCCCGGCAGGGGCGCAGTGCTCCTTTTCAGCTTCGCCCTGGGCACGAGCGGAGTTCCGCCGGACTGGCGGGCGAGCGAGGCAGGGGTTAACCTGCTGGCAGACTTGTCGCTTACCACCCTATCGCGCCTGGCGGCACAGATTAAAGCCATGAGGGGAGAGCATGAGGCGGTAATCGCTTCCCTGCACTGGGGTGGCAACTGGGGATTTAAGATAACGCAGGAGGAGGTCCAATTCGCCCACCATAGAGGCCGGCGTGGACATCGTGCACGGTCACTCCTCGCACCATATTAAGGCTATCGGGTATACCGGGGCCGGCTCGTACTTTACGGTTGCGGAGATTTAATCAATGACTACGAGGGGATATCAGGATTCGAGAAATACCGTGGGTGAACTTGGACTCATGTACTTCGTGCGACTCCGCCCCGGGACGGGGAAGCTGTCCTCTCTGACCATGGTCCCGACCAGAATGAAAAATTCCGTTTGCAACTAGCCTCGGCAACGGAGTGCGACTGGCTCAGGGAGACCCTGAACCGGGAAGGGGAACCATTCGGCACCCGCGTGCAATTGGCCCGGGACGGCTCCCTGACACTTTGCCTTCCCTCCCCTATCAGTCGCCACACGGCCTTTTAAAAACCGCATGATGCTTCCAGAGCTCCTCAGTCAACGGGTGTCCCAGGAATTGAACCAGTTCCCACCCTTGTGCTCCAAGTTCGTTGAGCATTCGAACTCCGTCGTGCAAACTCGATTCGTAGCCGGCCTCGTCGTTGAGCGGCTCGGAACTGAAGTAAACAATCTTGTATTCCCACGCCATGACGCCTCCTGTACACTTTGCCGCGCGGTTTCTAAGCCTTCGACCCTCAGATTTCCAGGCCAAAGGTTGTTGTGGCAGCGGGAAAAGTATAAAGCAGGCAATCCTCTTTGCAAGTGCTGCGGTTCGGCTACCGTTTGAGGAGTCCGAGCTTGGTCACCACATTGAAGAGCCCTTCCTTAGATACCGGCTTGACGAGGTAGGCGGCAGACTGGGCATGGCAGAATGATTCCATGGCGTCGTTAGCGGAATTGAGTGCGGTCAGCATGACGATGCTCACCTTTTTATCGATTTTTTGCGCTTTCTCGAGGGATCTGATCGCCTTGGCTGCATCATGTCCGTTCATCCCCGGCATCATCACGTCAAGGATGATCAGATCGTAGGGCTCGTTACTGGCGAGCGAACTGCTGTATTTTTCCAATGCATCCGTACCGTTACTAGCTTGGTGGCACTCTGCGGTGGAACTCAGCAGGGTGGAGACAAACTGGCGGCAGAACACCTCATCGTCGACAATTAGACATTTTATCATTCTTTCCTCCCAAACCTTCCCGTCTTTTCTGTTATTACTGGGGTCACAAAGCCTCTATCAGTTTCATCAACGGCGTGTGACAATCACCATCCTGCAATTCCTCTCTCACCTTGGTAAACTCTAAGAGATGCCTCTCGAACAGGGCAAGCAGCTCCGGATCGAAAAAAGTCCCGCGCCCCTCCGCCATGATCTGCATAGTCTTCTCCAAAGAGAATGCCTTTTTATAAGGGCGCTCCGACAGCAGGGCGTCGAAAACATCCACGACCATGACGATGCGACCAAAAAGATGGATATCCCTGCCCGCCAGACCGTTCGGGTAACCGGTGCCGTCCCACTTTTCGTGATGCTGCAGGGCGATGATCTGCCCGGCGGCGATAACCGGATAGCTCTGAGCCTCCGAAAGGATGGTGCCCCCGATTACCGTGTGGAGCTGCATGATGCGGAACTCCTCGGGGTCCAGTTTGCCGGGTTTCAGCAGTATCCGATCCGGAATCCCGATCTTGCCGACGTCGTGCAGTGGCGAAGAGTAGCGCAGCACCTCGCAGGCTCTTGCGGAAAGCCCGGCGAGGCTCCCAAGCATTTTGGAAAACTCCGAGATCCTTTTGATGTGCATGCCGGTCTCGATATCCCGAAACTCAGCGGCCCTGCCCAGCCGAAGCGATATCTCGTACTCGGTCTTGCGTGAGAAATCCAGCGCCTGCCTCAAATCAGCAGTCTTTTTGATCACCTCCTGTTCCAACACCATGCTCATGTTATTGGAGAGGTCGAGCAGTTTCTTGCTGCGCAGGTGGTTTCTGACCCTGAGCGTCAGCTCTTCCGGGTCGTAGGGCTTGGCTAGGAAGTCGTTTGCCCCTAGGGCGAGCGAGCGCAGCACCTCGTGCTTGTCCGAGGTCACCACGATGACAGGAATATCCCGGTAGCGGTCGTCGACCTTCAAAGCGGCGAGGAGTTCGAAACCGTTCATCACCGGCATTTCCAGATCGAGCAGGATGGTGTCGGTATCGGCGTTGCTGCTCAGGACCTCCAGCGCCTCGGCGCCATTTAGCGCCTTAAGGAAGACTCCGCCTACCCCGGTGAGCATGAGCTCCAGCATGTCCAGGTTCATCTGGACATCGTCTACGGCAAGTATTTTAATTGATTCATGCATGCCTTATCCTTTGTCGTCAGCTCCGACGGTCCTTTGAAAAGCGCTGAAAGCATCCTGGAGCTCGGAAAAGAGCGCCGGCAGCCCGTCCAGGGAGCCGCTTTTCGACATTGACTCCATCTGCGCTGCTACCGAGCGTATCTGCCCTGCCCCGATGTTGGCGGCGGTTCCCCCGACGGTGTGGCAGCGGAAAAAGATTTCTCCCAGATCCTCCCGAGCCAGCGCCGACTTCAGTTCGCAGAGGTGCTCGGCGGCGCTCTCCAGAAACAGGGAAATGAATTTCTCAACCAACTCCTCGGCGCCGTCCAGCCGCTCCAACAACTCTCCCCGATCAAAAACGAACTTCCCCCCGTGCGAGGCGCCGTCCTGATCTAGGGACTCGGCGGGCTCGGACTGCGGTATCCTGGCGGTAGCCACCTGCAAGATCACGGCAAAAAGGTCCTTTTCCCGGACCGGTTTGGCAATGTAGCTGTCCATTCCCGCCTGCCGGCAGATTTCTCCGTCCTCCTTCATGGCGTTGGCGGTCATAGCGCAGATGTGAACCGGCTCCCCCCCCCCTGCCTCGCAACAGCGGATCAGGCGGGTGGCCTCCAGCCCGTCCATGATCGGCATCTGGACATCCATGAAAATCAGGTCAAAACCGCCCTGCTGCCACTTGTCCACCGCTTCCTGCCCGTTTGCGGCACATTCGATGACATGTTTGCCGGTTTTCCCTATCAGCTTGCGGGAAATCAGCTGGTTGATGGAAACGTCGTCGACAATCAGGATGCGTAGCGGCCGCACCGTACTCTGGGACCCGACCTGCGGCAGGCTGGCGGCGGCCTCGCCAGGTTTTGGGAGCCGCAGTAGCACGCCAAAGCAAAAGACACTCCCCTCGCCTTGCCGGCTCTCGACGTGCAACTCGCCGCCCATCAACTGTACCAGACTGCGGCTGATGGGAAGTCCCAGGCCGGTCCCGCCGTACAGACGGGTGGTGGAACTATCCGCCTGGGAGAACTTCTCGAAGATGGAGCCCAGGGCGTGAGCCGGGATGCCGACGCCGGTATCAGCCACGCTGAACCCGAGTCGCGCGCGTCCTTCCCGGAACTCCTCCAGCCGGCACTCCACGGTGACGCTCCCGCGCTGGGTGAACTTCAGCGCATTGCCGATGAGGTTGGCCAGCACCTGTCCCAGCCGGACCGGATCGCCCACCAGCAACTTGGGCAGGGCGTCCCCGAGCAGCAGATTCAGGGAGACCCCCTTCTCCCTTCCTTGCAGCACGAAGGGTTGCAGGGTTTTTTCCAGGAAACTCTGCAGCTCGAAAACGACAGACTCGATAACGATCTTGCCGGCCTCAATTTTCGAGATGTCGAGAATCTCGTTGATGATAGTCAGCAGATTCTCCGCCGAGTTACCCAGCGACTCCATGTAGTGCAGCTGCTCGGGAGTGAGAGCCGTGTCTATCATGAGCCTGGTGAGCCCGATGATGCCGTTCATTGGCGTGCGGATTTCGTGACTCATGTTGGCGAGGAACTCGCTCTTTGCAGCGGTCGCCGCCTCAGCCAGGACCCGGGCGGCCTCCAGCTCCCCGGTGCGCAGCAGCACCTTCTCCTCAAGGGTCTGCATGTTCTCGTGAAGCATCTCGTAGAGTTCGGAATTCTCGACCGCATAGGCCGTGTTGATCAGGATGGTGCTCAGTGCGTTCAGCGTCGACACCTCGGCGCGGTTCTGGCTGCCGGGAAGGATGCCGGCGAACATACCGCGGATGCGCGAGTTGGTCGCCAGGACATGCAGCACCAAGGTGTCGGTGCCGGAAACCGTCGGGACGATAACCGGATGGTTCTGGTTCAGCGCCCAGGCGAAGCTGCCGTCATTCACCTTGGCCTGGAACTCACTTTTAATCAGCTCTCCGCAGCACTCAGGGTCGCAGGCCGAGAGTTCAAAACTCGCGTCCTCCTCGATGCCGAACATGGCGAGGGTGGCGAAGGGGATCAGCCGTCTCAACTGTTCGAACATCGCCCTGACCACGAAGGAGGGATCCTTCTGCCGGTAGATATCGGACTGAAACGTGCTGCAGGCCGAAAGGACATCGAGCGTCCGCAGATAGTTGAGGTTGGTTTCCTCCAGGAAATTGACCCGTTCCTGCAGTAACCTCTGCCTACTGGCGCTGTTTTCGCTAGGCACTGGAGTCACTCCTGAAAAGGACCTGCACGGTGTCTTTAAAGGTCGCGTCCACTTGCTGCACCAAAGTCGGCAGATAATGGCAGGAAACGTTCAAGCGATCCCAAACGGCGCTGTCCAGTTCGGGGACCAGGAGCTCGCCACTGTTGCCGAGCTGCAGCGCATGCGCGACGACGTCGGCGAAGTGGAGGATCGACGCCTCGCGCGGGTACTGCTCCGCTCTCTTACTGTTGTGATGACGCTCGACCGGTTCCGCCACGCGAGGCGGTATCTTCCAACGCCGCAATAAGGCTCCCCCCACTTCGGCATGGTCGAATCCGAGCCGGTCCCGCTCGACCCGGTGCAGCAGTTCACCGGTGCTGCGACAGCGGTCGAGCATCTCCAGCGAGATCTCGGGGACCCGGATATACATGACCAGCCTCCCGACATCATGCAGAATCCCTGCTACGAAGAAACGCTCCAGACTCGCTTCCCGCTGGCTGGTGGCCAGCAGCTTGGCAGCCAGCCCGGTCGCCAGGCTGTGGCGCCAGAACTGCTCCATGTTGACCATGCTCTCGGGAATTCCCGCAAAGACGTCCATGACGGAAAGCGCGAGGGCCAGGTCTCGAACCTGCAGCACCCCGATGATGGTCACCGCCTGCGTGATGGTCTCGATCTTAGAAAAGTACCCAAAAAGTGGACTATTGGCGAGTTTCAGGATACGGGCGGTCAGCCCCAGGTCCTCGGATATTATTTTCGCAATATCCGCAATGGAACTGCGCGGATGGTCTATCGCCTCGGAAAGCTGGGAGTAAAACATTGGCAGTGAATGGATGGTGGAAACGTCCTGGACCATCTGTTCCACCCCTATCAGCTGGCTACGCTTCATGGGCGGCTCTCCTATTAACGCAGATGCGGATCAGCTCCCGAATGGCCGGATGCTCCGGATCGTTGTGGGCAAAAATCCGCGAGATCTCGCCCGAGGCCCGTTCCATGAGTGCCGGATCGACCTCCTCCCCCGGCGACGCTACGGCCGACTCTGCATCGCCTTCGTCCGTCACCTCGACCTCCAGAACACCCCACATGCGGAAAATGCCGAAGTGTTTTGCCTCTAGAGTCGCTCCCTCGGGGAGGAGCATCCTGCCGCTGCGGTCGGTGACGTTATGCTTCAGGATCATCCCGGGGACAAGGTTGTCTATCTGTACCGGTGCCACGAACTTCCTCCCATGATGGTCACCACGCGCCGCGTAAAGGAGCACGCCTGCTTTTCGTGGATCTCCTCTACCTATCGGCTACATTAGACAAGTTCTTTAGCGAGCTTATTAAAAATTCTGACAGGGGCTGGTAATAATTCTTACGCTGGCCGGATCCAAGGATAGGCCCTTCGGCAGTCAGCGACGCAACTTCAGATTGAAGGTCGGGTCTAAACATAAAAGGTCCCCCTCTCCCATGAGGAGAGGGGGACCTTTTAAAGGAGGAAGCGTGCCTAACATCCACTAGCAGCCACTAAAGTAGGTGGGAATTCCAAGAGAAGCAGGCCGTTGGCCGGGAAAACTAGATCAAGAGTCTGACCGGGTTCTCGAGGGTGTCCTTCAATTCGGCGAGGAACTCCGCCGCGTAGGCTCCGTCCACGATGCGATGGTCGGCGGAGAGGGTGAGCTTCATGAGTCTCGCGCAGACCGGGACACCGGCGCGCGCTAGGACGGCGTCGCTGACCGCACCAATGGCCAAAACCGCGGCCTGCGAGGGGTAAATGATGGCACTGAACTGACTCACTCCGTACATGCCGAGGTTGGAAACCGAAAAGGTGCCACCGCTCATCTGCTGTTCGCTTAAGCCGCCGCTGCGGGATAGGTCAATCAGATGGCGGGCACTAAGCGCTATTTGCTGCAGGGAAAGCAACTGACAGTCCGGAATTACCGGCACCAAAACGCCGTCCGGAACGCCGACCGCAACTCCTATGTTTACCCGGCTATGGATCTTGATTGCTTCAGCGGCAAAAGAGGCATTCAGACGCGGGAACTTAGCAAGAGCGAGGGCCACACCTTTCACAATGAGATCATTAAGTGTCACGGCAAGGCCAGCACCCTTCAACTGTCGACGGACCTCCACGGCCTCGTCCATGACGACTTCGGCGCTGACGCTGAAATGCGGGATATTACGCCAGGATTCGGCTACCGTCTTTGCAATCGCGCTGCGCAGCCTGGATAGGGGGACCGTTTCTTCCGTGGCAGGTGCCTTTCCTTCCTGCTCGGCAGGAGCGGCAGGGGCAGCTTGAGCAGTCGGCGCAGCTGATGCCGGGGCGGCCGTAGACTTCCCTTGCTGCCCCTCCAAGTCCTGAAGCAGTATGCGTCCCTCCGGTCCGCTCCCCTGCAACTGTCCCAAATCGATGCCAAGTTCCCGCGCCCGGCGCCGCACCACCGGCGCAGCTCGCTCTCCGTGGGCCTCTGCTGTAGCGCCCACAGGCCCGGCTGCTCCGGTCTCGAAACCAGACGGACCGGTTGGCGCAGCAGGTGCGGGAGCCGAGCCTTCTTCCGGAGCCGGAGCCTGACTTTCTTCCGATGCCTGATTTTCTTCCGGATGCTCGGCAGCCGGGGGTGCTTGAACAGGAGTCGGAGCCTTAGCCTCAGCAGGGGCCTGAGTTTCGGCCGGACCGTCTCCTTCTGCCGGGGCCCGTTCCTCGGTCGGGACCTGCTCTTTCGACGCCGCGCCGGCGCCGGTGGCTGTCGCCTCGGCGCCGGCAGGTTGCGGCTTGGCGCCCTGAGCCGATACTGCCGGCTCTGGCGCGGATTCGGTCGCCGCCTTTTCTGGTCGGCTTGCGCTGCCGGCCGCCGGTACCGTCGCTGCATCAGCAGGCGCGGGAGCCTCCTTTGCCGCATCTTTGGGCTGAGCCGCCGAAACGCCCTTTTCCTCCGGGCTCCCGATCACTGCGATCACGGTGCCTACCTCAGCCGGTTGCCCAGCCGGGACCCGGATTTCCAGGAGAACCCCCGAGGTGAAAGCCTCAAGTTCCATGTTCGCCTTGTCGGTTTCCACTTCGGCCAGCACATCTCCGCGCCGGACCACCTCCCCCACCTGCTTTTTCCAGGAAACCAGCCGCCCTTCGGTCATGGTGTCGGAAAGCTTCGGCATGACGATATCACTCATTGCAGCTCCTAGTAAGATGAGGTTAGCAGTTCACGAACACCCTGTACGATGCCCTCGGTCTGCGGGATGCAAAGTTTTTCGATCTTGCGCGAGTACGGCATCGGCACATTAAGCCCGGAGACCCGCCGGACCGGCGCCAGGAGCCGGTCGAAGCAGCGCTCGTAGATGCGAGCCGCAAGGTCGCCCCCAAGCCCCGCGCTCTGCCAGCACTCCTCCACCACGACAGCCCGCCCGGTCTTTTGCACCGAAGCGACAATTCCCTCGGTGTCGAGCGGGCTTAGGGTACGCAGGTCAATTACCTCGCAGGAGACCCCTTCCTTTTCCAGCAGCGCTGCCGCCTGCAGGCAGAGGATGGACATCCGGCCGTAGCCGACCAGGGTGACCGCACTTCCCTCCCGTAACACGGCAACGCGCCCGAAAGGGACCAGGTACTCGGGATCGTCCGGAACTTCGCCGCGGCTGTTGTAGAGCAGCTCGTGCTCGAGGAAGATCACCGGATTATTGTCGCGGATGGCGCTTTTCAAAAGCCCTTTGGCGTCGGCCGGGGTGGCCGGGTAGGCGATATGCATGCCGGGGCAGTGCATGAAGTAGCTCTCCAGGCTCTGAGAATGCTGGGCTCCCAGTTGGCTCCCGCCCCCCCCGGGCATGCGCAGCACCATGGGAACGGAGGTCTGTCCGCCGAACATGTAGCGCACCTTCGCCATGTGATTCACGATCTGATCCATCGCCAGCAGCGCGAAGTTCACCGTCATCAGCTCCGCGACCGGCCTGAGCCCGCCCATGGCGGCGCCGACCGCCACGCCGACGATGGTGTTCTCGGAGATCGGGCAGTCCCGCACCCGTGCCTCGCCGAACTCCGACAACAGGCCGCGGGTGACCTTGAAGGCACCCTCATAGAGCGCCACGTCCTCACCGAAAACGACAATCGACTGGTCGCGTCGCATTTCTTCTTTGAGCGCCAGGTTGATGGCGTCGCGGTAGGTCATTTCAGACATAAATATCCTCCCAAATCTCCTCGTCACCGGGCCAGGGTGATTCGGTCGCAAAGCGGACCGCATCCTGGACCTGCACGGCGCACCGGGAGCGGATTTCCTCAAGCAGCGGCTCGCCGGCTATTCCTTCGGCCACCAGCCTGCGGGCGAAGTTGGGGATCGGGTCGCGGCTCTTCCAGACCTCGTGCTCGGAGGAGCTGCGATACTTGGCCGGGTCGGCCATGGAGTGGCCGCGAAACCGGTAGGTTACCGCCTCGATGAAATAGGGGCGCTGCCTCTCCCTGACCCAGGCCGCCGCGCGTTTGGTCGCCTGGTAGACCGCCATCACGTCCATGCCGTCCACCTTTTCACTCGGAATGTCGTAGCCGCAGGTGCGTCGGTGCAGGATAGCCTCGGCCGAGGCACGGTGCACCTCGGTCCCGATGCCGTAAAAGTTGTTCTCACAGATAAAGAGCAGCGGGAGTTCCCAAAGGCGCGCCCAGTTGAGCGACTCGTGGAAGGTCCCCTGGTTCATGGCGCCGTCGCCGAAGAAACAGGCGGTGACCCGGTCCTCGCCCCGCAGGCTCGCGGCATAGGAGAGGCCGACCGCGATCGGGAACTGCCCCCCGACGATGGCGTAACCGCCCATGAAGTTGCATTCGGGCGCGAAAAGGTGCATAGAGCCCCCTTTTCCCTTGCAGATACCGGTCGACCTGCCAAACAACTCGGCCATGACCCGCTTGGGGTCGGCTCCCCGCACGATCGCCTGGGCATGGTCCCGGTAGGCGGAAAGGATATAATCCCTCGGCTCGAGCCCGGCGGTGCAGCCGACAGCTACCGCCTCCTGGCCGCTGTAAAGATGCAGAAAACCGGTAATCTCACCCTTGGCGTACTGCTCGGCGCAGCTCTCCTCGAACTCGCGGCAAAGCGCCATCTCCTCGTAGAACCGGAGCAGTTCCTCGTCCGGGAGCACCCCTTTAAGGCTTTCTTCCATGGCTCGCCTCCCTGACAAAGTTCAGCAGCCCGCCGGCCAAAAGTTCCTGCCGCTCGCGGTCGCTGGCGTCCAGCAGCGTGGCAATCTTGCCGCCCTCGGTCTGGACCAGTATTTCCCGACTACCCTTCTTCACCAGGCCGCGCAGCCCCGTGATCCGCAGATGGTCCCCCTGTTTGAGGCGATCGTAATCGGCGGGGTCCTTAAAGGTGAGCGGCAGGATGCCGAAGTTGATCAGGTTGGAGCGATGGATCCTCGCGAAACTCTTGGCGATCTTCACCCGGATGCCGAGGTAGCGCGGTGCCAGTGCGGCATGTTCGCGCGAGGAGCCCTGGCCGTAGTTCTCGCCCCCCAGCACCGCCCCGTCCCCGCGGGTCTGCGCCCGAGCCGGGAATTCCGGGTCTAGCTGTTCGAAGACAAAACGGCTGATCGCCGGAATGTTGCTGCGGAAGGGGAGCACTTTATTCCCTGCCGGCATGATGGTATCGGTGGAGATGTTGTCCCCCACCTTGAGGATCACCTCCAGGTCGAACTGGTCCGGCAGCGGATCGAAGGCGGGAAAGGGGACGATGTTCGGGCCGGTGATGATTTCCACCCCCTTCCCGCTCGCCGGCGGCGTGACGATGCTGGAGTCGTCCACCAGGTAGCTTTCCGGGTTTTGTACCGCGGGCCAGGGAAGCAACTCGGAGAGTTTACGGGGATCGGTGATGACCCCAAAAACGCCCGCAGCGGCCGCGGTCTCGGGGGAACAGAGGTAGACCCGGTCCTCCTTGGTGCCGCTTCGGCCGGGGAAGTTGCGCGGAAAGGTCCGCAGCGACACCTGGTTGGTGCCGGGCGCCTGCCCCATGCCGATGCACCCCAGGCATCCCGGCTGGTGGACCTGGGCGCCGGCCAAAAGGAGCATCATGAATCCCCCCTGCGCGACTACGTTTTCCAGCACCTGACGGCTCCCCGGGTTAATGTGAAAAGCGAGCTGCGGCGCGATCCGCCTCCCCTCAAGGACCCGGCAGACCGTCATCAGGTCGCGAAACGAGGAGTTGACCGAACTGCCGACGATGACCTGGTCGACCTTCACCCCCGCGACCTCGGAGACCCGCACCACGTTGTCCGGCGAGGACGGGCAGGCGATCATAGGCTCGATCTGCGCCAGGTCGATCTCCTCGTACTCGTCATAGCTCGCGTCGGGATCGGCCGCCAGTTCCCGCCAGCACGCGCCGCGCCCCTGCGCCTGCAGGAACTGCAGGGTGCGCTGGTCGCTCGGGAAAACAGTGGAGGTGGCTCCCAGCTCCGCCCCCATGTTGCCGATGGTTGCGCGGTCGGTGGCTGACAGGGTCCCAACACCCGGGCCGTAGTATTCGATGATCTTCCCCACCCCGCCATTGACCGTGTGGCGCCGGAGCAGCTCCAGGATCAGGTCCTTACCCGAAACCCAGGGTTGCAGCTCACCGGTCAGCTTTATCCCCCAGATGCGTGGGCAGGTAAGGTGAAAGGGGTGTCCCGCCATGGCGAGCGCGACATCCATCCCACCGGCCCCTATGGCGAGCATACCGAGTCCCGCGGCGGTCGGGGTGTGCGAATCGGCGCCCAAAAGGGTCGTCCCCGGCACTCCGAAACGCTCCAGATGGACCTGATGCGAGACCCCGTTCCCCGGCTTGGAAAGTTGAATGCCGTACTTTTGGGCACAGCTGGCGAGAAAGGCATGGTCATCGGCATTCTTGTTGTCGGTTTGCAGCAGATTATGGTCGATGTACTGCGCCGCCAGATCAACCTTGACACGGCTGACACCGGTAGCGATAAATTCGAGCATAGCCATGGTTCCGGTCGCGTCCTGCAGTAGAGTCTGGTCTATTTTCAGCCCGATTTCCTGACCCGGGACGAGCGTTCCGTCAACCAGGTGGCTTGCAAGTATGTTTGTTGCCAAATTTTGTCCCATACTGCCTCCTCTTTGATCCTGCCGGCGAAAAAGTCTTATCCTTCAAGCACCAGCCGCGGATCATGTTCTCTGTCAATCACCCGTGTCACCAGCATTCGAGGTTCAGCGTTCCAATAGTAGCGTCCCTCTGAGCACTCCAGTTCGCTGAAATCACGACAGGAATGCGGCTGGTAGGCGAGTGGCGGCAGCCCGTTTTCCTTTGAGTAGTGGGCCTCTCTGTCACGGATCAACATTGCCGTGCAGCAGTTATATAATACCACCATCACTTAGCGTTTCCGAAAATAGTACAGACACATAGAAGCGGGGAGATAACAAAAGAACTCCAAACTAAGACAGTTGCGATTGAGGCGACACGGAGTTGGTTCATCTGCAGACATGCAATCGAGCTGCGCATGAGGTGAAACCCAGCCAAAGAGGCGCCGGGGCACTATCAGTCGAAATTTCTTAGGGAATAATCGCCACCCGCCCCAGACTAACTCGTTTACCCAGCCTCCCGACTGGCCAGTAGTTCCCTCAAAAACTCGGCATTATTGTGCTCAGGGTCCCGGGCGGCATACAAAAGGGTGATGGATTCCTTGGCGGCGAGGGCGCGCAGTTCCTCCAGCAGCGGGAGCTTATCCTTAAGCTCTTCACGATAGCGAGTCTTAAACTCCTGCCACCTGGCGGGATCATGGCCGAACCAGCGGCGCAGCTCGTTACTAGGTGCGATTTCCTTGAGCCACCAGTCCACCCGGGCCAGTTCCTTGGATCTGCCGCGGGGCCAGAGCCGGTCCACCAGGATGCGGCGGCCGTCAGCCGGATCGGGCTCTTCGTATATCCGCTTTATTTTCACCATATCCCGGGAAGCCTCACGTTGAGCAGGCCATCAAGCGCTACAGCGGCTTTAGGTTGCTAAACTCCTGCCACTCGAGAAAATACTTGGGGGATTCCACGAATTCATAGATGTTCTCAATGATATTGAGGTGCAGTTTTTCCTCCGTTGCGAGGGCCTGCAACAGGTGCCGCACCTCGAGGGACTGCTCCTTCTCAGCAGCATCCAGGTAGAACTTGATGCTCTGTTCCTCGGCCTTGATGGCGTGCCGGTAGCCGTCCACATCCAACCGGAGGGAACCCGGCCCCTTATTTTCCTTCATTTCCATGAGGCGCTGGAAGATATTCTTCGCTTTTTCCAGGATTTGGCTATCGACCCCAAGGCTGGAGGTTTCATTTTTCCTTGCCAGCAGGGCATCGTAATGGGACTGTTCAGCCTCCGCCAACAGGGTGAATAGATTTCTCAATTCTTTGGAATCGCTTCCCACGGCAAGCTTTTGGTAATACGCCTTTCCATCGGCTTCCAACTGCAGCGCAAAGTCGAGAACGTTCATTGCTCGCACCACCTTTTTTTAAAACGAGGAGCCCACCTCAAAAAAGTGCTACCTGTTAACTGATGACACAGTCCACATCAACTGATCCTTGCTGAGGCAGGCATCAGGAACTCGTTGCGAGCCGCAGTTACTCGTCGGGACCGTCTACAGCGCGTCAAGCGCCCTCTTCATGCACTGCTTCACGGTTTCGGCCAGTTCCGTTAACTGGACATTACCCACCAGCGCAAGCGCAGCAACCGGGTCCATGACCATCACGACCGTACGCGTGTCAGAGACCGAATAGATCGACACATTGTAGGGGAGCAAGGTCCCGATGTTAATTTCGACTCCAAATGCCTGATAGGCAAGCCCGGGATTACAGGCTCCAAGTATCAGATAGTTGCGAAATTCTTTGTGCAGTTTCTCCTGGAACTTCTGTTTAATGTCGATCTGCGAAATGATACCGAACCCCTCCTTGAGCAACTCGTCCTGCACCTTCCTGACCGAATCGGCAAAGGGCAGAGCCAGAGTAATGCCAAAAGCATACGGGGTGGTTATCGGCTGGGATTCCTCCCTTTCCATAGCCTCGGCTCTCTGCTTCAAGGTTAGCACCTCGCGCTGAATCTGATCGGGGATGCCGGACTGTATCAGCCGCTCTGCCTCTTCGTCTTTGGGCGCCCAATCAACCTCAATGGTCAGCAACTGCGGAGCCACAGGACTCTGTACTGCAGAAGGAACCACGCGGTTCACCACACGGCCGGTAAAGAGCGGGTGCTCGAGCAGGAAGTAGTGAATTTCCCCATGAACCTTATCTATCACCACCTTTTCCTTGATCAGCATGCCCTCGCACTTGATCTCACGCAGCACGCCATTACCGTAGTGCTGAAGTATCCGTGACTGGACCACCCCGGGTATATAGCTTTGCGGTTGTTCCACCTTCTCGATCAAAAGTTTCCACACCGTATCCAGCGCAGCATGAACCTCGCAGCTGTAAGAGATCTTGCGCATGACGTAGCTCCTTTAGCGTTCTTACCCGCGGCTGACAGGCAGGTCCGGGCTGCCCGGACGGTTTGCCCACCATAACTTTACCTTATTGTTTTTACTCGGCAATGAGGTATATGCACTTTTTCATGTAATTTATTCAATAGTACACTTTTCGGCTTCCAGATGCTAGGGGCTGCCAGGGGCCACTCCACACTCAAGGAGCAGGCGTGTTCGCTGAGCGGAGTCGAAGCGCAACAAATCGGTAGAATTTACCCAAGGACAAAGCACCGCCGAGAGCCGTGTGGGCTGCGAAGAAGAAGGTACGAAGGTGTAAGCTGGACTGGGCACTAAGGAGCTAAGACTGGTCTGGGGACCAGGGGATGGAGGGGGGCGCTGGCTGAGTATCCAGTTGCCCTTCGAGTCTCTCTCCCGGGCGAACGGGAAGACGCGAAGGGCAACGTGAGGGAACTGCAAATAGCGCTGCTAAGGGCCATTATTGACCCTCAGCAGCGAGAGGTTCTAATCCTTGGGATTGCCGCGATGCACCGCAAAGGGACCCCAAGACTGATTAACCGACATCACCTCGACGCTATTTATGTTGACTCGAGCAGGAACACTCGAGACCCAGGTAACGATATCAGCGATGTCCTGGGGCAGCAAAGGTTCGGTTCCTGCGTAAACGCGGTGAGCCTGCTCGTCGTCCCCCTTGAAGCGAACCTTGGAGAACTCGGTTTCCGCCATTCCGGGCGCTATATGGGTGACCCGAACTGCAGTGCCCAAAAGGTCGGCGCGCAGGTTGCGGGAGAACTGCTGTACGAAAGCCTTGCTCGCTCCGTACACGTTTCCTCCGGGATAGGGCCAACTGCCAGCAACTGAGCCGATATTAACGACATGCCCGCGGTTGCGCAGCACCATTCCGGGAAGCAGGGCACGCGTGCAATACATGACCCCTTTGATGTTGGTGTCCACCATGGTGTCCCAGTCATCAAGTGACGCCTTGTGGGCGGGTTCGAGTCCAAGGGCAAGCCCGGCGTTGTTCACCAGCAGGTCCACCTCGGCAAAGGCCGGCGGCAGGGAACTGAATGCGGCTGAGACCGCCTCACGGTCCCGAACATCCAGGGTTACCACATGCACCGAAGTGAAGGGAGCCAGTTCTTCTTGCAACCGGCTCAGCACCTCGCTACGACGTGCGGTAAGAACCAGCCTCCAGCCAAGTGTAGCAAAGGCATGCGCGCAAGCGGCTCCAAAGCCGGACGAGGCTCCCGTTATCACAACCGTTTTATCCATTACTCCCCCCATTTGTCATTTGAATTGCCAACTATCACAGTGAGCGTTACTACAATCGTTCAACCACTCCAGGCACGACCTCTCCCTGAACAGGGAGAGAACAGAAAAGGAAGCGAACGATTACAGGCCGAAAGAGAAAAAACAAATCCCATACTCTTGAGAGACAGCATCTTAATTCAGAACGCGAGTCATTACAAGTGCTGCCTGGCGCTCCTCGAAGTAAGAACCTGATCCTTCATGGTAAAGACGCATTGCATGCGTCTCGCCTTTGGCACCTGCCGAGGAATCGCGTGATCATGCTGGACCAAAGGAGTTGCGACAGTGCCGAGAGGCATGCAATGTGTCGACAAAAAGGAGGTACCTAAAAGAAGGACTCCATCCCCTCCTGTCCTTCCCTTGAAGGGGGAGTGACGCGTTCGCAGCATTTTGCCTAGGTTTGCCTAACGACTTTCGGGGCAGAGTGCCAAAAGGAATAATGAAAGTTCAAAGAAGTATCGACCCGCCGCAAGGTTGTAGGTCGATCGAGCAGAGTATTTATCCCTTGAAATGTTCACCGGGTTTCTCTTTCGCTCTCCCGTCTCTTTTCCCGGCGCCAGGGCGCCGGTCCCATACGCTGGCCTGCCAGTTATCAGCCCGATTCTCCGCGGCAATCCAGGGGGGAACTGAGATGTGAAAATAACCGGCAAGGGCAGCGATATATGGCTCATACAGCCTGCGCAATTGGGAAAGTTTCTCGTCACTTTCTTCGCCACCCCGCAGCAATACCCCGTTCGCAGCGAGTTGGGACCGCAGCAGGGCCAGTCGCTCAGGCGGCAGGCGATCCTCCCCCGGTTCCTGCAGCCTGGTTTTGAAAACCAGTGAAAGATCGACTACTGCATGCCGTGCCATGGCAAAGGTGAGCTCAGCCTGGCGCTGACAGGCCCCCTCAACGCCGACCATAACTAGGGCTGAGGTATCGAGAATGGCGGTGAGTGCCGCGAGCCAGGACTGGTTGTCATGCTGGGATCGAAAATAGGCCAGCACCGGGTAGGAGAGATGCGCTTCCAGGAACTCAGCCGACCAATTTTCCCACTCCTTCAGCAAGAGCCGGAGCGCCTCCATCCCATGCTCATGACCGTGGCGATGCAATATTTCTGAGGCGGCCGGCGGGGATCCCGCGCGGGCGTCCAGAAGCGAGATGCTGATTTCGCGCCGGGCAAAGGACTGGTTCAGGCCAGGAAGATAACCAATCACCAGGGCAAGAAAGGCAAATCCCATCCCCGACTCGACGACGACAAGCAGGCGTGAGATATTGCTGCGAGGGACCACGTCACCAATCCCCAGGGTAAAGAAAGTGGTGCCGCTTAGGTAGAGATCGGTAAGAAAGTCCGAGCTGCCATCGTGGGTCAGTAGTGACGAACCGGTGGACAGGTGCAGCAGGGCGAAACCGACCATCAAGACCACGGCCCAGATGCTTAGTAAAACGAGCAGGGACAATGGTCCGAAAAAACTCAGGCAGGTATCTTGGTGCTGCGCCGGAATCAGGGACCGGACGGTAGCGACCCAGGGAAGCCAGGTGCGCCGGTAGAAAAAGCGGGTAAGACGGAAACGGCGGGTCACTCGGCGCGGCAGAACGATGGTCTCGAACCCCTCCCAGAGCACCAACAGGATCAAAGCGATTCCAAGAATTGCCGTGGCGATGGTCACATACCCTCCAGGCCGGCGGGTTTCCCGGCGGGCGAGACGAAGGTTGGGCGGGGCCTCTGATGCTGCGCGCGCCCTGCGCTCCCCACCATTCGTGAAATTTAACGCCAATCCGGTGCAATTATACCATCATGGTAACTATTCAGCTCAAGTCACCGTCCAAGGGACCCGCAAAAAGGTCCGCAAGCTGGTGCCTGCGGACCTTTTTCACACTATCTCAGATAAGGGCGCACGCTTAGCGCTCCGTCGGCTTATGGCCTAACAATCCTGATACAAGGAGCCGCCCAGGTCCAGATACGTCAGGTACAGCCTCATATCAAATTCCAACTGATGGTAGTCCGGTTCCATGTGCTCGCAGAGTTGGTAAAAAGCTTTGTCATGAGCCTGCTCTTTCAGGTGGGCGAGTTCGTGCACCACAATCATATTGAGAAACTCTAGCGGGGCGAGCTTGAAAACTGATGCGATCCTGATCTCGTTTTTGGATTTGAGTTTCGCCCCTTGCACTCGGGAGACAAAGGTGTGCAGTCCCAAAGCTTGGTGGACCAGACTGATCTTGCCATCGTAGGCTACCTTGCTAAGGGGCTGAGAGTTGCGTAGAAATTTATTCTTGAGGCCAACGGTGAAATTGTAGAGCATCCGGTCCGTCCTGACATCATGTGCAACAGGATATTTTTTCAAAAGGACGCTAGCCAGTCGATTTTCCTCTATCAGCTGCCCTACCTGCTGCGTCACCCTTTCTGAATAACCTGCCAGATATTTCAATGGTCGCATCTTTTCCTCTTTTCCCCCGGGGTTTGCGTTTACTTTGCAAGACAGTGCGGGCAGCTTTCCGCCTCTACAGGTAGCTCGCAACCGCAACCGGCGCAGGCATTGTGCCATTCCGGATGCCCGACCGCTGCGGCACGCTGTTTACCTTCCAAGCGCCGGATCTCGGCGGTCATCTGCTCGTCGTACTGTTGTTCAAACACCCTGGACTCCCCCATAGCTAGAGTAACGGCAACAGACTACCTCATTTTTCACGGCATATACCAGAAAATTCTTGGGTACTACGCTAGTACCCTGTCCAGCTTAAATCTTCGCATGGCTTCTCTATCACTTCGGGCTGGGCGCCCTTCGACTTCGCTCAGGGAGCGGGCGTTCGCTGAGCGGTGTCAAAGCGGTTCCACTTTTGCGGAGTCGAAGTGCAAACGAATCGGCAGATTAAGCTGGGGCAGCGTACTAAGCTCAATCTCACAAGTCTCCCACACTGTGCAGGAGTATCTCGAACCCGAGAGGTATGAATGAATCGATGGGAGTGACATTATTTTATGCAAATTCTACCATGGTCATTGACACCTGCTACAAACTGAAGCAGTGCTGAGGTTTCCTGTTCATAGCTGACACCTCACTGTTCAATGACAGCACATGTAAGCTTTTATCAATTTCAAATAACCAGCACGTTTCACACTCTTAGTGCTGGCACGTAATGTGTATAGAAGGCACTAGTCAAGCTGTCATCCACTACAAGCACTACAAACAGAAACTTATTAAATATTTATTACCTTAAGCGGATTATGACATCAATACTAAAAAGACTGCATATTTCCGCTAAAGCAGTGTCGGCTTTCGCCGATGATACAGAGTAGGACGATCACGCCGATGGCACCCTATTGCCCTTAGGGCAGACAAAGTATTGACTAATTTACAGCATTATTTGACACGGAATAAACGTTGGCAAAACGAGCTCAGGCAAAAATGCCCCTACCTAACGAGGTGAACATGATGCAAAAACTGGCAAAGGCAATGAAACACTCGACAAAAGCACTGTTACTCGCGGTAGCCGCCTGGGTGGCACTCTCCCAGGGGAGCGCCTGGAGCGGAGACCTGCCACAGGTGCGAAAAAACGGCGTGCTCAAACACGTCGGCATTCCCTACGCCAACTTTGTCACCGGCGCCGGAGACGGGATGGATGTTGAACTCATGCAGCTGTTCGCCAAGCACCTCGGCGTACGCTACGAGTATGTCAAGGCCGACTGGGGTACCGTCATCCAGGACATTCTCGGGAAAAAGGTCCAAGCCAAAGGGGACGAGGTCGTTTTTCTGGAGGACGCCCCGGTGCGCGGCGACCTGATAGCCAACGGTTTCACGGTACTCCCCTGGAGGCAAAAGGCGGTCTCGTTTTCCACCCCCACCTTCCCGAGCCAAATCTGGCTGGTGGCGCGGGTGGATTCCAAAGTCAAACCGATCAAGCCTTCGGGGAACATCGATACTGACATCGCGCGGACCAAGGCCCTGATGAAAAGTAAGCATGTCATGGCGCTCAAGAAAACCTGCCTGGATCCCGACCTGTACAACCTGGACGCGACCGGTGCCGACGTGATCCTCTTTAACGGCAGCCTGAACGAACTGGCTCCGGCCATCATCAACGGCAAAGCCGAAATGACTATTCTTGACGTCCCCGACGCCTTGGTCGCCCTGGAAAAATGGCCCGGCAAGATCAAGATCCTCGGTCCGATCTCCCACAAACAGGAGATGGCGGTCGCGTTTCCTAAAGATTCACCTCAATTGCACGATGCCTTCAATAGTTTTCTGAAGCAGGCCCAGCATGACGGCAGCTACCGCAAGATTGTCAAAAAATACTACCCGACGGCCTATGCCTTCTTTCCCGATTTTTTCAAGGGGAGATAATCCTCGGAGATTTGCAGCACCTGGTCTGCCCTGAATCGGCAGACCAGTAACCGAGCGCAGCTTCGCGGGCGAGATTCTTCTTAGGGGAATGGGCCTCCTGATTCCAGGGTAATGATTATGGTACTGAAGACAATTATTTCCCACCTGAGCCGGTCACTGGCTGCCTTGATCGGGTTTGCGCTGGTTGGCTATATCGGCTATCTGGTACTTGCCCAGTACCGCACCCAGTTGGTCATCCAGGACGCGGCACTGAAGCAACTCACCACCGATAGCGCCAAACGCGCCACCGCAGTCAGCTACTTTCTCTCTGAGCGAAAAGACGACATGAGGGAACTGGCTGAAAGCCGTGAACTCGCCGCTTACCATGAAAATCTGGCCCTGGGCATGTCGATGGAGTACGGTCTCAAGGCGAGCCTCATCATAATCGAGGACCTCTCCGAAAAGATGCGCAGCTCGAAACTGCTCGCCGGCAAACCGGTGTACGAGCAGATCGTCTTCATCGATGCCTCAGGTGAGCTGCTGGCTAACACCCAGAAAAAGGGAAAATCAGGCGCACCCTGGAAGCGCTATCTTACCCCCCAGGCCCAAGGCCCCTCCATCAAGGCGATACGGCGCGATGGCGAGCTGAAAATGCAGGTTTCTGTGCCTGTGCTTTTCAAGGGTAAATTTGCCGGCGAAGTGGTGGCCTGGTTTTCCTCCTCCCAGATCTACCAGTACTTCATCGAAGGAAACGGCGAAATAAACCGCTACCCGGTGGCACTGGTGTTCGAGAAATGCTACCTCGACCTGCCTGCTAAGGTAAGGGAAATCCTCCGTAGCGATAAAAAGTCCCTTCCGGCAGGCATACGGCCGCTTATTCCTTACCAACTGGATCAGAGCGCTCATAACGACGGCAACACCGGCAGTTACGCCATCCTGGTGCCGATCGAGGGATCCCCTCTGTCACTGATGACCTTTATCCCGGGCGGCGAGATGTTGGACACGCACTCCCCCCGGCGCATCCTCTACACAACCGGTGGGATCGCCGTTTTCATCCTGTTCGGCATGTTTTATTTCCAGAGGATAAACACCAGCAACGCCGTGCTGCAGGTTCACCTTAAAGAGACCACCCTGCGCGAGGCGGCGGTCGACGAAAAGAACCACCTGCTGGCAGCCGAAATCGAAGAGCGCCGCCAGACCGAAAGTGCCCTGCGTGAGAGCGAGGCGCGCTTTCGGGCCATCGTCGGCGCGGTGCCGGTCGTGATCTTCGAGTTCCAGCAACTCCCCTCCGGGCGCAGCTTTAGCTTTGTGGGGGACAAAATCATCGAGCTGGCGGGGATTTCGGCAGGGGAAATGCTCGCTGATGCCGGAGCGTTCTTCGACCTGATCCACCCCGACGACCGCGTCGCGACCTTGGCGGCAAGCGACTGGGCTGTTGCCAACGACAGCAGGCTTAACCTCGAGTTTCGCATCGTAAAACCGTGCGGCTCCACCAGGTGGATACTGGCGAACTCGCACCCGCAAGGTGGCAGCAAAGGGAGCGAGGCAGTCTGGTGCGGCTGCCTGGAGGACATCACCGACCGCAAACAGGCGGACCTCGCGCTGCGCGAGTCCCAGCAGCAGCTTTTGGACATCATCGCGTTTCTTCCCGACGCCACCCTGGTAGTCGGAAAGGACGGGCGTGTTCTGGCCTGGAATCGCGCCATGGAGGTGATGACCGGTGTCAAGGCAAAGGACATGATCGGCAAGGGGAACTACGAGTACGCCCTCCCCTTCTACGGGGAAAGACGGCCGATCCTGATCGACATTGCCCTGCATCCGGGGCGCGATAACGGGCAGGCCTACTCCAGCCTGCAGCAGGAGGCCGATGTCACCTACGGCGAGGCCTGCACCGACAGCCTCAATCCTGACAAGAACCAGAAAAACTACTTTGCCGCCACCGCGTCGGTTCTGAGGGATTCCAAGGGAGAGGTGACCGCCGCCATCGAGTGCATCCGTGACAGCACGGAGAGGCTTCGCGCCGAACGACTGCTGCGGGAGAGCGAGGCAACCCTCAGGTCGCTGATGGATTCCATGCCGGCCGGCGTCTGGTGGTTCAATGAGGCCGGGGAAGTCGAATACCTAAATGCCCGTTTTGTCGATCTGTTCGGCTACTCTCTCGAGGAAATCTCGACGGTTTCAGACTGGTACAATTACGTCTATCCCGACGCTGAGCTGCGGGCCACGCTTTCTGGGAGCAGAGAAGCTCTGATCACAGAGGCACGACGCAACCGTACGCCGGTGCCACCCCAGGAGACCGTCGTCACCTGCAGGGACGGTAGCGTGCGTCACATCATCGTGAACACGCAGTTCTCCCAGGGGCGTACCCTGGAGATTTTAACCGACATCACCGAGCAAGAGTTCATCCACAACGAGCTGATGAAGGTGCAGAAGATGGAATCCCTCGGAGTCCTGGCGGGAGGCATCGCTCACGACTTCAACAACATACTGACCGGCATCATGGGAAACATTTCCTTTGCACAAATGGTGCTTCAAGAAGGAAGCGAGGCGCGCCAGCCGCTGCAAAACGCGGAGAAGGCATCGCAGCGAGCCGCCGAACTCGCCCACCAGCTGCTAACCTTTGCCAAGGGAGGGCAGCCCATCAAGAAGATCGTTTCGGTGCGGCACCTGGTGAAGGAAGCCGTCTCGCTGTCGCTGCGCGGGACCAATGTCCAAGGGAAAATCACCCTCCCGGACGAGCTCCAGGACATCGAGGCAGACGCCGGGCAGATGAACCAGGCGTTCAACAACATCGTTATCAATGCAGCGCACGCCATGTCGGAGGGGGGAACCTTAGAAGTAAACGGCGAAAACGTACTGCTGGAAAGTGGCAACAAGCTGTCCCTCCCCCCCGGCACCTATGTCAGGCTGGACTTCCGGGATGAGGGGTGCGGCATCCACCAAGCCGACCTGAAAAACATCTTCGACCCCTACTTCACCACGAAGTCAGGCGGCAACGGCCTCGGCCTCGCCTCGACCCTTTCCATTGTCAGAAACCACGGCGGGCACATTCTGGTCCAGTCGGAGGTGAGCGTCGGAACCTGCTTTACCTTCTACCTCCCCTCAACCATGGAGGTAGTCGCATCTTACGAAACCAAGCAGACGGGAGCGCATGAACACCATGTCGGCGGCCGGGTGCTGGTCATGGACGATGAAGAGATGATCCGGGAGCTCTCCTCGCAAATTCTCTCCTACCTCGGTTACCAGGTCACCACCTGCGCCAACGGCGAGCAGGCAATCGAGCTCTATGCTTCCGGCAAGAAGGGTGGCACCCCCTATTTCGCCGTCATCATGGACCTCACCATCCCCGGGGGCATGGGAGGAAAGGAGGCAGCCCAGCATATCCTGAGCTGCGACCCTTGCGCCAAGCTCATCGTTTCCAGCGGCTACTCCAACGATTTGGCACTGTCCGATTACACCAATTACGGGTTCTGCGGTGCCGTGGTGAAGCCCTACAAAGTCTCTGAACTAGCCGACACCCTCGATTCAATTAGGCCTGCTTGACCCCCTCCCCGGGCGCCAACTCCGGCGCCACGTCGTTTTTCCTGCTCCCCCCTGGCAACCCTGCTGGTACCTGCTCTTTCACGGTTTTTCCCATAAAAGGCACGGCCGTTACGTTAAGATACCCGCGGCTAATCCCACAAGGAAGCGTTTTTTTTGTAGGGGCACCCTTTGCGGGTGTCCACTTCGGGGGGAGACGCACACGCGGATAGATCGGCACAAGGAAGGTGTCGTAAGGAAAACAGGGGAAAGGGATCTGTCAGGGCAGCCGTTTAACGATGTCTTTGGTGGGGATTACGTTGGCATACGGCACTGATAACGCCGCCATAAAGGACGCGTGGACCTCTGCCGCCTTTATGGTCTTACCCTTGAAGATGAGGTCTCTGGCGGCGCAAGCGTCCTCAGCCACGGTGCAATTGAAACCGAAATCAAATGCTGCGCGAATCGTTGCATCAATGCACATATGACTCATGGCACCGCAGAAAACGAGGTCGTAGGTCTCCTGCTTCTTCAAGGTTTCTAGCAAAGTGGTATGGCGGAAGCTATTTGGAAAGTGCTTTATCACCACGACCTCGCCTTCCTGGGGCGTTACCAGTGTATGAATTTTGGCACCGGAGGTTTCTGGCAGGAAAAAGGTCGCGTCCGGGCGTGCTGCTATGTGCTGAATGTGGATTACTGGTCGCTGCGCTCTCCTGAATTCCTTCAAAAGAGTCTGCGCGTTTGCTCAAGCCGGTCGGACTAGGTGTTGAAAACCGAAAAATGTAAAGTATAATGCCTCTTAGCTGATTTTCAGTTAAGGGGCATTTTTATGGGATCAGACCTCGTCACAAAACCTCCAAGGATACCTGCGACATTTAACGGCATCCAGGTGAATTTCTGCAAAAACCCTCTTTGTTTGAATTATGGTCGTCCTGCTAGCTCCAAAGTGCAACCTCGCG